>Ga0224508_10002281_pt1 | contig 16481 bp, 17 predicted proteins | sample SF_Jan12_sed_USG_4_FD_170157 | JGI IMG/M metagenome (GOLD analysis project Ga0224508, IMG submission 170157) | Sediment microbial communities from San Francisco Bay, California, United States - SF_Jan12_sed_USGS_21 | ecosystem: Environmental > Aquatic > Marine > Sediment | place: USA... | reverse complement strand
CCAAACCGACATCAAAACGCCGCGGCCGCCCAAGGCGTGGTGCCACGCGCGCCTGAATTTCTCGATTCTTTGTTTGGAATCAAAATCTTATCCAATCGAGGTGTTCAAGATGAGTTTGGGAGGTTTCCTGGCCCATGATGACGATGAAAAGCTATATCTCGACGGCGCTAAACCCAAAGACCTGGGAGGAAAAGTCAGCAACAACCTCTGAAAATCCCAAATATATCAGATCGTTCTTCGGGCCAGAGGACTTTGTTTCTGTGGTTGCTGTATTTCTTTCGATCATCATTCTTTTCATAGTCATGATGTTCGGAGAATTCAGAGGCAAGTATCCTTTCTTAAATCATGTTCAGTTTCTTTTGCCAGCATTTCTCCTATGTGTCTCTGCCATAAGCAAGATTCGTCTTTTCGAACAAGGCCGGTCCATACGGGAGATAAATGGATTCCGCATTTTGCAATGTTCCTGTCTTTGGCTTCATGGAGCCGTGGCTATTTTTTATTTGGTGAAAGCGTTCGCCTAGCGTCTTCGACGGGTCAACAAGAGCCACTAGAGATTTAACGAAATAGGTGAGAGTCCCATTTCAGGGATGCCTCACACATCGAGGTCTTGGCTATAGTTTTGAGCCGGCACAAAATCGACCGTTATTGACACTGCAGTCAGCCGAGGACAATAGACACCAGAACTCACCCTCCCCTCCGCGCGACCAGCATGTAGCATTGCGGCAGCTGTGCCGGCTGGCCGTCGAAAATGTCGAAATCGACGCTGCTGATGTTGTGGGGGTATTCCTTGTAGTGCTCGATCCGAAGGCCGTGATCGAGACACGCCGAAAAGATATCGCCGAGGGTGTGGACGAACCAGTAGTGTTTTTGGTCGCCGGGTGCGGTGCGGCCGTCGTAGACGATCGGGCCTTTCTCCTCGAAGGGCTCGGGCTTGAAATAGCTGTGGGTCAGGCGGGTGGGGTCGGGATCAGGCTCGAACGGCTCCATCATGTTCATGATCGGGTGCTGCTCGTGGATGCAGAGAGCACCGCCCTTTCGGAGCAGTCGTTTGACGACGGTGATGAAACGCGGGAGATCGGGGAGCCAGCCAAGCGCACCGATGGTGACCAGCGCGATGTCGAAAGCGTTGTCGAACGCCGCGTCGATGTCGAGAACACTGGTCTCGACGAAGCACGCCTCGATGCCGCCTACCTGGCGAAACGCTTCGGCCTTTTCGAGAAAAGCGCCGGCCTGGTCGAAGCCGACCGCGCGGGCTGCGCCCAGATTCTTTGCGGACAGGACCTCGCAGCCGTTGTTGCAACAGAGATGGGCGATGTCCTTGCCCTTGACGCCCAGCGCCTTTAGCCGTTCCTCCAGCAAATCGTCGAGGCAGGAAAAGCCGGGTTTCTTGAAGCCTTCGAGCAGCCGGCGATAACGTTCCGACTTCAGGTGATGCGGCGCTGATGCGTTCCAAGCCTCGCGGTTGGCCTCGATGATGTCAGCGACATCGCGCTTTTGATCGGTCATCGCTTCTCGTCTCGCGCATCACCGGATGACACCACCGAGCTCGTCCTCGATATGGGCTTGGATGATCTCCTCGATGCTTTCATCCGGCCGAAAGCCCAGCTTTCTCGCGCGCACGGCGTCGAAGTCCGGCAGCCAGCCGGAGACGATTTTCTGGATCATGTCATCCGGCTCCCAGCGGATGCGATCCGCAACGTTTTGTCCTGCAGTCTTAGCGAGCGCAGCTTCGACCTCGCCGATCGAGACGGAAATGCCGGGGAGGGTCAGCATGCGCGCCGGCCCGAACGCCTCGCCAGGTAGGGCAAGCGCGTGCAGGAACGCTTCGATCACGCGTCTGGGCGAGAGCACGTACATCACCGAATCTCGGCTGACCGGGCAAACCGCCGGTTCGCCGGCGAGCGGTTCGCGGATAATCGAGCTTGCGAAGGTCGAGGCCGCCTTGTTGGGCTTCCCTGGGCGCACCACGATGGTTGGCAGACGAAGGGCGCGGCCGTCGACGAAGCCTTTTCGGCTGTAGTCGTTGACCAGGAGCTCGCCTGCAGCCTTTTGCCCGCCGTAAGACGTCTGCGGGTTCAAGATCATGTCGTCATAACCGACCTCGGGCATGTCGCCGCCATAAACCGCCACCGAGCTCGCAAAAACGACGCGGGGCGTCGACCCTAGACTGCGGCAGGCTTCGAGGACGTGGCGGGTGCCGTCGAGGTTGACCGCCATGCCCAGGTCGAAATCGGTCTCGGCGTTGGCGCTGACGATCGCGGCCAGGTGGAAGACGGCGTCGACATCCTCGGTGATCAAATCGGCGATCTGACCGCTGTCAGCGATGTCGCCGGCGATGGTTCGAAGCCTGGAATCGGCCGGCAAACCATTGGCCTCGACCACATCGAACAGGGTCAGCTTCTCGAGCGGTTGCTTTGTCTGGCCCTCGAGGACGACGCCGTCCGATGCGAGCAGCGCCGCCGCCAGCTTCTTGCCGATGAAACCGGCGCCGCCGGTGATCACGATGTGCACGTTCGGCCTCCCTTGACCTTGTCCGAGGTTGCAACCCCGCCAACATCATTTAGAAGGGGGGAACGCTCATCATAACCACCAAGGAACGGGATCACCAAGCACTCCCGCTCCGCAACAGAGCGAGATCCGATGACGCTCCTTCTTGGTTGCATTGCCGACGACTTCACTGGCGCCACCGACCTCGCGAGCACCCTGGTCAAGGGCGGCATGCGCACGGTGCAACTGATCGGCGTGCCCGACAGCCCCTTGGACATCGGCGACGCCCAGGCCCTGGTGATCGCGCTCAAATCCCGGACGATCCCGGCAGACGAAGCGGTCCGCCAATCGCTGGCGGCGCTGACTTGGCTTAAAGGCCAGGGTGCACGCCAGATCCTGTTCAAATATTGCTCGACCTTCGATTCCACCGATGACGGCAATATCGGTCCGGTCAGCGAAGCGCTGATGGCCGCCCTCAAGACCGACTTCACCATCGCCTGCCCGGCTTTTCCGGAAAACGGCCGGACGGTCTATCAGGGCCATCTGTTCGTCGGTGATCAGCTGATTTCCGAGAGCTCGATGCGCCATCATCCGCTGACCCCGATGACCGACAGCGATCTGGTCGCGCTGCTCGGGCGGCAGAGCCGCGGCAAGGTCGGGCTCTTACCGCTTAGCGTGGTCGAGAGGGGCGCGGATGCGATCCGTGATGCGATCACCGAGCTGCGCGCGAATGGCGTGCGTCAGGCGATCGCCGATGCGGTCGCCGCGCGGCATCTGATCGCGCTCGGCCACGGCGCCGACGATCTGAAGCTGATCACCGGGGGGTCGGGCATCGCCATGGGCCTGCCGGACAATTTTCGGGATTCCGGCCTTTTGGGGGCGCCTGGGCGCGCCGATCGGTTGCCTGTGGTCGATGGGACCGCCGTGGTGCTGGCTGGAAGCTGCTCAGCCGCGACCAGGGCGCAGATCGAGCATTTTCAGGGGCCGTTTCATCGGATCGACGTCGCCGCCCTTTGCCGCGGCGAGGACGAGGTCGAGCGGGCGATGCGGTTTGCCGAAGCCAAGCTTGGAGCTGTTCCGATCCTGATCAGCGCATCCGCATCACCCGAGGAGGTGGCGAAGGTTCAGGCCGAATTCGGACGCGCGCGCGCAGGTTCGGTGGCGGAGCAGGCGCTGGCGGCGATCGCGACGGCCCTGCGTGCAAAGGGTGCTCGCCGCTTCGTCTTGGCGGGCGGCGAGACCTCGGGCGCCGTGGTCAGCGCGCTCGGCGTTCGGGGCCTCCGCATCGGAGCCGCCATCGATCCCGGCGTTCCCTGGACCACGAGCCTGGATGACGATCCCGTGGCGCTGGCGCTGAAATCCGGCAATTTCGGCACGGTCGACTTCTTCAACAAGGCATTTCGATGCCTGGATGAACTCGCCGTCGCGGCATGAGCACCGAGACCGAGCTTCGCGAGGAGATGGTCGAGCTTGGCCGCCTGCTCACTGGTCTCGGCCTGTCCCATGGCAGCACCGGCAATATCAGCGTGCGCCTGGACGACGGCTGGCTGCTGACGCCGACCAACTCCCGCCTGGGCCGCCTCGACCCGGCGCGCATCGCCAAGCTCGACGATCAGGGGCGCCATGTGGACGGCGACAAGCCCTCCAAGGAGGCGTTTTTGCATCGCTCTGTCTACGAGATGAGGCCGGGCGCTCGGGCGATCGTGCATCTGCACTCGACCCATTCGGTCGCGGTCTCCTGCCTGGATGGGGTGGACGAGGCGAATTGCATGCCGCCGCTCACCGCCTATTACGTGATGCGCGTCGGCAAGCTGCCGATCGTGCCCTATTTCCCGCCGGGCGACGAACGCCTCGCAGCCGCCGTGCGCCAGATGGCCGCCAACCATGCGGCGGTGCTGCTCGCCAATCACGGCCCGGTGGTCGCCGGCAAGAGCCTGGACAGTGCGGCTGGCGCGATCGAGGAGCTGGAGGCGACCGCTAAGCTGTTCTTGATGCTGCAGGATCGGGCGACAAGGCCGCTCGCGCCGGCTGACGTCGCCGAGCTGGAGCGGCGTTTTCCCAAGGACTGAGCGTCGATCCTCGGCCGGAACCGCCGATCAGAGTCCCCGATAGACCTGGGCGGCGCGCAGCCGAAGGGTTTCCGCTTCGCTGCCGCCGGTTGCGCCCTGGCGCGTCTCGATCGACGACCCGGCAAGCGAGGCCTGGACCGCCAGATCGGGGGCGAGCAGCGACTGCACGGTGCCAGCAACCGCCTTCGGGTCATTGCCGGCGGCAATCGGCGTTTCGGCCGCCGTTGGCGCCGCGGCGTCGGGAGCAGAGGCCGGAGCGCTGTCGGCAGTCGATTGCAGCTCGGCCTGCTGCGCCCGTGCTTTGCCGATTTGCACGGCCGCGCTTTCCGCCTTCCGCCCCTCGCAGGATGGGCAGTAGTCGACCGGTGGCATTAGGGAAACCGGCGTCATCGGCACGTTCTTCTGATGGTCGTCTCTCTCGTGGTCGGTAACCAGACGTGCGTCTGGCAGCCCGGACCCTAACCCATCAATCCCAGAAAAGTCTTAACGTCCGGCCTATCGAGAGCGGGCCGTCGGTAGCAGAAAAACCGCGGAGAACAGGCGCCGGATGTCGTTCATGCCCTTCGGTTTGACGGCCAGCCAGTCATCGCCGACCGTCTCCGGCAGCCGATTTTCCTGCCAAAGCGTCTTGGTGACCGCCTTGCCCTGGCGGATCAGGTCGTAGAACGCGGCCTGGGTGCCCTGATCATAGGGCTTGGGCTCGACCTCGTCCTGGCCTGCTGACGGCGTCATCAAGGGGATCCAGCGCCAGCTGTCTTCCCAAGCGTCGACCGCTCGCTGGAAGCAGAGATTGGCCTGGTGGATCTGGTCTTGGCGCAGCAGCGCGAAGGCTTGGTTGCTGAGGCTGGCGGCAAGCCTGGGATCGCCGCGTTCGAAATGGCGTTCGGCGATCTCCAACGCCTTGGCCCAGTTCGTCATGGCGGCAGTGGCGTTGCCGTTCCTGAAGGCATGCATCGCCTGTTCCTGAGCATGCTCCCAGGCCAGATCGACCCGGTTCCGATCGGCCGCGAGGGCACGATGATGAACGGCATCGATGGTTGTCGCCATGGGAAACTCCGGAAGGTGAGTCCTGTATTTATATTTGAATATCGTAACAGAAATGTGAATAAATCTCAATATAACATCACAAATATTTGTTTAAGGTAAATATTAATCATTAATTTCCAATTTGTCGCTTGCTTGATTTTTCCCGCAAACCGCGCGTCGTCTTTGACCCGCTCGCCGAGTCATGCTTTGCTGAACGCTGTCTCACCAGGGAGGCGAAGGGCCATGGCCGACGGATCTGATGCTGACATCATCAAGGAGGAGAGCGCTCTTCGCGCCCTCTATGGCGCGCCCGGCCGCCTTGCCTTGGCGAAGCAGCAGGATCGCCTCGATCGACATTGCCGGCGCTTCATCGAATTGTCCCCCTTCCTTTGCCTGGCGACGTCAGGTGCCGACGGGCGGGCGGACAACTCGCCGCGGGGCGATGCGCCCGGGTTCGTCGGGGTCGCGGACGAGAAGACTTTGCTCCTGCCGGATCGCCCCGGCAACAACCGGATCGATTCGCTCAGCAATATCGTGCATCGACCCGAAGTCGGCCTGCTGTTCTTCATCCCCGGCTTCACCGAGACGCTCAGGATCAACGGTCGAGCGAAGCTCAGCACGGCGCCTGAGCTACTCGTCCGCTTCGCCGTCGGCGGCCGCCCGCCCAAGCTGGTGGTGGTCGTCACCGTCGATGAGGTGTTTCTGCAATGTTCGAAAGCTCTGATCCGATCGAGGCTTTGGGAAGAGGACGCCAAGGTCGAGCGCAAGGCGCTCCCGACCCTCGGTCGAATGATCGCCGACGTGGCCGATGCCAAGACTAGTCAAACGAAGATCAAGAGCTATGACGATTTGATCGAGCGCAACATCGAGGAGGAATTGTACTGAAAATGGCGTTGGTCGGAAGCCGGGCCTGGCACACGGATTGGCCGTCAGACGGCCAAAGACAGCCTTGGCGCAACAGAGTGTTGCATTTTCTTGTTTTTATTTCCGCGATCTTCTGCACTAATGTGGTGCTGGTTCGTCCCGACGGTTGTCCGCTCGGGCCGAAAAAATGAAAGCTTTTGACCAAGATGGGAGAGCTGACGGCGTGGCTGAAAATGAGGCCTATGTGCGCTTCGCCAATGTGCAGAAGAGCTACGACGGCGAGACCCTGGTCGTCAAAAACCTCAATCTCGACGTGGCCGAGGGCGAGTTCCTGACCATGCTCGGACCCAGCGGGTCCGGCAAAACCACATGCCTGATGATGCTGGCGGGTTTCGAGATCGCCACCCATGGCGAGATCATCCTGGACGGCCAGCCGATCAACAACGTGCCGCCGCATAGACGCAATATCGGCATGGTCTTTCAGAACTATGCGCTGTTCCCGCATATGACCATCAGCGAGAACCTGGCATTTCCGCTGGAAGTGCGTGGCATGGATCGGAGCGAGGTCGAGGGCCGAGTCACACGCGCGCTCGACATGGTGCAGCTCGGCGCCTTCGGGCATCGCAGGCCGGCGCAGCTCTCCGGCGGCCAGCAGCAGCGCGTCGCCGTGGCGCGGGCGCTGGTGTTCGAGCCGAAGCTGGTGCTGATGGACGAGCCGCTGGGCGCCCTCGACAAGCAGCTGCGCGAGCAGATGCAATATGAGATCAAGCATATCCACGAAAATCTCGGCGTGACCGTGGTCTACGTCACCCACGATCAGAGCGAAGCGCTGACCATGTCGAACCGGATCGCGGTGTTCAATGACGGCGTGATCCAGCAGCTCGCCCCGCCCGAGGACCTCTACGAGCGTCCGGAAAACGCCTTCGTCGCCCAGTTCATCGGCGAAAACAACAAGATATCGGGCAAGATCAGGGGCTTCAACGGCAAGACCTGCAAGGTCGAAGTCGAAGGCGGCGAGATCGAGGCGCTGGCGGTCAATGTCCAGGAGGGCGATAGCGACACGCTGCTGTCGCTGCGGCCAGAGCGGGTGACCATCAATCCCGAGAACGGCAAGTTCGCCAATGTGTTCAAAGCCAAGGTAGAGGAGCAGATCTATCTCGGCGATCATATGCGCACGCGGGTCAATGTCTGCGGCCATGACGATTTTGTCGTGAAGGTCGCCAACGCCGCTGGTCATGTGCATATCGAGCCGGGCGATGTGGTCGATATCGGCTGGCACGCCGAGGATTGTCGGGCCCTGGACGCCCTGCCGATCTGACCGCCGTTCTCGCTTCGAAGACGAGTTTGTGTTTATGTCAACGCCAACAATGGGTAATCAACCAAGGGAGCTATCGATGACTTTCAAGACTCTTCTCCTCGGCACGGCGGCGACTGTACTGGTTGCCGGAACCGCCGCGGCCAACGATCTGACGGTGGTCAGCTGGGGCGGCGCCTACACCAAGAGCCAGGTCGAGGCCTATCAGAAGCCCTGGATGGCCGAGACCGGCAAGACCATCATCTCCGAGGACTACAATGGCGGTCTCGCTGAAATCAAGGCGCAGGTCGAGGCGGGCAACGTCACCTGGGATATCGTCGACCTCGAGCTTTCCGATGCCGTGCGCGGCTGCGACGAGGGCCTGCTCGAGGAGATCGATCCGTCGATCCTGCCTGCCGGCGCCGACGGCACGCCGGCCGAAGACGACTTCATCCAGGGTGCGATCAACGATTGCGCGGTCGCCAACATCGTGTGGTCGACCATCTTCGCCTATGACAAAGCGGTGCTGGCGGAAGGACCGGCGTCGCTCACCGATTTCTACGATCTCGATAAGTTCCCGGGCAAGCGCGGCATCAGAAAGAGCCCAAAGGCCAATCTCGAAATGGCCCTGATCGCCGACGGCGTGTCCCATGAAGAGGTCTACGACGTGCTCAGCACGCCGGAAGGCGTCGATCAGGCTTTCGCCAAGCTCGACACCATCAAGGATCAGGTGGTCTGGTGGGAAGCGGGCGCCCAGCCGCCGCAGCTTCTGGCCGACGGCGAGGTCGTGATGACCACCGCGTATAATGGTCGGATCTTCAATGCTGCGATCGGTGAAGGCCAGGACTTCGAGATCATCTGGGACGGTCAGGTCCTCGACTTCGATCTCTGGGCCATTCCGAAGGGCGCGCCGAACCTTGAGAACGCGCTCGACTTCCTGACGTTCTCCACGGCGACCGAGCAGCTGGCCGCGCAAGCGAGCTGGATCTCCTACGGGCCCGCGAGAAGGTCGGCAGGCCCGCTGGTCGGCATGTTCAACGACGGCAAGACCGAGATGGCGTCGCATATGCCGACGGCGGAAGCCAACATGGGCACGGCCTTGGTCAACAACTTCGAGTTCTGGGCCGACAACCAGGACGAACTGGACGAGCGCTTCAGCGCCTGGCTCGCCCAGTAGGATCGATCAAGAGCGTGCATGGGGTCGCTCCAACATCGAGCGGCCCCATCGCACACCCCTTAGAGCCCATTCGATAACTTTTCGAACGGGCTCTTAGAAACCGCCAGACCGAGCAGATCGTCGCGATGACCGACATGACCGCCTCTGCCGCAGACGCCACCCCGGCCGTAGCCGGTGGCCAAGTTCTCGCAGCCGACGGCACCCCGCTCAGAAAAAAGCTGGCGCAGGCGCTGTTCGTCAGCCGCGTCAGAGCCTTCGGCCTGGTCGCCCCCCTTCTTTTGTTCATTCTCGCGAGCTTCATCATCCCGATTTTCCTGCTGCTCTGGCAAGGCATCAACAACAACACCTATGCGAAGAACATGCCGGCGAGCGCCGAGCTGCTCGGCGTCTGGGACGCCGAAAGCGAGCCCGACGAGGCGATGCATGCAGCCCTCGTTCAGGACCTCATCGCCGCGCGAGAAACCAAGACCATCGGCAAGGTCGCGACCCGCGTGAACCAGGAGCTTTCGGGCACGCGTTCCCTGTTCACGTCGACCGCGCGAAAAGCCAAGAAGATGGAGCCGCCCTTCAAGGAAGCGCTGCTCGATGCCGACGGGGACTGGGGCGACATCGGGGTCTGGCAGGCGATGAAGGTCGCCGCGAAAAGCACGACTCCCGCCTTTCTCGCTGCAGCCATGGACTTCGAATACAAGGCCGACGGCAGCTTCGAACGGGTCGAGGAGCGCAAGCGCATCTATCTCTGGCTGTTCGTGAAAACCATTCTCGTGGCGCTCGCGGTCACCATCCTCTGCATCCTGCTCGGCTATCCCGTGGCCTATCTGCTGGCGCATTTGCCGGTGAAGACCTCGAACCTCCTGATGATCCTGGTGCTCTTGCCGTTCTGGACCTCGCTCCTGGTGCGCACCACCGCCTGGATCGCCATGCTGCAAAGCGAAGGCGTGTTGAACGACCTTTCCGTTACCTTCGGCCTGACCTCGGATGATCAGCGCTTCTCGTTGATCTACAACATGACCGGCACGCTGGTCGCCATGACCCACATTCTGCTGCCCTTCATGATCCTGCCGCTCTATTCGGTGATGAAGACCATCCCGCCCTCCTACATGCGTGCGGCAAAGTCGCTCGGCGCCACCAACTGGACCGCGTTCTGGCGGGTCTACGCGCCCCAGACCGTTCCGGGCATCGGCGCCGGCAGTCTTTTGGTGTTCATTCTGGCGATCGGCTACTACATCACACCAGCCTTGGTCGGCGGCCAGGACGGCCAGCTGATCTCCAACTTCATCGCCTACCACATGCAGAAATCGCTGAACTGGTCGCTCGCCGCGGCCCTTGCGATCTTCCTTCTCGTGGTGGTGCTGGCCCTCTATTGGATCTACGACCGCATCGTCGGGATCGACAACATGAAGCTGGGTTAGTGGTATGACCACCCCATGGACTTTGGGCCGGGGCCCAGCGGAAACCTTGCAATCAAACGCGCAAGGTCGAGTCACGGCCAATGTAGGAGGTGATGGCATATGAGTGCGCTTCCTCCCTATGCCGGCGCCGGTGAGCGCGCCTGGTATTACGGCTTTCGCGTGATCTGCGCGGCCATCTTCATCTTCCTGATCACGCCGATCCTGATCATCCTGCCGCTCAGCTTCAACGCCCAGCCCTATTTCAGCTTCACCCAGGGCATGATGAGCCTCGATCCCGAAGCCTATAGCCTGCGCTGGTACAAGGACATCTTCGCCAACGGCATGGCTAACCCCAACGCCGAGGGTGCGGCCTGGTGGGCGGACATGTGGGCGAACGCCCAATGGGTGCGTGCGATGAAGAACAGCTTCATCATCGGCATCGCCGCCACTCTGATCGCGACCGCGCTCGGCACGCTTGCCGCGATCGGCCTTTCTCGCGCGGAAATGCCCTATCGCGGCGCGATCATGTCGATCCTGATCTCGCCGATGATCGTGCCGCTCGTCATCACCGCCGCCGGCATGTTCTACTTCTATAGCCAGATCAAGCTCAGCCAGACCTATCTCGGCGTCATCCTGGCGCACGCGGCGCTCGGCACACCCTTTGTCATCATCACGGTGACCGCAACCCTCGTAGGGTTCGACAATAGCCTGGTGCGCGCGGCAGCCAGTCTCGGCGCCAACCCGGTGCGCACCTTCTTCAAGGTGCAGATGCCGCTCATTATCCCGGGCGTGGTCTCGGGCGGCCTGTTCGCCTTCATCACCTCCTTCGACGAGGTGGTCGCCGTCTTGTTCCTCTCCGGCCCCGAACAGCGCACCATCCCGCGCCAGATGTGGTCCGGTATCCGCGAGCAGATCTCGCCAACCATTCTCGCGGTCGCCACCATTCTGGTGATCATTTCGATCGGCCTTCTGACCGCGATGGAACTCCTTCGCCGCCGTAACGAACGCCTGCGCGGCATCCGCCCCACCTAGTGGTGCAGATCCTACACTTGATTCCCATAGAACCGGCCGAGAATGGCCGACTGCCTTGGTTCCAACTCGGAATGCCGAGGGAATCGAGCGAAAGAACGATACCACTAGTGGCGTGACCATATCATTTGATTCACTCGGAGTTCGGTAATCGAACCTGGTTTCAGCGAGTTGCGCTCCCAGCCAGGCGAATCTTCTGATGTGGTCACACCACGAGCCGCCGGTCGCCGACCGGTCGGTTGACGTTTCGTCGCGGGCTTGTAGGGGACAGGTTCATCCAAAAAATAGAAAACTGCTGTCAACCCCAAGGATGCAGTTGTCATGTGGATAACAAAATCATAAGTTGAGTATCTACTTTAGAGAAACGCCGAAACAGTAACAAATCCATCTGAAATTTTCCGAAGCTAGGTTCATCGAACCAAAGGTCGTCCACCGCCTATGCCCAAGCGACACGCTCTCCAGACGCGGGACCACCACCGTGTCAAACTGCCCCTCGTCTACCTGCTCAGCACCGGACGAAGCGGTTCGACCTTGCTCGACGTTCTCCTGGGCGCACAGCCCGAATGCTGGACGCTCGGCGAGTTTCAGCTTCTCGACATCGGCGTCGGCCGGCAACTGCCCTGCGGATGCCGCGACCCGATCGGCCAATGCGATTTCTGGGAGCCTATTCTCGAACGCGTGCGCCGCTCGATCCGCTTTCCGCTCGGCCATTTTCGCTCGGGCCGCCACCCGAACGGCAAGGTCGTGCGCTGGTCGCTTTTGCCCTCGATCCTGACCGGCGGGCCGCTGCCGACCCAGCAAGCCGCCGCCGACGCCTACGCCGTCAGCAATCTCAGAGCGCTCGAGGAAGCGAAAGAGGCCGCGGAGGAACATCAAGACGAGGTCGCCTGGCTGATCGATGCCTCGAAGGATCCCTATCGTCTCCTCTGGCTGCAGGCCTCTGGCCATTTCGACATCCGTGTGATTCACCTGATCAGGCGCCCGGAAGGCTTCGTCGCCAATATGATGCGCTCGGCGGACGTGCGCGGCGCGGCGGCTGCGATCAAATATGCCGGCCGCTGGCTGGTCGATAATTTGATCGGGCTTGCCTTGGTCTGGCGCATGTTCTGGCCAGAAGCGGTCAAGCGGGTGCGCTATGAGGATCTGGCGTCCGACCCCGAGCGTACGCTTGGCGAAATCTGCAGCTGGCTCGGCGTATCGTTCGATACCGACCGCACCAAGGCGACCCGCTACGTCGTCAATCACGGTATCGCCGGCAATCAGCCCCGCTGGGAGGCCCTGCCGGTGACCTTCGAAGAGAATTGGCGCGCGACCATGCCGCCTTTGCAACAGCGCCTGATCTCGCTGATGACCGCCCCGCTCAAAAGCCTGTGGGCGTCCGATCGGGCCGAGGCGGCAGCCTGGAATCCTAACGCCGTGCATGCCCGACGCCGCGCCCTGCCCCCCTGGATGACCCGAAGCAGCAGCGGCTCCTGAGGGCCGAAGGGACCGAAGGTCGGCCGGCCTCATAGGCTGTTTTGTAGATCCTCGAGCAATTTCCGGAGTTGCCGTGTCCTAATCTTGCCCTCTATCATCAAATCAGAACTGAAGAATCCAATCAGGGAGGCATGACATGGGCAAGAACAAGCTCTGGGTCGGCGGCGCTGCGGCGATCGCCCTTGGTATCGGTCTGGCGAATGGCGCGCTCGCCGCGACCGAAGTGCGCGTGATCGTCTCGCATTACAGTGACCAGACCGCGCCGATTTTCGAGGCGATGGCCGAGTAGTTCGAGGCCGCCAATCCCGACATCGACGTCATCATCGAGGACGTCGCCTGGGGTGCTTTGCAGCAGCGCCTGACCACTGACATCGCGGGCGGCACCGCTCCCGACATTTCGATCATCGGCACGCGCTGGCTTGTGGACTACGTCGAGAACGACATCGTCGAGCCGCTCAGTCAGTATATGGATGACGAGTTCAAAGGCCGCTTCATCGAGACCTTCATGGCGCCTTCCACCATCGACGGCGAAATCTACGGTCTGCCGGTCGCCGCCTCGGCGCGCGCGATGTACTACAACAAGGGCCTCTTGGAGCAGGCCGGCGTCGCTGAGCCGCCTGCCACTTGGGACGATCTGGTGGCGGCCGCCGAGAAAGTCTCGGCCCTGGGCGACGACATCCATGGCTTCGGCTTGCAGGGCGGCGGCGATACCGAGACCGATGCCTATTGGTACTATGCGCTCTGGACTCATGGCGGCGACATCATCAATGAGAACGGTCAAAGCGGCATCGCCAGCGACGCCGCGATCGCTGCGACCAACCGCTACAAGGGTCTGGTCGACGCCGGCCTCACCCAGCCGGGTGTAACCAACTACAACCGCCAGGATGTCGAGAGCATGCTGAAGCAGGGCAAGGTCGGCATGATTCTCTCCGGCCCGTGGCTGCGCGGTCAGATGAAGGAAGAAGCGCCGGATGTCGACTACGGCATCGCCGCCATCCCCGCCGACGCCGCGCAGGCGACCTATGGCGTGACCGACAGCATCGTGATGTTTGCCGACAGCGACGTCAAAGACGAGGCCTGGAAGTTCCTGGCGGAAACGGCCTTTTCCGACAAGTGGCGCAACGAGTTCACCCAGAAGGAAGGCTTCCTCCCGGTCTTCAATTCCGTCGCCGAGGACCCGTTCTTCGCTGATGATCCGGAGTTGAAAGCCTTCACCGACATGCTGCCATTCGCCAAGTTCGCGCCCCTGATCGCCAATTGGCAGGAAGTGGCCGACAGCACCAAGGCGGCCTTGCAGCAGGTCTACACCGGAGATGCCGAAGTCGAAGCTGCCATGAAGGCAGGCGCCGAAAAGATCAACGGCATCCTAAACTAGTGGTGTGACCACATCATTGACTTGCTGCCCATGACGACCGTTGGCACATGGGGACCGCCCGCCGCGTGGCGGGTGGCGCTGACAGACCGGGAGCGTTTCGGCGTTCCCGGTCGCTCCCATGCCACCCCAGAGGACGAGGTCCAGTGACCGACGGCGGTCGCACCGTCCGGACCGCCCGTGCCGGCTTCATGGTGGTGCCTAGTTTGCTGTTGGCCTTTTGGATCATTGGCTACCCGATCTACGACGTGGTCATGGCGGCGGTCCATGAGGTCAACCGCTTCGGCAAGCTCAAGGACTTTGTCGGGACAGGCAATTTTCAGACGCTTGCCGCCGATCCGATCTTCTGGGCGTCGCTTTGGCGCACGCTGATCTGGACGGTCACCGTGGTCGGCGGCACCATCATCGTCTCCCTGCCGATCGCGCTCATCCTGAACGACGACTTCATCGGCCGTGGCCTGATGCGCGTGATCATCATGCTGCCCTGGGCGGTCTCGCTGACCATGACCGCGATCGTCTGGCGCTGGTCGCTGCACGGCCAATACGGCATGGTCAACGAAACCTTGGAGGATCTCGGCATCCTCGGCGGCCCGGTCGAATGGCTGGCGACCGCCGGCATCGCCTTCCCGGTCGAGATCATGGTCGGTATCCTGGTCTCGATCCCCTTCACGACAACGGTTTTTCTTGGCGGGCTCTCATCGCTTCCGGGCGAGATCTACGAGGCCGCCAGGATCGACGGAGCGAGCGCCTGGCAGCGTTTCACCAAGCTCACCATGCCGCTCTTGAAGACCTTCTTTAACATCGCCCTGGTCTTGAACATCATCCACGTCTTCAATTCCTTCCCGATCATCTGGGTGATGACCAAGGGCGATCCCGCGAATGGCACCGACATTCTCGTCACCTATCTCTACAAGCTCGCCTTCCAATATGGCCGGATCGGCGACGCCGCCGCCATGTCGCTCATCATGTTCGCCATCTTGCTCGCCTTCACCATCGTCTATGCGCGCATGATGATGCGGGAGCCCGAGGGAGCTCAGCCATGAGATCCCGGGGGGATCAGCCTTGAGCAGGGTAAAAAAATCGATCCTCTATTGGCTGATTCTGTCGCCGCTCCTGGTCGTGATCCTCTTTCCCTATGCGGTGATGCTGTCGACCGCCTTGAAGCCGCGTTCGGAAATCTTCGTCTTTGACCCTGTCTGGTGGCCATCCACGCTCATGTGGTCGAACTTTGTCGACATGTGGCATGCGGTCGGCTTCGGCCAGGCGCTGAAAAACAGCCTGATCGTCAGCCTCACTTCGGTCGCCGTCTGTCTCTTGGTCGCCATTCCCGCGGGCTACGCCACGGCGCGCTTCGAATTCAAGGGCCAGCCCGCTTATCGCCAGTTCTTGCTGATCACCCAGATGCTTTCGCCGATCGTCCTGGTGATCGGCATCTTCCGCATGATGGCGGCGCTCGGCGTGGTCGATCAGCCGCTCGGACTGATCCTCGCCTACGCCGCCTTCAACATGGCGTTCGCCACCTGGATGCTGCAGAGTTATTTCGCGACGATACCGAAGGAGCTCGAAGAAGCGGCCTGGATCGACGGTGCTGGCTGGCTGCAAAGCCTGTTTCAGGTCTTTCTCCCGATGGCCCTGCCGGCGCTCGCGGTCACCGCCATTCTCACCTTCATCAACACCTGGAACGAATTCGTCCTCGCCTTCTCGCTCCTGCGCAGCCAGGACAGCTACACGCTCACCATCAAGATCTATTCGCTGGTCGGCGCCGCCTATAAGATCAACTGGGACCACGTCATGGCCGCGACCCTGCTCGCCACCGTTCCGGTCGCCATCGTGTTCGCCTGGATGCAGCGCTATATGGTGAAGGGCTTATCGCTCGGCGGGGTGAAGTAGGTCCGCGCGGCCAGGCGATCGATTGCACAAGGATTCGCCAAGCACAACGACTTCCCGGGCTGGCATCGACAGGCGTCCTTGTTCGAGGTGACCGTCAGCATGGACGTGTGGAATGGCCGCCGGCGAGCTATCAGAAGATGCTGGAGGTCGGCTGCAACGAGGCGAACATGTGGATGATGGCCAATGCCGAAGCGCGCCAGGCCGATGCGATCGCCTTACGCGAAAGCGAAGGCGTAACCGTGCATACTTGGTCGGATGTGATCATCGGCCTCCTGACTGTGCTGATCGTCATCGCCGCCCTTTTCACCGTAACTGCTCACCCTGGTCATTCCATCAGGGATGATGGCCGAGAGCTGCGATGATTTTTTTGGATTGGGACCGTCAAGCCGCCGAAATAACGGTCTGT
>Ga0224508_10002280_pt1 | contig 16483 bp, 11 predicted proteins | sample SF_Jan12_sed_USG_4_FD_170157 | JGI IMG/M metagenome (GOLD analysis project Ga0224508, IMG submission 170157) | Sediment microbial communities from San Francisco Bay, California, United States - SF_Jan12_sed_USGS_21 | ecosystem: Environmental > Aquatic > Marine > Sediment | place: USA... | reverse complement strand
GTTTCCGTTGATGGTGAGGGCGAGCGATTCCGAGGAAATCGGTCTGGTTCGCACTGTACTTGGTATCGACGAGGGGCAGAAGTCCATGACTTTTGCCGGCGATCTGCCGCAAGGACACAAGGCGCAGTTGATGCGCGCTAACTTTGAGCGGCTCATCGACGGCGCCGGAGAAGCAGCACGTATTGCCGGTGCCCGCGGTCTGACCGGCCGTAAGCTTGCGGTGTTGATTAGCTGTGTCGGACGCAAGATGGTATTGGGGCAGCGTACTGCCGAGGAAGTAGAGGCGGTTGCCGAGTTGCTTGGCAATCAGGTTGCCCAGCTGGGCTACTACTCGTATGGAGAGATTTCACCACATGTGCGCCTGGGTAGCTGCGAACTGCACAACCAGACCATGACAATCACCGTACTCTCCGAAAATAGCGACTAAGCAAAAGTTTTAGCCGTGAATGAGGTTCTTGCTCGTCAGCTGCGCAAGGCGGCGCAAAAGAGTCGCGATGGGCAGCCAGACCTGGATGAACTCTGTGAACTGGTATCCGAGCACTATGAAGCCATAGAGCGGGAGCGCCGGTTGACCGATCGTGCACTGCGTCTCATGACAGCAGAGCTGCAGGATCTCAATCGTCGTACCCTGGAACAGGGCGAAGGGCGGGTCCGCGCAATCATGGAAAACATGGCCGATCCCTTGTTCTCCATCGACGAGGCAGGGCTTATCGAGCACTGCAATCCTGCTGCGGAAGCGCTGTTCGGTCATCCAGCAAAAGTACTGATTGGTCGTCCGGTTTCGGTGATCATTCCTTCTGTTAGCCAGGGCCCTGTCATCGAGTTTCTGGAGCGGTTAACAGACAGAACGGATCGAAAGGACCCCGTAACTGACCTACTGGCGCGTCGCAGCGATGGGCAGATGTTCCCCATCGATGCTACCGCCAGTGAGACGATGCTGGAAGAACGTCGGTTGTTCATGCTGAGTATCCGCGACGTCACGGCACGCAAGAACAAAGAAAACGTACTGCGGGAGAGCGAAGCTCGTTATCGCATGTTAGTCGAGCACGCACCGGACGCTATTATCGTCATCGACGCCGACACGCGAGCAGTTATTGACGTCAATGAAAACGCTGTTCGCTTGTTTGGTTACGCAAGAAGTGAATTTGTCGGCCTGCCCCACGCCGAGCTCAGTCCCGACAGTCAGCCAGACGGTGGAAAGTCAGAACTTGCAGCACTGGCCTACTTTGCTCGCACGATATCCGGAGAAGTGCCGACATTCGAATGGCAATGCCAAGACAGAGATGGTCATCAATTTCCGGCCGAGGTCAGTTTCGTGCGTTTTCCAAGCACGGAAAGAAATCTAATTCGGGCCAGTATTGTCGATATCTCGACGCGCAAGGAGAATGAGAAGCGGTTGCTCTATAGCGCCGAATTCGAGCGCTTTCTCAGCGAGCTATGTGCCAACCTGATCGAGGTCGGACTCGACGACATTGACAGGTCAATCGTTGGTGCAATGGAACGGATCTGCCAATTCCGCGAAGTGAGCCGGGGTTGCGTCTACCAGTTCTCGACAAACTCTGCGGATCGGCCGGATCTCGTCGAGTGCACCCACGAGTGGGGCGGTCTGGCGCACGGATCCCGGCCGGAGCGATTGCTGCTGGATACGGAACTGCCATGGTTGGCAGCAAACATCCGCCAGGTACGTGTGTTTCATGTTGCCGATACTGCAGAATTGCCGCCTGAGGCATGGCGCGAAAGGAAGCGTTGTCAGGATCAGGGGATCGGCTCATTCGCAGTGGTTCCAATGCTTGCTGATAGTGCGTTGGTAGGTTTTTTGCTGTTTGAATCGGCCCAGGCTACCGAGCCATGGCCACAGCAGGTGCTGGACCGGCTGCGTTTGGTTGGCGATATCTTCGTGTCCCAGTTGCAACATGGGCGCGCGGCCGATGAGCAGGAGCGGCTCAGGGCAGTGCTTGAGGCAACACCGGACATAGTCGTCATGAGCGATCGCTCGGGTGCCATCATGTATGTCAACAAGAGTGGCCGCGAACAGCTCAATATTGCGAGCGACCAGAATCTTGCAGGTATGTATCTGGCCGATTTCTGCTCTAAAGCTGACGCTCTTTTCGTTCGCGAAAAGGGGTTACAAAAGGCGGTCGAGAACGGGACCTGGAAGAGTACGTTGCAACTCGAAAACGGCAGAGGAGAAGTCTTTCCAGTCTCGCAGATTACGATTGCGCATCGCAATGACCAGGGAGCTGTTGATTACTTTTCCACAGTCGCACGCGATGTGTCATATCAGCAGGCGGCTGCGGCGACGTTGCGAAGTAAGGAAGAACAGTTACGGCTGGCCCTGGCGGCGGCTCGCATGGGAACGTGGACCTGGTATATCGAATCGAACAGGGTCGAGTGGTCTGATCGGGTCGCCGACCTGTTTGGTGTGCAGCCAGATGAGTTTCAGGGCACTTTTGAGGCCTACTTCGGTTATTTGCACCCCGATGATCGGGAGCTGGTCGAGCAGGCAATCTCCCGGGCACTGGCGGGTGGCGAGGAACATTACGCTGTCGAGCATAGAATTTTGCTGCCGGATGGTAGCGTCCGATGGATCGAGGGCAAGGGCAAGATACATCGGGATACCGATAACCGGCCGGTCAAGATGATGGGCACGGTGACTGACATCTCGGCGCGTAAAGGCGCTGAGAAACAAATATTTCAGGAAAAAGAACGTGCCCAGGTAACCCTGCAATCCATCGGCGATGCCGTTATTACAACTGACGAGCATGGACTCGTTGAATACCTTAATCCAATTGCCGAGCAACGACTTGCGGTTTCGTCGGACTCTGTCGTCGGCAAACTAATTGACGACATCTTGTCGCTCATCTGCGATGACAGCGGTACACGGATAGATAATCCAGTGCTGCAATGCCTGCGCGAGGGTCGCACAGTGGAGGGTAAGAGCGGGACAATACTGAGTAGTGGTTCGGGCGAGGAATTTGCGATCCAGTTTTCCGCGGCGCCCATACGTAGTCGTGATGGCCATGTCATTGGCTCGGTCATGGTGTTCCATGACGTAAGTCAGGAGCGCAGCCTCTATCAGCGCATGTCTTACCAGGCCGCACACGATGCATTGACCGGATTGGTCAATAGACGCGAACTGGAGAATCGACTTACCGAGGCAATTCAAAGTGTCTGGCAGGACGAACAACTCGAGCATTGCCTGCTGTATATCGATCTTGATCAGTTCAAAGTCGTCAACGACACCTGTGGGCATACTGCAGGAGACGAGCTGCTCAAGAGGGTAACAAAGCTGCTGAAAGAGCAGATTCGATCTACAGACTGTCTGGCACGACTGGGCGGCGATGAATTCTGCCTGTTGCTAATGGATTGTCAGCGGCAAAGGGCGGAGAAAATTGCCGAGAAAATTCGCGCGACTATAAACGATTTTCGGTTTATCTGGCAGGATCGCACATTCAGCGTCAGTGCGAGCATCGGCCTCGTGCGCATCGATGCACGTAGTGAAAGTATATCCAGCATTCTCAGCGCTGCCGATGTTGCCTGTTATGCAGCGAAGGATGCCGGTCGCAATCGCCTGAGTGTATACAGTGCCGAAGCGGCGCCTTCGCAACACAAGCAAATGCAATGGGTGTCGAGAATCATGCAGGCTTGTGAAGATGATCGTTTGACGCTGTTTTATCATCCGATAATTCCGCTTGACGATTCGGATAAGAGCCGCCACTTTGAGCTACTGCTGCGCATGCGTGACCCCTATGGCAAGCTGGTGCCACCAAACTCCTTCATTCCGGCTGCCGAGCGATACAATCTAATGTCGGTGATCGACCGATGGGTTGTGCATCATGCACTGAGAAATCTGGTGCAAGATCGAAAGTTGGGGCCGGACGATGCCTATACGTTATCAATCAACCTTTCCGGCTCGTCGTTGAGCGATCCGCACTTTCTCAGCATGCTGCGTGCCGAACTGGAACAAGCGGTATACGAAGAAGGCGCGATTTGTTTTGAGATAACCGAAACTGCCGCGATCTCGAATCTCGATGAGGTCGTGCATTTCATGCATGAAATCCGCAAGCTCGGTTGCCAGTTTTCTCTGGACGATTTTGGCAGCGGCTTGTCATCGTTTGCCTACCTCAAGGATCTTCCGGTTGATTTTCTAAAAATTGATCGCCATTTCGTCAAGAACATAGCCAACGATGTTGTCGATCACAGCATGGTCGCCGCAGTCAACCAGGTCGGCCACGTTATGGGCCTTAAAACAATAGCAGAAGGGATCGAGAACGAAGCTGTGCTGGAAAAGGTCCGGGCCGCCGGCGTCGACTACGCGCAGGGCTATCTGTTTGCAGAACCTGAGGAAGCAGTTGGTCGGGAAGTGTTTGCGCCGCGTCAGACGGCCACCATCATCGAGTTCAAAGCCGAAGCAGGCTAACGCCGGGAATCGGTGCTGACGCGCCTCGTTGCGGGTCTTGTGGATTGACGGTCGGATGAAACACGGGCCGGGCGTCGGCTGATGGTCGGTGACGATTGTTGCACCGGCGAGACGGCAGGCGACGGGTTGCTCGGGGCCCTCGGTCGGCCGGTCCTGAGTGAGGCATGCCGATAGATGTAACCGGTGGCAGTGTCGTAGTAGAGCGGTTGGCCGACAGAGGAGACACCGGCCGCCTGATAGGCGCGGTTCAAGGTGTCGCGATCGACCATGATCACCACATGTTCATCCAGGCCTTCGGGGACTTGATCCGAGTCGACCATCAACACCGGTGCCGCCCGGCGTATGTCCGGCAAGTAGTAGGAAAAATCCTCGGAAGGGGTATGAGCGCAGGCGGCGAGTCCTGTCGCGACTGCGGCCAGTAGCATTCGAGCAGAAGACATGGAGAACGTGTTGGCTACCTCTAGGAATCCCGCCAGATGACTACGCGACCGGCATGAGATGTCGCCAAAAAAGACCCTCTTGCCGCCTGCGCCTACCCTTCGACTACTCTACTAGGGGACGGTTCATTCGGCCAGCGTTAATAAATGTAAGGCTTTTGTTATATTACATATTATTTTTGCGACATACCTAAAACTATATAAAAAACAGTTAGTTAATTAAACCACTTCAGAGTGTGACGCGGATCACATCGCCCCCCTACAGCAGGTCCTAAGCTGCGCCCACAAAGTTGGGAGATTCTTCCCATCCAGTGATACCCGGCTTTTTAACAGGGGAAAGCCGGTCCGAGGGGTTCAATTGGAAAAATTATCCAGCCCGGTCTCCGACCGGGTCAGGGAGCATCAGCAGCCGGCAGATATTGCGCGGCTCGAGGCCGAGAACGCCCGGCTGAACGCGATCCTCGCGCGGGCGCAGCTGGGCCTGGCGGCCATCGGCGATGCGGTCATCGGCACAAATGCCTGCGGCCACATCGACTATCTCAACGCCGCGGCCGAAAGCATGTGCGGTTTTTCCTCGGATAAGTTGCAGGGGCTGCCGGCCAGGTCTGTGTTTGCTTTTCGCAGTGCCGAGACCAATGCGCGGCTCGCTAATCCTTTGGAGCGATGCCTGAGCCATGGCCGTCCGGTAGCCCGGGTCGGCCGAAGTGTGCTGGTGGCCCGCGGCGGCCGAGGCAAGCTGGTGCAGGAAACAGCCACACCTGTGTGCGACTCGCAGGGCCACCTCACCGGCGCGGTTCTGGTGCTGCGGGATTTGAGTGTACAGAACCAGTTGAGCGAACGATTGTCGTGGCAGCATCGACACGATCCCTTGACCGGTCTGGTCAATCGTGAGGAATTCGAGCGACGACTTGGTCGTGAGATCTCGTTGCTGGGACGCCGTGAGGTTACACGGCATTCGTTGCTTTGCCTGGATCTGGATCGTTTTCGTGTAGTCAATGATACTGCCGGGCATGCGGCAGGTGATCGTGCATTACTGGAGGTCGCCCGCCTGATCCAGGAACAGATTCGTTCCAGCGATGTCGCCGCACGCCTCGGTGGCGATGAATTTGCCATTCTGCTGATGGACTGCGAGACAGTCGATGCGGTCCGTGTCGCGCAACAGATAGGTAGCGTCTTGGAGGCGCACCGTTTCAAGTGGCGTGACTGCAGGTTCAGTCATACAGCCAGTATTGGTGTAGTTAGCGTGGCGGCAAACCTGACGCCAGGTAAACTCCTGGCGGCAGGAGACGTTGCTTGCTACAACGCAAAGGAAACCGGCCGCAATACGGTGAGTTTCTGTCCACATAATGAGTCAACGGCCGGTTTTCGAAATATGCAATGGGTTAGCGATATCGGCCAGGCTTGTGACGAAGGGCGTTTTCAACTGCATTGTCAGCCCATCGTTGCGATTACTGATGAATCCGGAGTTCAGCCACACTTCGAATTGTTACTGCGAATAAATGACCACGATGGCAAGGTAATTCCAGCAAAAGACTTTTTGCCGGCTGCTGAACGATTCAATATGATGCCGACAATCGATCGTTGGGTATTGCGACATGCCCTGAGCAAACTGGTATGCCTGGCTGACGATGCAAACGAGGCGGCCTACATGTTGTCTGTCAATCTCTCGGGCGCGTCCCTGAGCGATACCAGCTTTTTGGAATTTGCCAGATCCGAACTTGAGCGGACACGAGTTGCAGCAGGCGCATTGTGCTTCGAAATTACCGAGACTGCGGCTATAGATAATATCGCTATCGTAGCCAGATTTATTCGTGAAATGCGGCAGGCTGGCTGCAAGTTTTCGCTTGACGATTTTGGCAGCGGGTTATCTTCCTTCGCCTATCTAAAGGAGCTGCCGGTGGACTTCCTGAAAATTGACGGTCGCTTCATACGCAATGTCCATGAGGATGCCGTCGACTACACGATGGTTCGCGCAATCGGCAATATCGGATCAGCAATAGGCGTGAAAACGGTTGCCGAGCGCGTGGAATGTGGCGAGACACTATCGCGCCTGAAGGCGCTCGGTATTGACTATGCCCAGGGATTCTATTTCTCGCGACCGGTGCCGGTGCGGGATCGATCATGCATTGCCCGGCTGGCCATGGCTGCGGAGCAGAGCATGCAAGCCGTCTGATGCGGTTGCAATAAACCTGAATTTCCCCGATTCTGAACGCTCTGCGCTGGTATTTTGGGGATAATCAGTGGCACTAAAAGAACCGCCGTTTACCATCGGAATCGAGGAGGAATATCTTCTCGTCGATCAACAGACGCGCGACCTTGCGACAGATCCGCCGGCGGAACTCATGCAGGAGTGTGAGGACCGGCTCTCCGGTCAGGTCGCTCCCGAGTTTTTGCGCGCTCAAATCGAGATCGGTACACGAGTTTGCTCCACAATTGCTGAGGCCCGCACAGATTTGACGCGGCTGCGTCGCACGATCGCCGATGTCGCAAACCAATACGGCCTGGCACCTATTGCGGCGTCGACCCATCCCTTCGCTCGCTGGCACGAACAGAAGTACACGGACAAGGACAGGTACCGTGACCTCAATCGAGATATGCAGGCTTCCGCACGTCGCCTGCTCATCTGCGGTATGCATGTGCACATGGGCATTGACGACGACGATTTGCGAGTCGACATGCTCGATCAACTTGCTTACTTTCTTCCGCATCTGCTTGCTTTGAGTTGTTCCTCACCATTTTGGGCTGGCGAGAACACCGGTCTGCAGTCTTACAGATTAACTGTGTTCGATGGGCTCCCGCGTACCCGTTTACCCGCATACTTCACGAGCTACGCGGAATACCAGCGTCACGTGCAAATCCTGATCGATGCCGGTCTGCTGCAGGATGCTTCCAAGATCTGGTGGGACCTGCGTCCCAGCAGTCGCTACCCGACCGTGGAGATGCGCATAACAGATGTCTGTACTCGCGCAGATGATTCGATTACGGTGGCGGCGCTGACAGTTTGTCTGGCGCGTATGCTGTTCCGCTTACGGGCCAAGAATCAGCGCTGGCGGGTATACAAGAAAATGCTCTTACAGGAGAATCGGTGGCGTGCCATGCGTTACGGGTGCGACGAAGGTCTGGTCGATTTTGGCAAGGCACAAGTGATTCCCTACGAAGAGTTGCTCGATGAGTTGCTCGACATGACCCGCGAGGACGCCGAGTTCTTTGATTGTGTCGATGCCGTCAATGGGGCGCGTGAGATTGTCAAGCGCGGCAACAGCGCGCGCCAGCAGGTCCAGGTCTATGAGCGTTCGATTGCGGCTGGCAAGAGCCGCGAAGAAGCCTTGCGTGATGTCGTCGACCTTTTGATCAAAGAAACCCGCCACGCCCTGTGATTGATCTGTGACCGGTAATCAGCGCCCCAATGCGGGCGATCGCGACTATAGCCAACTGCGTGGTGACCTGGATCGTCGTCTTTGCGTTGCGCCAATGATGGACTGGACCGATCGGCATTGTCGCTACCTGCTGAGGTTAATTGCACCCCATGCGCTGCTCTACACTGAGATGATCGTCGCCGCCGCGATCGAACATGGTGATACTGCCAGATTGCTCGAATTTCACGAGCATGAACACCCGCTGGCCCTTCAGGTCGGTGGCAGCGATCCGCGCCAGCTCGCAGTCGCTGCTCGGGCCGGACTGCGGGCCGGTTACGACGAAATCAATCTCAACGTCGGTTGTCCGAGCGGCAGGGTTCAGGCAGGTAAGTTCGGTGTCTGCCTGATGCGTGAACCGCAACTGGTCGCAGATTGTGTCCGCGCCATGCGTGATGCTGTCGATCTGCCGATTACCGTGAAAACCCGGATTGGAGTCGATGACGATGACAGTTTCGAGTTTCTGCTGGACTTTGCCACGGCAGTTACGGCTGGCGGATGTGATGCGCTTGTGGTACATGCCCGCAAGGCCTGGCTGCAGGGACTTAGTCCAAAAGAAAACCGCGACGTTCCACCGCTGGACTATGGTATCGTGCTTCGCCTTCGGCAAAATCTGGGTGAGATTCCAATCGTCGTAAACGGCGGCATCGGCGACATTGGCATTTTCACCGAGCGACTCAGGGAGTTCGATGGCGTTATGGTTGGCCGCGCCGCCTACCAGACGCCCATGGTCCTGGCTGAGATGGAGCGGGTTGTTTATCCGGGTTCCGGTTTGGTCAATCGCGAACAGGTCGTTGAGGCGTATCTGCCCTATGTGGCGTCGCAGTTGGCACGCGGAGTGCGTCTGCATAATATGACGCGCCACATGTTGGGGTTATTTCAGGGTTATCCTGGCGCGCGACACTGGCGCCGGCATCTTAGTCAGGCGTCGAGCTGCCCGGATGCCGGTATCGAATTTGTTGAATCAGCACTGGCCCATGTGACCAGTGCTGCATGAGGGAGACATGGGCAAGAAAGAACGCAGGCAAAAGCACAAGCACAAAGATAAGAAGGACAAGCACAGCAAGTTCACCGCCAAAACCGCCGACAAACACCTGCTGTATGAAGAATCGGTGCAAAACGTCGAGGAGGAAATCAAGTTTCTCGACCGTGCGTATCGCGATCTTCGCGGACGCCCGGCTGTGACTTTGCGTGAGGACTTTGCCGGTACGACCGCTGCGGCCTGCGAGTGGGTACGGACGGCTGACAATCGGCAGGCCTGGGCCGTGGATTTCGAGCCGGAAGTTTTGAAATGGGGTCGCGAGCGGCACGTGAAGAGCCTGACCGTGGAACAACAGCAGCGCATCGAGCAAATCGAGGGCAATGTGCTGAACACCAATACGCCTCTGGCCGACATGATCGTCGGGTTTAATTTCAGCTACTTTGTATTCAAGACCCGCGATAAACTACGCGAATATTTCGAACAGGCGCGCCGTAATCTACAGTCGGATGGACTATTCCTGATTGACTGCTTCGGCGGTTCTGAGGCGCTCGAGGAGTGCGAGGAAGAAACCGAGCAGGACGACTTCACCTATGTATGGGACCAGGATTCTTTCGACCCGATCAGCGCTCATTTGATGTGTCATATTCATTTTCACTTTCCGGACGGTTCGAAAATGCGTAAGGCATTTTCCTACGACTGGAGAATGTGGACTCTGCCGGAGCTGCGCGAATTACTGCATGAAGCCGGCTTCAGGAAATCCACAGTGTACTGGGAAGGTACTGACGAAGACGGCGAGGGCAATGACGAATACACACCAGTAGAGCGTGGCGACGCCGATCCGGCGTGGATTGCCTATGTAGTGGCGGAGCGTTAGAGTTACCCGGTGGTCTTGGTGTGTGGAATTTTTTGGTTATACTCTGGCAATCTGAGTTTGTTTTTCGGCGATGACAGATCAGACTGAACTAGCAATACTATTTGCTGATGTCGTAGGTAGCACCAAGCTCTATGAGCTGATGGGCGATATGAAGGCGCGGGAGACCGTTGCGCGCTGTCTCGATGCTATGACCCGTGCGACCGAGAGACACCAGGGCACAGTAATAAAAACCATGGGCGATGAAGTCATGGCCACGTTCCCGGGTGTGGATGAAGCTGTAGAAGCAGCTGCCCAGATGCAGAAGTTCATTAGCGACGAAGTGGATGCCGATGACGTGCCGGTGGCGATTCGGGTGGGTTTTCATTTTGGCCCGGTAATGGAAGAGGCCGGAGACATATTCGGTGGTGCGGTGCATATTGCCAATCGCATGAGCAACCAGGCGAAGGCGGCACAGATCGTCACCAGCGGTACAACGGTCGGAAAAATGTCGCCGGAGTGGCAGGCTTCAACACGCCAAATTGATCTCGCGCCGTTAAAGGGTACCACCGATGAAATCGCACTATACGAGGTGCTTTGGCAGCAGGGTGAGAACACCCGCATGTTGCCGACAATCGACTGGTCCGAGGCAACCGGCGTGCGCAATCAGCGTCTGCGCTTACGTTACCGGGGCCAGGAAATCGTAGTAAGCGAACAATACCCGAACGTCTCAATCGGCAGATCCGAGGACAGTGACCTGGTGGTCAAGGACACACTGATCTCGAGATTGCATGCACGCATCGAGTTTAGTCGTGGAAAATTCATGCTGATAGATGAAAGCACCAATGGTACTTGCGTCCTGCTTGCCAGTGGCGAAGAACATTTTGTGCGGCGTGACAGCGTGCAAATAAAGGGCGAGGGAGCAATCGGACTTGGACGGGTGCCGCAGGCCGACTCACCACAGGCTATTCACTTCATCTACGAAGAATAACTAACGCACCTACCGTAAGTAGGGCTATCCGGCAGTTGCCTCCGTATTCCGGCTAAATCTCGCTCGGCGGGACGGTTGTTACATCCCGATGGTGCGGCGGTAGCGGAGTTAGCGCAGGGCGGCCGTGAGGCGGGCGTGTTCGACGCGCAGCTCTTGCGGCAACCGGTCGCCGTAACTCTCCAGGTACTTGCCGATAGCGTCGAGTTCTTCGCGCCACCCCTGAACATCGACGTGTAGCAATGCCTCCAGGTCTTCATCGGGCACATGCAGGCCGTTGAGGTCGAGTGCATCAAGGGTCGGCAGTTCGCCGATAGGCGTTTGTTTTGCCCTGCCACCGCCCTCGCAACGTTCGATTATCCATGCCAGTACACGCAGGTTGTCGCCAAAGCCCGGCCACAGGAATCGCCCCTGGTCGTCGCGCCGAAACCAGTTGACGTGAAACATGGAGGGCGGGTTACTCAAGTTGGCCCCGATATTCAGCCAGTGAGCCCAATAGTCTCCGAAGTTATAGCCACAAAACGGCTTCATTGCCATGGGATCGCGGCGTACGATGCCGGTTTCACCGGCCGCGGCGGCGGTCGTCTCCGATGCGACACTGGCACCGACCAGCACGCCGTGCTGCCAGTCGCGCGCCTGATAAACCAGCGGAGCCAATCCGCGTCGGCGGCCACCAAAGATGATTGCAGAAATCGGCACGCCACGCGGATCATCCATCAGTGGCGTGTAGTCTGCGTTTTGGCGTGCTGACACGGTAAACCGGGAGTTTGGATGGGCAGCGTCGCCATTGCCGCCGGTAAACGGTTGACCACGCCAGTCAAGGGCAGGCTCGCTTTCGCCACGACCCTCCCACCATGGTTCGTTATCTGCAGTCAGACCGACGTTGGTGAAGATCGTGTCACGGTGGATCATGTCAAATGCGTTCTTGTTGGTTTCCCGTCCAGTTCCGGGAACCACGCCAAAGAAACCGGATTCCGGATTGATTGCATAAAGACGGCCGTCGTCGCCGGGATGCAGCCACGCAATATCGTCGCCAACAGTCCAGATCCGCCAGTCGTTCTGCGACTCCGGCGGTACCAGCATGGCGAGGTTGGTCTTGCCGCACTGGGAAGGGAAGGCCGCGGCGATGTAACGAGTCCGTCCGGTCGGATCCTGTAGACCGAGTATCAACATGTGTTCGGCCAGCCAGCCTTCGCTGCGTGCCTGATAGCTGGCGATCCGCAACGCGTGGCATTTTTTACCCAGGAGCGCATTGCCACCGTAACCGGAACCGATGCTTTTTATTGTCAGCTCTTTGGGGAAATGCATGATGTAGCGGTTGTCCGGATCGAGGTCACCAATCGAGTGCAGCCCTTTGACGAAACTGCCTTCGCGCTCGATACGCTGCAGCGCAGCCGCGCCCATGCGCGTCATGATGCGCATGTTGGTAACGACATACGGGCTATCGGTTATTTCCACACCACAACGGGAATAGCTCGAATCAACCGGCCCCATGCAATAGGGAATAACGTAGAGTGTGCGTCCTTGCATGCAGCCTTCGAACAAACCGTCTGCCAGCCGATGAGCCTCAGCCGGCGCCATCCAGTTATTGTTGGGACCTGCATCCTGCTCGCTGTCGGTACAAATGAATGTCACATGCTCCACGCGTGCGACGTCATTTGGATCGGAGCGATGCAGGTAACAGTCTGGCCAACGCTCGTTGAGCGTCTTGAGTGTGCCGTCGGTCAACATCGCCGAGATTAGTGCCTGGTTCTCGGCCTCGGACCCGTCACACCAGTGAATGCGCTCGGGTTGTGTATGGCGGGCGACTTCGTCCACCCAGTTCCGAAGTGCCGGATTACTGGTTGTCATTCTGGGTCTCATCCTAGTCTGGGACTGCCGGCATTATACGAGTTCATGTCCAACAGACCACGCAAAAAAAACCCTGGTGCCGGCGGCACCAGGGTTTTCGTACTGACCAGTATGCCCCGGTCTTAGTGAGCGGTCGCTTCTTCGACCGTTTTGCCGACCTTTTTTGCCACAGCGGATACTTGCTCCGCGGCATCGTCGGCCACATCTTCCAGGGTGCTTTTCAGCGTGTCATCGCGGCGCAGGTCGTCGAGAGTCTCGCGAAACAGCTGGGCGAGATCGGTGCGGGTATCGCTGAGGATCTCGAAGGTCTTGCGAATATCATCGACGATGCGATCACGTGTTTCTGGCATCAGCTTTATCTGACCGTCGAGCAGGCCGCGAAAGCTGTCGGCTTCTGCAGCCGTTTTCAGACGCTTAGCGGCGCCATCGACTGATCCCTCGAGAAAACCGGCCTGCTGACGTACCAGTCGGGCCGCACTGTCGTGCGACAGCCCATTGAGCTTCAGAGTCTTTTCGGTCATCACATCCAAAGGTCCCTTGCGATGGGATACCCAGGATGCACCGTTGTCCAGTCCATCACGGACGCGTTTTGAAAACTTGCTAATTGTGGTGGTTTCCTGCATGGCGGCTCTCCTCTTGTGCAGTGCAATAATCCTGACTTAATCGTAATGCCGCACCGCAACAAAGTCAACTACCGGGTGGGTATTCCGGCGTCGAAAGTTTGACGCGTGTCTCAGAATTTTCCGAATTTACCATAAGGATCAGAAACTTATGTGGAATATGTGAACGCAATCACGCCGGATTTTTGACGTTTTACTTACTATTTCCGGCGTTGGCGATGGCGCCCTCCGGGTTTTCAGGGAATATGAATAAGCCGTCGCAAGGGATTGTTTTTCATGGCAACGCGTTAAGGCACCCGCCATCGTCATAAGCGACTGCCGGCCCCGCTGGGGCTGGTGCAGATGTTTATTTTGGGAGCAAGAAACGCGTGAGGATCATCCGGGGATTTCCGGTACTTGTCGGCCTGAACCTGCTGCTGGCGCAAACCGCCTGGGCAGTGGGCACCGTCGCCGGTACTGATATCGACAATACTGCCGAGGTTTCCTATGACGTTTCCGGGTCTGGCGTAACAGAAACCTCAAATACGCTGACGCTCACTGTCGCGGAGATACTCGATGTCGACGTGACGCTGCAGAGTCCGCCCAAGGCAGTAAACCCCGGTGACACTGCCGAAGAACTGCTGTTTACGGTTACAAATACCGGCAACGGTAACGAGTCGTTTGCTCTGGTGCTCGACAGCACGCTCGCTGGCGATGATTTTGATCCCGTGCCGTCGGCGCCAGCGTCGATCTACTTTGATACCGACTCCAGCGGCGATCTCTCCCCGGGTGACAGTCCGTACACGCCCGGCGTCAACGATCCATTACTGGCCCCGGATGCATCGGTCGATATCCTGATAGTCAATGACATACCAGGTGCGACAAACGACGGCGATACCGGTCGCAGCCTGCTGGATGCAGCGGCTACTACGGGCACTGGCGCACCGGGCGTGGTGTTTGTCGGTGCCGGTGATGGTGGAGTAGATGCGATAGCCGGTAACTCCGGCGCAGCGGACGACGACACCGGTGAGTACGTAGTCGACGACATTCAGATTGATGTCGTCAAATCTGCGACGGTGCTGGATCAGTATGGCGGTAGCGAACCGATACCAGGCGCCCAGATCGCCTACACGATCATTGTGACGCCATCGGGTGGCGGTACTGCGACCAATGCAGTGTTCAACGACCCGATACCTGCCAACACAACTTATTTGCCGGGAACTATCAATTTCAACGGTGTGGGTATGTCCGATGCGCCCGACGCCGATCCGGGTCAGCTGATTACTGTCGCAGGCGTCCTGACAATCAACGTGCTACTGGGCGATCTGACGGCTGCGAGCGGCCCGCAAACCATAGTCTTTACAGTCACCATAGACTGAATGAGCGAGGGAATGAAATGAGAAAACTGTTCTTCTGGACGTTCGCGTTACTGCCCGCAATGGTCTTTGCTGACGGCGCGGTGCAGGTACAGACCACAGCACAAAAAGAAAAGGTCGTGCTGAACCAGGCGGGTAAAACTGAAACCCGTCTCGTTCCGGTTACCACAGTGGTCCCCGGCGATGAGGTGATCTACACGATCACTTTCACCAATCACGGCGACGCTGATGCCGACACTGTGACGATCACCGATCCGGTTCCTGATGAGATGCGCTATGTCGAGGGATCGGCTTTCGGCGGCGGGACAGACATTCTGTTTTCCGCAGACGGTGGCAAGAGTTTCGGCGCGCGCGAGACCCTCACGGTGGTCGCAGAAGACGGGACCCGCCGTGCGGCCCGGGCCGAAGACTACACACATATACGCTGGACGATGCGCAATCCGCTGCAGCCCGGCAAACAAGGTCATGCGCGTTTTCGCGCGCAACTGCGTTGAAACTATTTGATACAAATCGCGACGGTGCCTGCACGGCATTGTGGTTTTGCGAATTCTGGAGAGAAATGCAATGAGTATTATTGGTCGCTTGATCAGACTGACGACGGTGTTGATCGGTTTTCTGACGCTGATCGCCATACAGCCCAGTCTTGCCGCCGGGACCGACCCCGGTGGAACACGGGCAGGCACATCGGTGCCTAACCAGGCTCAGGTTCAATATCAGGTCGGCGGTGTCGACCAGGCGCCTGTGCTCAGCGACAACGACGCGGACCCGAATAACGGGCTAAACCCGACCACCTTCGTTGTCGATCGCAAGCTGGATATCCTCGTGGCCGAACGCAGTACTGCCTACAACAGCGCTACCACGATCAGCGTCTCACCGGGCCAAAGCGGCGCGGTTCTGGCCTGGACAGTTACCAACGAAGGCAACCAGACCCAGGATTTCCTGCTGACTGCGTCGGCAACCGGTTTCGATCCCTTTGGCGGTGTCGATAACTTCGATGCGGCGGGGCTCGCGGTCTTCGTCGACGTGAATGGCAACAACTTGTATGATCCGGCTATCGATACGGCGACCCATGTCGATGAGCTGGATATCAACCAGTCTGTCACGGTATTTTTGGTCGCCAATATCCCGCTGGCGCAGGTTGACGGTGATATTGCAGCGTATGTTCTGGAGGCGCAGGTCGCAGAAGGCGGTGGCGTCGGCGCTCCTGGAGCAGCTATTGCTACAGATGATCGGGGAATTGCCGATACTACGTTGGGTGTGGAAGACGTTTTCGCAGACGGCGAAAACGCCAATTACGCCGGTGACGGCGATCGTGACGGCATCCACTCATCGGAGGATGCGTACAGGATTGCGGCGCCGGTGTTGTCGGTGGTGAAGAGTTCGAGTGTCATTAGCGATCCGTTTACCTGTCCTGGTGGTGTATGCCCAGGCGGCTCCTTTCCCAAGGCGATACCGGGTGCCATTGTTGAGTATGTTGTGACAATTACGAACGCAGTAGGCGGTGCAACGGCAACCAGTGTTGCTGTTTCTGACGATCTGAGCAGCGAAATGGGTGGAGCGAATCCGA
>Ga0224508_10002279_pt1 | contig 16486 bp, 15 predicted proteins | sample SF_Jan12_sed_USG_4_FD_170157 | JGI IMG/M metagenome (GOLD analysis project Ga0224508, IMG submission 170157) | Sediment microbial communities from San Francisco Bay, California, United States - SF_Jan12_sed_USGS_21 | ecosystem: Environmental > Aquatic > Marine > Sediment | place: USA... | reverse complement strand
GCAACCCCGTACCGGCACGCCGTGCGCACCTGCCGTTTACTTCAGCCGAGGCGACTGACATGACGTCGGATGGCAAGACCATCCTACAGCGCACGCTCGAGTGGGCAGCGGGCGCCGACAGCGGCAGTGCCGGTGGGTTATCAGCAACTTTCCTGGATGAATTCAATGCCAATGCCTACAACGGCAACGACGGCACTCTCAGCTGGAGTAACGACTGGCAGGAGACCGGGGAGAGCGACGGGCCTGGTAGTGGCGACTTCAGGGTACTAGACAACAGCTGGTGCGCATCAACCAGCTGCCTGCAGATTCGTGAAGACCGGGCCTCGACTCGCAGACTGAGCAGGGAAGCTGACTTGACCGGTGCAGCTTCCGCCACGCTGAGCCTCAACTACCGACGGCGCTTCGTTGGGACGCCCACCGGTGGGACCGTCACGCTTGAAATCTCTGGTGACGGCGTGATCTTCGCGCCACTGAAGGTCTACCAGATGGACACCCAGGACTCGGCTCAGCAGGCCGACAGCTTCGACATTAGCTCGTACATCGCGTCCAACACCCAGATTCGCTTCAGCACGAGCAACGCGCTGTACGAGACCGCTCTCTACGTCGACAACGTGCTGATTGACACAACTGGCAGTGGCGGTGGCGGTGATGGTGGCGGTGGTGGCATCGTCTTCGAAGAGTTTACCGAGGGACGTCAGCAAATTGGTGTCAGCTCCGGATTCAGTATCCCCAAACCGAGCGGAACGTCTGCCGGCGACCTGCTGATCGTCGCGGCCGCCACGGACGGGAACACTGTCTCGACGCTCACACCATCCGCCTCCTGGAACCTGACTCAGCTTGATGTCTTTGATAATGCCGGTGAAGTCACCTTTGGTGTCTGGTGGAAGATAGCGGATGGCACGGAGTCAAGCAGTCTTTTGATGCAATGGACTGGAGGCGAACAAGGCTACGGCTGGATCATGCGCTTTACAGGACACGATTCGAGTTCGCCGATTGCAACTGCCAGCATGAATTCAGGCAACAACCGGAATCCGCCTAGCAATAACCTGATTACTGGCAGTGACGGTAACCTTATTCTGCGCTTGGGTGGTTTTGATGACGACGATATTACCCTCGACGCTCCTGGTCTGTCGGGACACACGGTCATTACGATGGACCGAAGCAATACCGGCAATCAAAACACCGTGTCCGGCGGGGCTGGTTACGTCATACAAACGACTGCGGGTGACACTGGCGGCTCGGAGTTTAATCTGACCGCTCGGGAACAATACCGTACGGTCACGCTCGCAATCCGCCCCGCACAGTGATGTACACGAGCCCAAAATTCATAGATGGATCTAGAAATGAACGCAAATCTTAAATCTGAAGACGCAACTTCGATGACTGCGCAGTTTCGCGCCACGCTGATAATGGAGTCGCTTACACCCAAGCCCTCACCATGGCGATTGGCGTGGATACGTATGCGCGATTGCGTTGCAAGCGTCTGGTCAACGACATCGTTCGAAGACTCAAAGGTTGCTGAGTACGCCGAGCGAATGATGCTCGAAGAGACACGTCGCGGTGTCATGGTGATGGCATCGCTGTCGCTGCTGACGCAGGTTGCAGCCATGTTGCTCTATTATCGGCTTGGCGCAGAAGGACATGTTTTCTACACCTATTCTCTTTTGGCGCTGCTTTCGCTGCACATTGTCGTCTCGTCTCGATTCGTGCGCGAGATCAGCTCGTTGCATTTGCTCGGGACGATACTGCTGGTCTTTACGGGTGTCGCTATCATGGCGATTGCGCACCGAACAGGCACGGTCAACGCGGCGTTACTCGCGAGCATCGTGTTGCTCTTTATGGTCATGCCGATCATCCCGTGGGGGATGCGCCAGGCCTGTGTCATCGTGGGTCTCACCTATCTGACATTCACCGTGTCGTCGCTTAGTATCGTCGGGCGTTTCGATACTGAGACACTTTGGACCTTGCAGTTTTTGATGCTGGCATCTGCCACGATTGCCACGCTGACAATCATGCGCAACGCTGCGATCCGTCGCGACGATATCCAGGCGCGCTTCGAGCTCGAGTCTGCCCGCGAAAAGTTGCAGCTCATTTCGACCCGTGATCCGCTGACGGGCGCCTGGAACCGGCGCTACCTCGAGCAGAACTTTGTGAAGATCGCACGCGAAGCAAGGCAAGATGGCAGTGACCTTCATTTGGCCGTGCTCGATATCGATTCCTTCAAGCAACTCAACGACAACCACGGCCACCATCATGGCGATGAAACCCTGCGCCGCTTAGTCGGTGTGCTAAGCGAGAATCTGTCGGGAACGGCGCATGTCGTACGGCTTGGCGGCGACGAGTTTGCGATTCTCGATACGGCCGATGACTTTGAGGCCGCGATCGATCGTTGCCTGCAGCATCTCGCAACCGACCCACGGCTACTCGAGATTGCTGGAGAGCCTGTTCGCGTCAGCGCGGGCTTCGCAATCGTTCACGCGAGCGAGACAGCCGATCTCGACCTGATGTACCAACATGCCGACCACGCGCTCTATGAGCAAAAGGGCGTCCGTAAGTCATCCGGCAGATTCAGCTGATCGTGCTCACTTCTTGAGACCTGGCTCACAGTTGCCCGGCTGATTCGTCAAGATTTTTCGAGTCTGGTCGACATAACCTGCTGTAACTCTGAGTTTTTTCAGTATGTTATGGAGATTACGGTTTGGCGAATCTAGCGCGTCTTCGATTTGGGCCCGAGCGCAGGGCCAAAGTTGCCATTTCGCCGATTGGGCTCGAATTTGCCGATCAGGGGTGCAATGTCGTGCAGCTTTTAAGCGGCAATCCGCCGACGATCCGCGCGCATGCGTCGGCACCGTATCCGGTTGCCCGTGCCGAACTGTTGAATTCGCCCGCGGGACTCAAAAGCTTTTTGAAGAAGCTATTCAAATCGGGCGGATTCGCCGGCACCAAGGTCATCACGGCGCTGCCTAGCGACGATGTACGAATTCTATCGATAACCTACCAGGTCCGGCCGGGTCAAAGCGACGATTCGGCCATCGCGAAGCTGATGCAGGAACGTATCGGTGATGATCTTTCCCAGTTTGTAATTGACTACGTGCCGATACGGACCGAGTCACGCGAAGGCGATCGGCTGGCGATGGTGCTGCTCAGCGAGCGCAGCACGGTCATCAACTATCTTGAGCAACTGCGCAAGGCTGGTCTCGTTGTCGAGGCCATGGAGGTCACTCCGGTTGCGATCAGGCGCTTGGTTTCGACGCTGATCTCAGCAGGGGACGCGCCGAAGAATGTGCTGATGATCGATACCGGCGAGAGCAAGACTCATTTGACGATGATCTCGGGTCAAAGATTGCTGTTCGATCAGGAGATCGATTTTGGCGAGGGCTTAGTGCTCGAGCAGATTTCGGTTGCTCTCGATTCGCCGCGGGAATTCGCGCGCGAAATGGTATTTCGGCAGGGCCTGAATACGAATACGGGCCCTGGGCCCGAGAGTGTCGAGGACACGAGCAGCTCGAATACCATCTTGACGATCGTGCGGCCCCAATTCGCAAACCTGGTCGCGGAAGTGCGCCGCGCGGTGCTGTTTGCCTCATCGGAGACGCGTGGCGGTGAAGTTGGCCAGGTTTTTCTGATAGGCACCATGGCCCACTGGCCGGGCGCCGCTGAGTTGCTCAGCCAACTCGCCGAGTTACCCGTGAACACGCCGCGCCCGCTCATGTTTTCGGCAGATGCGAAGGATGCCGATGACGACACCTCGCGGCCCGAGCTCGTGATCCCGGCCGGCCTTGCGCTTAGAGGATTCACCAGTGCATGACATCGATCTGATTCCGGCCAGCTACCGGCGCGAGCGCTCATTCGCAATCTGGATCAGGTGGATCGGGGCACTGCTATTCGCGCTCGTCATGACCACGGCGGGCGCGCGTGTCTGGTTAGACTCTGCCATCGAGTCGACTGACGCCAAAGTCGCAAACCTGCAGATGCAGCAGACCATCACGAGCGGCGAGCGCGATCAGCTTGCCGCATTGACTGAGGATAAAAAGGAATTTCAGGATCAACTCTATCTGCTCAAAGGCCTGCGCAGCGGCGCCGCCACGACGGATCTGTTCGGCATAATCGATCAGGCATTGGCCGGCGATGAGTTGTGGTTTCGACGCTGGGAGTTCCGCCGCGCCGGCGTGACGAACGCCGAAGGGCAGTCGATCGAAACCGGCTACTTTGTAGTCGTATCCAGCGACGGTACGCAGAATGATTCCTGGCGCGTCGAGACCCATATGACAATAGACGGTCAGGCAAGAGATCACGCAGCCCTGTCGGAATTTGTGCAACGGCTTCTGAGCCACCCGGAAATCGAAAACGTGCACGTGAGACGTACCGAGCTGCAGCGCTTTGCGACTCGAAGCCTGGTCGACTTCGATATCGCTGTGATCATTAATCGTCAGGCGCAGCGCTGATGTTCAATGAGCTCATAAACAAGCTCGACGCACGGCAGCAATTGCTATTGGCCGGCGGCACCCTGGCACTATTGATTGCGGCTCTGTTCATGTACGTCCTACTTCCACAGATCAAGACTTATCGGCAGGGTCTCGAGACTCTCGAAATCCTCGAAGGTGTGGCCAGTCAGGGAGAGGCTGTGAGCGAACAGCTTGCGAAGCTCACGGCGGAGGTCGGCGGCCTTGACCGGCAACTGTATGGGGATATGGCTAACCTGCCCGAAGAGCAGCTCGAATCTTTCGTTATCGGCCGGCTGCAGGCCATCTCCTGGCGCAACGCGGTGGAGCTGGTCAGCATCGAGCCTGCTACCGGTGAGACGGTACAAGTGTTTCAGGAGTCGCTGTTCCGTGTGGAACTTGCCGGCAGTTACTTCGATCTTTACGAGTGGCTACGCGAGATCAACGACGAATTGGGCTTCGTCGTCATCAAGGAATACGAAATGCTTCCGATTGAGGATGTCGCGGACAACCCGAATTTGTCCGTGAACCTGACGATCGCTTCCTACCGGTTGCCAAGCTCATGAGTCCGAAGACTGGTCTTGCACCGGCGTCTTTTTGCTTGATCATCGGTATGGGCACGTCATATGGCCAGGATCTGCAACCCGAAACGGTCGACGATGCGGTACGCGTGCCGAGTGCGAATCCATTCAGCCGCCCAGGCTACACAGTCGCGCTCGATTCGGCACCGCTGCCGAGCGTAGTCGCGCAACCCGTCGCGCTCGAGCTGCGGGCAACGCTGGTCGCCGGCGATACGGCGCTGGTCAATATCAACGGAATAATCCTCTCGGCCGGCGAGGAATATCAGGGCTATCGCGTGCTGAGTATTAGTGAAGGTCGCGCAGTGCTGAGTAACAGCGGTGAGCGCCTGGTCTTGAACGTCTATGAAAGACAGCTGGGGTTAGATGAAGACAATGGCTTTGGAGAGTTACGGTGACTAGGGGCGTGAGATCAGGAATATCTTTCGGCTTGTGCATGCTGCTCGCTATTGCATGCGGCATTGCCAGCGCGCAGCAGGGCGAGCGCACGATCTCGTTGGCGATGACTGAAACGCCGCTCGCCGAAGTCATGAACATGCTGTCACAGCAGGAGCGCGTCAACATTCTGATGTCGGACGAAGTCGACGTCGAAGTCTCGTTCAACGTCTTCGACCTGACGGTAACCGAAGCGATCCAAGCCATTGCGAACGCCGCAGGCTATGCGGTCGAGCTCCGGGGCCGCAACTATTTCATCATCGACCGTGACGATGCAGGGCGTTATGCCACGAGCAACCTGACGGAGGTGCGTACCTTTCGACTGCGCTACGCCGATCCGAACGAAGTCGAGTCGATGCTTTCACCTTACCTGTCGGATATCGGCGTGCTATCGGTTCTGCCCGAGCGCAATCTTGTGACGATCGAGGACAGCCCTGACTTCGTCGACCGCTTCGCTGGCTTGATCACAGACATCGATCATGCGCCCGAGCAAATCATGATCGAGGCCAAGATTCTCGAGATTTCGCTGAGCTCAGAAGATTCCTGGGGCATTGATTGGTCGGATATCTTTACGGTGCGCAACACAGCCGGTGCATTCGGAACACAGGGCCTACTCGGCGCTGGCGCCGCAACCTCAGCTGGTTTCTTTCTCACGCTGACAGACGAACAGCTCGTGCTGGCACTCAACGCCCTCGAATCACGGGGCAGCGTGCGCACGCTATCGACGCCGAAGCTCTTAGCGCTCGAGAATCAAGAAGCTTCGGTCATCATCGGCGACCGGCGCGGGTTTCAAGTGACGACGACGATCAACCAAGTAACGTCCGAGACAATCGAGTTTCTAGAGTCGGGCGTGATATTGCGTGTGACGCCACAAATAGATACTGACGGCAACGTGCTGTTAGATGTGCACCCGGAAGTCAGCACGGGCACGGTCGACGCGAATGGAATCCCGTCTCAGGTAACCACGGAAGTTACGACTCAACTGCTGGTGCCTTCTGGCCAGACAGCCTTTATCGGCGGTCTTATCAAGCACACATCCAATTTGTCCCAGGCAGGCGTGCCCGTCATGCGGCGTATTCCAGGCCTCAGGCGGTTATTCAGTAATCAGGAACGAACTGAGGTCAATACGGAGACGATCGTTCTGATTACGCCGCATATCGTTGACGATCTCAACGTGGCATGGAATACGGAAGCGGCCGAGACCGTGCAACAAGCCCAGGGAGAAGTCGAGACGGAAATCGAGCTCATCGAGGACGACCTGGCCCGTTCGATGAGAAGGAATCGGGCAGACACCGACGCGGTAGAGAGCGGGGAACGCGAAACCGAGTAGGGCTCAAGTGTGTTTTGCGCCGCAGTACGCCCTTCTGGCAGGATGACGCCAAGCAGTCGATAAAGAATTCCCAGGGGGCCATCAATATGCTGTCGCGATGTCTAGCGCGTTTCGTGCCCACGCTGCGGTGCGCCGTCGTTTCTGGAGGTTTATTCGCTGCGGTCATTGCACCGGTCTTCACCGAGGCGCAGGAGTCCGATGGAGCTGCCGTCTACGAGAGCGCATGCGCGGCATGCCACACGGATCCAGCTCCGGACACGCGTGCGATGCCGCGCGACGTTCTCGGTCAATTTGCGCCCGAGACGATCCTGACTGCGTTGACCACAGGCAATATGTTTCGGCAGGGTTCAGCGCTGACCGACGCGGAGCGCCGGGCCGTGTCGGGATTCATCGCCGGCCGTCCAGTGGGCGAAGCGCCGCCGCCGTCGACGGTCGGACAGTGCGCGTCGGCACCGGAATCGCTAAGCGTGGCCGATCTTGCCTCGGGCTGGAACGGCTGGGGCGTGGGTCCGCGCAACACTCGCTATGCCCCGGCCCAGCTGGGTGGTCTCACCGCAGCAATGGTTCCGGATTTGAAGCTCAAGTGGGCATTCGGCCTTCCCGGCGTCAGCTCGGCCCGCGCCCAGCCGGCGGTGCTCGGCGGACGGGTGTTCGTTGCGAGCGAGAGTGGTGACGTTTACGCGATCGACGCGCAGACGGGTTGCACCTACTGGACCTTTCACGCTCAGGCCGGGTTCCGAACGGCAGTGTCGGTTGGTCCCTACAGCAATGTAGATGACGAATCGGGCTTCGCACTCTACGTTGCCGACGGCGCTGCGAATGTCTATGCAATCGATGCGGCCACCGGCCAGCAGATCTGGACGCGGCGTGTCGACGATCATCCCTACGCGAAATCAACCGGATCGCTAACTCTATCTGACGGTGTGGTCTATGTGCCGACGGCAGGTGTCGGCGAGGAGGGTCAGGGTGGCACGCCGACTTACGCGTGCTGCACATTCCGCGGCAGTGTCTCTGCGCTCGACGCGAACACCGGCGATGTCATCTGGAAGTCGTACACATTACCGGAGCTCGAGCGTCGCGGTACCAGCACCGCCGGTGTGCCGTTGTGGGGACCCGCCGGCGCCGGCGTCTGGGCAGCACCGACAGTGGACGCCGCTCGCGGCCAGGTCTACGTCGCCACGGGCAACGGCTATGCAGAACCGGCTCAGCCGACGACCGATGCAATCATCGCATTCGATATCGATACAGGCGAAATTCGGTGGAGCTTTCAACCGCTGGCCGGCGACGTTTGGGCCGGTGGATGCGGGCGCCAGAATCCGGATAACCCAAACTGTCCCGAGCAAGGCGGGCCGGACCTCGACTTCTCGCAATCTCCGGTGCTCGCCACGCGTTCGAATGGTGAGGACATCATCATCGTGCATCAGAAGTCCGGCATGGCCTACGCGCTCGAGCCTGACGACGGCACGCTGATATGGGAGTACCGTGCCAGCAGCGGTGCCGGCATGGGTGGACAGTGGGGGTCCGCCGTCGACGACACTCAAGCCTATTTTGGCGTCAACGATCGTCGCAACCCGGCAGGAGGTATGCGGGCCGTCAGTATCGATACCGGCGAAGAGGTCTGGTCCCAGCCGGCAGAAGAGGCTTTGTGTGCCGGTGAGCGCAGTTGCAGCACGGGGCAGGGCTCGGCGGTGTCAGCGATTCCCGGGATCGTGTTTTCCGGCTCGATGGACGGTGGACTGCGAGCTTATGCGGCAGACACCGGTGACGTCGTCTGGCGCTTCAACACCAATGGCGAGTTTGAGACGGTCAATGGAGTCCCGGCCAATGGCGGCGCAATTGACGGGCCTGGCCCGGTAGTCGCCGGTGGCATGCTGTACGTTAATTCCGGCTACATCAGTCTCGCAGGCCGGCCAGGCAATGTGTTGCTGGCTTTCGGAGTCGACTAAGCCCGCGATGAATCAATCAAGATCAAGAAACTTTCGGAGTCATTGTCATGTTTAAGCGTATTTTTACCGTGCTTTCTATCGGACTTTTTTCGCTGCCACTCTTCGCTCAGGAGCCAACCACCGGTCCAGTGATCGATGGCTACGGCAACTCTTTCTTCGTCGAAGACCGCAGTATTCCGCTAATCCCGGATCACGTTTATCGCGTGGTCTACGAGATCACGGCCTATAACGGCTCACCGGATTCAGTAAATCTCCAATTGGATCGCGTGGCTCGGTTTCTAAACATGCACGGAAAAAACGGCGTCCCGACTGAGAACATGCCGTTGGCCGTCGTCGTGCATGGTGGGGCATTGATAAACATGCTGAATGACGTTTCGTATCAGGAGCGTTTCGAAACGAAGAATCCAAATATGGAATTGCTGCAGAAACTTTCCGCGGCAGGGGTGGAATTCTACGCTTGCGGGCAATCGATGGCTGGTCGGGGCTTTGCGAAGTCTGAACTCGCGAGCCCGGTGCATTTAGCACTTTCCGCGATGACGATGGTCCATCAGCTGCAGGACGAGGGGTATACGCTGCAGCCTTAAGGCACGAATCGTGCTCGGCTATTCAAGGCTACAATGGCGTCGAGAATTGAAGTTCGGCGGGCCACTGGCGGCTAGCTCGGACTTCGCCGCGCAAATATGGGAGGAACGCGATGCGTTTATTGCAAGCAGTTTTATTCTCGGTTTCTATGTCCGCTGTCGCGGCGCTGGCCCAAACACCGGATCCGACCGCCGGCTTGATGAACGGCGCGCAGCCGTTGCCCGGCATTACGACGGCAGGCCAGCCCGATGAAGCGTCGCTCGATAATCTTGCAGAAGCCGGATATGTCGCAGTGATTGATTTACGCGCGGTGAGTGAGGATCGCGGTTTCGATGAAAAGAGTGTCGTTGAGTCGCTCGGCATGAACTACATTTCCTTGCCCGTCAGCGGGGCCGGTGGCGTTAGCTATGACAATGCGGCACTGCTCGATCAGACCTTGAGCGGAATCGACGGGCCCGTCCTCGTGCATTGCGCGAGCAGCAATCGAGTTGGTGCACTACTGTCGTTGCGAGAAAAGATGAATGGCGCAAGCTCAGAAGATGCGCTTAGTCTCGGGCTTGCTGCCGGCTTAAGCAGCTTGCGCTCGACAGTCGAGGCGCAGCTCGGCGAGCAGTAATCGGCATTGATGACTGAGTCGGAGGACCAGGCACCAAGAGGCCGGGTCGATACGCTGCTGGTGCGCGCGCACGGCGTAGCGGCAATCGTCATGCTGTTGATCGCTGTGATCTTCGGCATCCTGGTTTCCATTCAATTTTTCGCCCCTGATCTGGCGGCCAACTCGCCTGCGCTCGGGTGGGGCCGGCTTCGCTACGCGCATACGCAGGGGATCATGCTCGGTTGGCTGGGCAATGCCTTTCTCGCGTTTCTCTATCATGGCGTTCCTGTTTTAGCGGGACGACCTGTCACGAGCCGATTGCTCGGTCTATGGCTCTTCGGCATCTGGAATTTTGCGGTGATGGCGCCGGGCTGGCTACTCGTTCTCAGTGGCTACAGTCAGCCACTGGAGTGGGCTGAGTTTCCGCTGATCGTAGACGCCTTTGCAATAGTTGGTTTGGTGTTGGCAGCGGTGCAGTTTGTGCCGCCTTTTTTTCGCCGAGGCATCGAGAATCTCTACGTATCGAGCTGGTACATCATCGGCGCGTTGATCTTCACGCTGTTCGCGTTTCCGATGGGAAATATCGTGCCCGAGTTAGTTCCGGGCGCAGCCGGTGCGGCGATCAGTGGACTCTGGATACATGATGCCGTTGGGCTCTTTGTCACGCCGCTCGCGGTTGCCATTCTATACTTCGTCATCCCCGCGGTTACCGGCCGGCCGATCTACAGTCACTTTCTGTCGATGATCGGCTTTTGGGGTTTGTTCTTTCTCTATCCGTTGAACGGCACTCACCATTACGTCTATTCGGTCATCCCGATGGCCGCGCAACAAAGTGCAATCGCAGCTTCCGCATTGCTTGGCGTGATCGTCATCATTGTCGTGACGAATCTTTTGCTGTCGCTCAGAGGCGCCGGGCTTTTTCCGCGTGACGTGGGTCTGCGATACGTCGTGATGTCGACGGTTTTCTATCTGGTTGTCAGCGTGCAAGGCTCGCTGCAGGCTCAGATGCAGTTCAATCAGTCGATACATTTCACCGACTATGTCATCGGTCATTCGCATCTCGCGATGTTGGGCTTTGCGACCTTTGCGGCTATCGGTGGGTTGATCCATGCCTGGCAGCGTATTCCGGACGCCAGGTATAACGCCCGCGCACTCGAGTGGTCATATTGGCTGTTGCTGGCCGGGATCACGGTCATGGTCGTCGACCTGACGATTGCAGGTCTGGTCGAAGCGCGGCTGTGGCAGGACGGGGCACCTTGGCTCGAGTCAGTGCGAGCGGCGAAGCCGTACTGGATCGTTCGCAGTCTTTCCGCCATACCGGTCGGTGCTGGTTTCGTTTTGCTGCTGCTCGGGCTTGTCACCGGACCACGTGGTGCAGGATCGCAAGCGATCGAAAGCCGAGCGCAGTCGAAGCAAGTTGCACCTCGCCTCGCTCCTGATTCAGCCGGTGCCAGCGGTAACGCAATGGCTGTTCCGGGCCGCGTGCTGCTGATGTCTTACGCCGTTGCCGCGATTGCCGGCGTTGCCTTTTTCGCGATGTCTGTTTCGCTACTTGGTGTCTGGCCCGGACGGGTACTGGCCGAGCAGACGCGAGCGATGGCACCGGAGAATCCGCTCGAGCTGACGGCATCTGAACAACGGGGCCGAGATATTTATGCGAGCGAAGGTTGCGCTTATTGCCACACGCAGCAGATTCGCTATACCGAAGCTGACATTGCGCGCTTTGGATCGCCGACCCTGGCCTGGGAGACTCGATTCGATTATCCGCAGTTGTGGGGTACGCGGCGGATCGGACCAGACCTGGCTCGGGCTTCCGGCACGCGAAGCCAGGACTGGCATTTCGTTCATCTTTACGCGCCCCGCAGCGTTGTGCCGTTGTCCGTCATGCCTTCTTACGCCTGGCTGTTCGACGGCGGACCCGACAGACCAAGCCAGGCGGCTAGAGATCTCGTTGCTTATCTCGAGACGCTCGGCCGCGCACGCGAACTCGCTTGGCCGGACGGCGATATCGCTGCGCAAGCGGCCACGCTTGATGATCGCTGGGCGCAAATGGCCTTCGCGGCACCCGAGCTGAATGCCCACCCGGCACGAACACGACCGGCCGGTGGTGCGCCTGTTTTGATTTCACCGGGATCCGTCGAGCTGGGACCAGAACTTTGGCGCGACCACTGCGCAGGCTGCCATGGTGCAGGAGGTCAGGGCGATGGTCCGGCGGCGCGTTGGTTGAGTCCGGCGCCGGCAGACCTTGCCGTGCGCGAATACACGCTCGAGCGGCTCAGCGATATCTTGTGGAACGGCGTACCCGGCACGGCGATGCCCGCCTGGCGCGATCAGTCCCTGGAAAATCTCGCCGCGCTGGCCGAGATTGTTCGCCGTTTCACGGTTCCAACCGATGAGGCGGCGCCGACGGCTTTGGATTTATCACGCGGCGCCGAAGTTTACACAGACAATTGCGCCGAGTGTCACGGTGAGACCGGCGATGGCAATGGTTTTGCGGCGGCCGACTTCCCGGTTCCAGCGACAGACTTCACCGGTGAACGCCCGAATCTGCCCGAAGCGCTTCGAGTGCTGCAAAGTGGTGTCGAAGGGACATCGATGGCGCCGTGGGGCGATCGACTCGATGGGCAGGCGCTGCTGGAGGTGGCGCACTACGTCCGGCAGTTCTTCGAGGCCGACGATGCATCGAATGGTGGCGGCCAATGATCAGCTCCATCGTAATCATCGCATCGCTGGTGCTCGCGGCCGCGTTTATCCTTGCCTGGTTGTTGCGGCCCGGCTTGCGCCAGGAAATCGAGCGCCCGAAGCACTGGTTTCAGGATGAGTTACGTCGCTATGATCAGCAATGTAAGGGCGAGCAGGAAGAAAGAAAGGCGAAACGCCAATGAATTTCGAGAACCAATCCGGTCTGAGGATCACGGTGATTGCGTCGAGTGTGCTCGGCGCTTTGGTTTTCGTCGGCATGCTGATCGTTGGGCGTCCGGCGACGTCTGAAAACGACTCCGTGCCGGCGGCGGCGACGGCCGAATACGGCAGGCAGTTGCTGCGCAAAACATCGGCGCTGCTTGGGCCGGATCACGAGAACCCTGAGATGCGTTTCACTGGTTCACGCATCGCGTGCGCGTCCTGTCATCTCGACACCGGCACAAAGCCGGGGACGTTGTCATTGTTCGAGGCGGCGTCGCGCTATCCGAGGTTTTCCGGTCGCGACGGCGGGACCGGTGATCTCCGAGACCGTATCAACGGCTGCATGCAGCGCAGCATGAATGGGCGACCCTTGCCGCGAGATAGCATCGAGATGATCGCGATGGAGTCCTACATATTGAGCCTTGCCGATCAATTTGCCGCGACCGCTGAAAGTAAACGTACGTCGGTCGAGCCGCCCGCATTCAGCGAGCCCGATCGCGCAGCGAATGTCGATGCCGGGGAGATCGTCTTCGAAGAAAAGTGCCAGATCTGCCACGGTACTGATGGCGCGGGACTGATGGCGACAACAGACCCGAGCGATGGATACGTTTTTCCACCGTTATGGGGTCCGGACAGCTTCAACGATGGAGCTGGCATGAATCGCGTATTGACCGCCGCGCGCTTCATCAAAGCACGCATGCCCTTCGGTCAGCCCGATCTGACAGACGATCAAGCCTACGACGTCGCTGCCTACATTAATTCCCAGCCTCGGCCGGCAATGCAGGGCCTCGACGTCGACTATCCCGATCGCGCGCTTAAGCCGGTCGATAGTCCGTATCCGCCTTATGCCGACCCGTTTCCACGTGAGCAGCATCGCCTGGGGCCTTTCGGGCCCATCCGCGAATACTACGAAGCGCTACAACAGGACTAAGCGACCAGAACGGTCGCCGCTAGTTGCGGCACTTCGGGTGACTACGCTTGATCAGTTGGAAAGTTCGGTGCCGTTGATCGGAATCATCAAGTGCGCTCCCGGCGTGCCCTCAAGCATCATCCAGGGTGTACCACGTCCTGCGAGCGAACTGTCGCGCTGACTCCCAGTCGGCATGCCGAGGTATTCAGACACGGCATTCGGAACGGCCACCATCCAGAGCAGCTGAATACGGTCGTCTTCTTCGTAGAGTCGGTAGCTGAGCGATCCGAAAGGTCTCGGTGCGACGGTTCCGGCAGTGATAGCCGCGCTCATCTCAACATCCACCTCGTCTTCAGATCTACCTTCTGCTGCCAGCTTGGCAGCGAGGTCACGCCGCGCAGCATCAACGACCGGGAAGCATCGGGTATACCCTGTTTCCGGATTGCGCGGCCGACACTCAACCTGATTTGTGCCTTGCCGTAACACAATCCGTTCACCGGTGTCCGCGTCGTAAGTGAAAACTGTTGCGTCGACTCGCAGGTCTTCAGGCAACGGCAGGACGGCTTGCGCAATCATCTCGCTTGTCGACTGCGCATTGGCACCAGCCGCGGCGATCGTGCTGACCAATACTGCGACGATCCAAGTCAGGTTACGTGGCATCAGGCTCACCATCCGAGAAAGTTAGATCAATCAAAAACCGGCACTACCCAGCAACCAACACGCTGTAGCCATACTCCTGTGCACGCGTCAGCGCCATAACGCCGGCCGAGACGAAGCGGCTGTTCTCGATTGCCCCGTTACGAAGCTCCTCGTAGATATCGTCGAATGAACCATCTTCTGTAGCCGAGAGCTGGCGAGAGAAAAACTGCGTCGCGTTATCGCAGATTGCGATCTGTGCGCCGCTCGCTGCTACGGAGTTTGTAAAAGCGGTGACATTAGCTGGCCGAGGTGCAGTCATCGTCCGCTCGAGTCCCTCGCCATACTTTTCCCAGATCGCCTCGTTAAAGCCAAGAGCCGTCGAGAAATGCCGAAAACACACGATCATCGCAAGGTCGGCCGTTTCGCCCGAATAGGCATTCACATGGGCGTTGTAGATATTGCTCGCGTAAAGCAATCCATCGGCGGCGCCACCGGCGGTGGAGGTGTCGACAAAAATGCGGTGACTGCCAGGCATTTCGTCCATCCAGGCATCGAGATCGTGGCGTGCCGGTTGGAAACCTCTCGATGATGATCGCGCTGTCTGCGCGTGTGCGCCTGTGGCAGCTAGCGTTACGCCAGCGGCAGCGACTCCCAATCCGGTGATTACTGAGCGCCGTCCCTTGAGGTTTTTGTCGTTCATCGTTTTGCCCTTTTCTCTGTCAGCTTGTCTCGCCCGGTGACGATACATCGCTGAAGCGTTGATTCACAAGGTTCTGGTTATTTCCACGGCCCTTTTTATATGCGCACTCAGTCAGGCTATGATGCCGAGACGGCCTCGCAACCTGCAAGCACTGATGAATCCAATGATGAATCCCTGTCGTGCCTTGAGAGCTTCTTTGTCTTTTGCTGCGCTCGCGCTGACGCTCTTTTCGATCACGCTGCGCGCGGCGGAGATTGAAACGCTGGCCATCGGTCTGACAATGGAAGGCGATGTGATCAGTGCATTGCATGTTGCCGCCGGGCAGGACGGCGCACCGACGGTCGCAGTGATTGGTGGCCTGAACGGCGCCGATGCGTCGAGTGCGGCCATTCGGGACGAAATCGCACGATACGCAGCGAAATCGGACGGCGATCGCGCGCACGAAATCTTTGTGATTCCAGTCGCGAATCCCAACGCTCAAGCGCTAGTGTTTCCGCCGACCGGCGCCGCTTATCGAGAGAATGCCGAATCGCATGTGCTTTGGCGCTGGCTTGGCCTGCAGGCCATCGATCTCGTGGTCGTCGTCGGTGATGACGACGCCGGGCTGCTCCGCGCACTGCCGTCGTCCGACGTTGCCGGCGTCCAACCGATACTCGCAGTCCCGGTGAACGCGAGAGCCGGGCTTCTGGACGGTCTGCCCCCGCTGACGTCTAGGGCGCCGGGACGAGTCGAAATTGAGGCCAGGCGCTCGCGCACGCCGGCGGAACTCGCCAATATGCTTGCGCCGATTTACGGGCAGAATTTCGATATCCCGATCTACACCGACGGCATGGCGCTGATCGCGCATCTTGGGCTCGGCAATCTTGAGCATGTCGAACAGATGGTTGAACAGTACGTCGATGGCACTAACGATAGTCTCGAAAGTCGATTTGGTCTTTCTACCTTAGTATTCGCGGGGCATCTTGTCTTTGCAGAGCTCGCCGAACAAACCGGTGACCCGCGTTATCTCGACCGCGCCCGCGCCGCGGCCGACTATGCATTCGACGAAGACGGCGAGATGCTCGAAGCAATGCCGGGCCACGGCGAAATGAGCGACGCGATATTCATGTGCGCCAGCATTCTCGCAGCGGTCGGTAACTTGACCGGCGAACGCCGTTACTTCGACATGGCTGCACGCCATATCGATTTCATGAATGATCTGGTTCGTCGCGACGATGGGCTCTATCGTCATTCACCGCTGACCGATGCAGCCTGGGGTCGCGGCAACGGGTTTTCGGCGATTGGCTATGCGCTCACCCTAAGCAAATTCCCGGAAGATCATCCGTCGTATCCGCAGTTACTCGCCGAGTATCGCGAGCTGATGGCGACACTTGCAAGCTGGCAGAACGACGATGGCACCTGGCGCCAGGTGCCATCGTCGTTCTG
>Ga0224508_10002278_pt1 | contig 16491 bp, 12 predicted proteins | sample SF_Jan12_sed_USG_4_FD_170157 | JGI IMG/M metagenome (GOLD analysis project Ga0224508, IMG submission 170157) | Sediment microbial communities from San Francisco Bay, California, United States - SF_Jan12_sed_USGS_21 | ecosystem: Environmental > Aquatic > Marine > Sediment | place: USA... | reverse complement strand
ACGAGGCAGCTCAGATTCCGATGTTTCGCTGTCGAACCGTTGTTCTTCATGCCGAACCGGGAATACCTGTACCGCAATCAGGCTATGCAGGCACTGCCGGAGCAACAAGTCGTATTGGTACCTAGGCTGGTGGTGGTTCCAGCCCGGGCATGATTGGCAAGCAGGTTGTTCTAATCAGGCTTTGCTTTGCCGAGTGGTGGCCAGGGGCGGACTAATCGGCGCATGCCGAACCGGCCGAGACTATCTAGTATTTGAATCGCCCTACGGTGTAACGCATCTCGCAGGTGTAGTTACCGTTGGTTGTAAAGACCGTATTTGACCTGAACCGGGTTTCTTCGGCAGCATTTGGGTTCAGCACGAATAACTGAGAATTCATGCCCATTGATCTGCCCCTGGGATCGAATACCTCCCCGATCGCGGAAATGGCTACAAACCGGTCGGTGTTGTTTCGTAGTTTTGCCTTAAACGTCGTCTCGAACGTTGCCCCCAACGCGAGGCTTTTTGAGTCGTCAATCTCGCACTTGACGACTTCCGCCACAATCGGCTCCTTGCCACTGTACTCGACACCCTGCAACGATTCCTGCTCGTAAATCAGCGTGTATGGCAGCGACCCCGAGAAAAAGACCGCGACCGCCGCGATCGCTGCACCTAGAAACAGCAGTAATTTCATCGTGGACTCCCGGCCTGTTTCCAATCGCCATTATGCAAAGCGGTAAAAGCAGGCACTTCGACACGCGTCACAAAATGGGCCCCGGTGTATTTGCAGAGCCGTTCCGGCGCCGTCTGGTAACGCTCCATCGTGATTGGAGCCGGCAGCGGGCCGAAGCGCCGGCTATAGCCTGTATGCTTACAGGTTGGCGGTACAGGAATTGAGTATGACGCTGCTTGGCAACATCATCTTCTTCATCTTCGGTGGTTTTATCATCTTCTTCGGCTACGTGCTCGGCGGCATAATCCTGTGCCTGACGATTGTCGGCATTCCGTTCGGCTTGCAATGCTTCAAGCTGGCAGGTGGAGTGCTCGCACCCTTCGGCCAGGATGTGTTCCAGACTGAACCGCCCGGAGGAACCTTGTCGCTAATCATGAACATCATCTGGATCATCCTGCCCGGTCTTGAACTCGCGATCATGCATTTACTTCTCGCTGCGTTCTTCGCGGTGACGATCGTCGGCTTCCCGCTCGCAGTGCAGCACATGAAACTAGTGAAGGTCGCGCTGCTGCCGTTCGGGCATGTTATGCGTGAGGTACGAGTCTGAACTGATGACAGCGATTCCCGTCTTCTATGGCCTTGCCTCGCTCGGGAGTTGAATCGTCGTTATGACCCGGGCGAAACGCATAATCCTGGTACTCATTGGGCTCGCCAGCCTGGGCCTTGGGGCGCTCGGCGTGTTGCTGCCGCTGCTTCCAACGACACCGTTCATCCTGCTGGCAGCATTCGCGTTCGCCAACTCGTCAGAGAAAATGCACCAGTGGCTGCTCGATCACAACGTGTTTGGTCCGCTGATTGATGACTGGCGCCGGTATGGTTCTATCCGTCGATCAGCGAAAGTAGCCACCGTCATTTCAATGGTCGCGATATTGGCTATTTCGTGGTGGCTCAACGCTCCTACCTGGATTGTCGTGGCTCAGGCGCTGGTTCTCAGTGGCGTGCTGGTTTTTGTACTCTCACGGCCATTGCCGCCACAAAAAAAGTAATAGGGATCCTAAAACTACTGCTACTGCAGGTCTGTGACCGAACGTACCGTTGCTACTGGTTATTGAGAATTCGCAATTCGACGCGGCGGTTACGCGCTTTTCCTTCCGGCGTCGCATTATCGGCAATTGGCGCCGCCTCGCCGTACCCTTTGACCGTCAGGTTGCTGCGAAAGTCATTCCTTGCTGCGCAGGGCACATTGTTGTTCGTCAGTGGCTTGTTGCTGGCCGTCGTACTGAACGCCTGAGGGACGAGAACGCGCACTTCGGGCGCCTTCCGCGTCGGTCGGCGCTGCGCGCCTCGGCTCAACCACCGACACGCGGATTTTCAGTCGCGAGTTGGGCCGCCTGAGACCATGTATTTCAAGGAGTTACCGGGGCGCCCCTTGCTTACGTTTCATCACGGTGCATAGCGATGCACAGCTGATTCACGCAAAACTCACGCAATAGTGTGAACATCAAAGCTAGGCCTGCTTGCGCGCCATACTCTGCGCGCGAACTACTTTATGAATCAACGTCGATCTTGCGAGTCCGCCCGGCATCGGTCTCACCGCAGCAGCAACCGCAAGAGCCTCCTGGTGGGTGGATTGTGGGGTCAGACCCCATAAGTTTCCATATAAGTACTTTCACGCATTGCCGTGCTCCGGGCATAACGAGGGGGATATAATATTGGTTGCTGGTGATTTCAGCTGATATTAAAAGATGTACGACGGAGCTCTGAAACTTGACCCGGATTCTGCCGAGACGAGTGAAGGACTGCGTATCGGGCGAGATCTGATCAGGGCGACCGTGCCGTTCGCGGAGGAATCGGTAAGGGTCAGTTGGTGGCACGTCGGCTCGACCTTCGCCATGCTGGCAGCGGCACTCGCCGGCGCCGGACTCGCGCCCTGGTGGCCGTTGCGATTGCTATTCTCACTATTGGCGGCCATGTTGATGGTTCGCACCTTCATTACCTACCATGACTACATGCATCGGGCGATTCTGGCTCGATCGCGTATTGCCTGGATATTGTTCCGGGTGTATTCGGCCCTTGCGCTAACACCACCGCGCTCCTGGAAGAAAAGCCACAACTATCATCATGGCCACGTGGGCCAGGTGTCCGACTCAAGTATCGGCGCCTTCCCGATCATGACGACGAAGATGTGGCATGAAGCGTCGCGCGCGACGAGAACCCGTTACCGGGTTACCCGACATCCGCTCACCGTGATGGCGGGTTATTTAACTATTTTTTTCTTCAGTATCACGCTGTTGCCGCTGCTAAAGAACCCGGTACGGCATTGGGACTCTCTGCTGGCGCTTGTCGGTCACGCGGCGTTAATTGCGGTGCTGTGGATATTCGGTGGCTTCGACATCGCCTTCTTCGTCGTATTGCTACCGATGACCATTGCCTCGGCGCTGGGCAGCTACCTGTTTTTTGCCCAACACAGCTTCAAGCGCATGCACGTTTTGTCTCAAGAGGCCTGGACCTACTATCGGGCCGCCATGGAATCGTCCAGTTACATGCGTCTCAACAGGGTCATGCAATGGTTCACCGGTAACATCGGTTTTCACCATATCCATCACCTTAATGTACGCATACCTTTCTATCGCTTGCCCGAGGTGATGGGTGCGATCCCGGAACTGCAGTCACCCGTGACCACGACACTCAGCCCTCGCGACATTCGCGACTGTTTCCGATGTTGCCTCTGGGACGAAGATCGCCAAAGAGTCGTTTCGTACCGCGAGTCATCACGATTGGCAGCTGCCTGAGCGCAAAGGTCATCGCAGATAAGGTTGAATTATTCGCCGATACGTCCCCTTTCGTTCTTCTTCGCTCTCTTCGCGGCTTTCTTCTCTTTTGCCGTCATGGCCGGTACTTTCTTGGTTTCTTTGTTGCTCTTTTGTCCTTTACTCATCACGTTTTCTCCTGCTTAGAGCTGCATTGGCGCGCCGTGTAATTTCGGCGAACAGATTTCATAACCCCGGATAACTTTGCGCGGCAAATGGGGGCATTCCTATTTTAACGTATTAACGCGTTCAATTAAGAATGTCCCCATTGTTTCGAAGTCTTGCCTTGAAATTCGTCCTGAACGTTGCCCCAGGCTTGAGGCTATCTTTATCGTCTATCTCGCACTCGACGACTTCCGCTGCAATCGCCATTCCCAGAAACAGCAGAATTTTCACGGTGAACTCCTAGCTTACTCCGTGCACCCGCTTGATTCATCCAGCATGGTCCACCAGGTGATGCCGTCATCAGTACTATAAATCAGTAAGCCGCGCTCATAGTCGGACGAGTCTGGATGGTAACCATAGGCATCGATCAAAATCGTGTCGCCCTCTCCGGAACAAACGCCGAAGATATCAGCGGGAATTCGCGACGGCTGCTCGTCAAAGTTCAGCTCGTCGCCGGTGATTCGAAATATTCGACCATCATCTACTGCGATGACGGTCCGCGAATTGCTGATGGCGACATAAGTTTCGTACGACCACATTTTCGGCCCTTTGTGCCAGGTGTGGCCGCTATCGAATGACACTACGAGTAGCCTATTGTCATCATGCAGCTCAACTATGACAGCGATGACGGACCGGTCCGAATTACTCCATTGATCGCCGGCATAACTCGAATCAGACATTTCAACGGGCAGGGCAGAAATCTTCTGAATCTCCAGTTCATCCTCAACAATCTTACTTTGCCAAACGTTGCCATTGTATTCGATAAACACGCATTGGTTCGCGCAGTGCCACTCGTCTCCGTCTAGCGAGTGATTCACGCTCAGCCAACTCTCGCCGTCATCGATTGACCGCGCCAGGACCTCATCCCCGTAGGCCCAGATGCTGTCATTCCAGATATCCAGGTAAGACACTGCCGGCTCTGGCAAGACTACAGTGGGCTTCGCTTTGAGATTCGATAGCCGGCTCACACCTTGTTGATTGATGAGCAACGCGGAATTATTCGTCGCCAGGAATTTGTACGCGTCGACGGTTGGCGTCAACCGTTCCCACATCTTCCCTGATGAGCTGCCGTACAGGTACCCTTGCGAGAGAGCCACTCGAGATCCGTTTTCAAGCGTTGCAGATTCCTCAGTGCCCGTAATACCCCCAATCAGAGTTGTCCACGATTTTCCGTTGTCGGACGTCACCGCGACGCCTCGATAATCGATATACCAGACTCTGCCATCCTCGCCCTGCAACACATCGTGGCTAACCGCCATAATATCCGTGTTTGTGATCGGAAGCCGATGCGCGTCAAATATTGCATCGTCCATGTTGTCGGGTTCCGCCCAATGATGGTCGAACGTATCCGAGTGATACCACAAGCGTGTTTGGTCCCGTATTACTTCCACCTCGCTGCACTTTGTAACGGATTTAACGAGGTGCGCCGTCAAGTCGAAACTGCAGCGCTCTTTCCATGCGCCATCTGTCCATTCAAGTACATATTCTCCGGATGTCAGAAATCGACCGGTTATGTCCACCGAGGCATATTTCGGCTGGAAGTTTTCGTCGACGATGACATCTGTCGGACAGCGATCTTCGTCGTCCCAATGTCCCAGGTCTTTGTTGCCCGATACTCTGAGCCAGGAGTTGGCATCGTCATGACTAATAAAGACCTCGCAGTATCCGACCAGAAGGAAGCTCTTTCGACCTGGGCCGATCTCCGCTCGTTCAATCATGTCTGCGCCGTACTCTCGCAATTCCTCCAGGTTGATGCCTGGCAGAGATTCCCAAACATCGGATACAGCCCAATCAGCCCCTGCATTGTTTGACCGAAGAATTTGACCCTGTTCAGTGACAGCCACCAGTTGCACGCCATCGGCGCTTGACCTGAGTGCGAGAATGTTTGCTGACAGTGGCAACGCAACCTGCGACCAATCTGAGCCACTGTTCAAACTTCGAAACAGGCCGAACTCGTTAGCAACAAGTAGCTCGTCTCCGATTACGACTCCTGCCGTTACTTGAACCGGGTAGTCTGGCCGCGTTGTTGATCGTTGCAGAGAGATATTTTTGATCTGCGGAAATCTGTCCGATCGGGATTTGAAGGCATCTTCGCAGCCGATCATTGCTACCAGCGAACACATTAAGATTATGATCCTCGTGATCATCTCGGATGACCTCGACACCGAATTTGAGAGGAATACTAGAGCAACCACGCTCTACGTGATCGGGACCAGATCACATCCCGTCTTCAAGACGCTAGCGAATCTAAGGGAGGGACATCCGAAGCTACGGCGACGAAGGTAAATAACCGGCACAAATCTGGCACAAAAGAAGAAGTCCGCGCGCACGAAAGCTCACGTATGTTTTCGAAAGAGTGGTGGCCAGGGGCGGACTAATCGGCGCAGCCGATTGGACAGATGAGCGAAGTGAATCTGCCCGAAGGGTGAGGATCGCCCAAAGGCGATCCGAGTCAACCGAACCACCGACACGCGGATTTTCAGAGCGCTAAGTGGTTGATTCTCTATTAATTTATCAACCAGTTACCGGGGCGTCCGTTACTCAATTTGCACAACAATGCAGGACGATGCATTGCTCGGCCACGCAACACTCACGAACTGCATCCTTTGATTGTCTACATCAACGTGTTGTCGATGAACAAGTTACGTCTGTGGCAGTCGGTTTAGTCCAACATCCGATAGAAGCGGCTTTCCTCGAACGCGCCCCCGTCGTCGATCTGCATTCCGAGCCTGCCTGAATATATTGCAATCAATGCAGCGGCAAATACTTACTACTGCAAGACCCCCTATCTCTGCCCGATTTGCCGAAGCTGCTTCGGTCACCTATTCCTCAAGATCTATCTCCTCCGCAAAGGAGCGCGGCGTGAACGTTTTGGTTGCCTGAACGTCCCCCGTTGTGTTGATTGACAGATTGCGCAATAGCCCGTTGTTGGTTTCGAGGTAATCGAACGAGTAGGAAATATTGATTGCATTCGGCGAGACCACTACCGGGCCCGATGCGACGGCTGATACGTTGAATGTCACAATAGGCCGTTCGCCATTCGCCTGATCCGTTGCGGACGTAGGAACAGCAAGCGTTTCCTCCTCGGACAATTCGATGCGCCCGAGGCGATCGACTACTCCCGACACCGGTTCGAAAACCAGTCGAACGACGTCCGAGTAGAGGCCAACCGGGTTGTCACTGGCTTCGGTGAATTCGAAAATCAGTGGGTCTTCCGAGACGAGACGCGGCTCCCTTAGTTGAAAGTTTGCCTGGATATCCGAGCGGGGCGCAACAGTACGCGTATTGTTAATGTTATCCGTGATGTCATCGACAATGTTAGTCGCAGTACCGTCAAATTCGTCGCCAACGAGCAAGTCGAATGACTCGAAGTACGCGTCCAGAATAGGCTGGCTGTAGCAACGTGACAATTGGGCGCCAATGTCGAACAGTTCCTCAAAAGTCAGGTCCGGGTTTTCTTCTAACAATTCTTCAGCCAGACTGGCCGTAGCAAGCAATGCGATCGACTCCAGGACGTCCTCGAGGCCTTCCGGATCTACAAAGCAGCGAAGGTGCAAACCTGCACCGTAGACTGACGTTAGCTCGAACACTCGAGCCACCGACGCATCATATTCGGCTTTGCTGGTCATGTAGCTGAAACCCGAAGGCCGGTCAACCCGGTCTAAGATACTGGTAAAACTCGAGGCTAAGACAATTTCGGTGAACTCAATTTGGAAATCCGCCGACATTGCGGGCCTGCTAACAAAGTCTTCAATAAACTCGTCGAGCTCTCCCCGGCGCTTACGGATGATTGCCACAATTGCCTCGTCGGACTGCGCCTCAATGGCGGCCGGATCGAGATCCGTATTGAGCATCACATTGAACAACTTCGCCAACATTTCGCTTTCGAACTCTGGATCGTCGGCTCCCAAGAGCAGATAAGAAATCAGATCCGGAATCACTTCGGGCAATAATTCGAATAACCCGATGTTCGAAAAACCCGACGTGTTGACACTCACCTGGCTACCGTGTCTCGCTGTGCCTGAATAGCTCATGGCACCCGTTGCGTCCCTGACGGGTACGAGTCGAAGTCGCGCGCCGTCGTTGGTCGTAATAAAGGCAGCTAGCAAGGTGTCAGGCGAACGTACCGACGAGACATCGAAGGAGAGTTCGACGGGATTGGCGAACAGTTCGTCCGCAGGACCCATTTGCACGGCGGCGAGAACGTTGACGCCCGTTGGAAATCCGCTGACGGAGGTAATCTCCGTCATCGAGAATTCAGTGTCATTGAGTCTTGCCAACTGCGGCACGTCGACTTTCACGGACACGCCATTCGATGTTGTCAACGCCATTGACCCACCGGATGCGCCAATCGTCGACTGTTGCCGCGTGGATTCATCCACGGTCGCCTCGAGCATCGTCACAGGCGAGATCGGCGTGAGATTTATCTGCCCGCGGAGTTCGCCGAAGGGATAAGCCGGTGTCACGATGGATACGTAAAGTTCGTCGTTCTCAATGGCGGTGGTCAGTTCCGGCGTCAGCTCGGTAGGCTGCAGCACCCAGTTGCCGCTCACCACCACATCAGGCGTCAGCGAATAAACGCCCGGGCCGATGTTGCCTGTCGCACCCTGATGCACGAATACACTGAGCGCATTCACCAGGTCAGTATTCACGGCAACACCGAACTCGCCCGTGACAGCCTGGTACGTCGTTCGCGCCTGGCCGATGCCGTCCGATAGCACTGGTGCCCCGTTTGTTACGACGGCGAAATCGACCAGCTCGGTTTTGATGACATCTACCCCGTCCGGCAACAGCTGACCTCGTACTTCGCCTTCGGGCCAGATCGGCGTCTCAACGCTCATGTACAGTGAGCCGCGCCGGAACAATGTTGCTCCTGACGACGTCAGGCGATCACCTCGATCCGGGTCATTGACATCCGATGTGCCCCAGACACTCCCATTCGCCGTGGCCTGTTCCAGGCTGATCGATACATCGCCGCGCGCACCGGCGATGGCGTTTCGAATGTTCGCGCTCATCACATTGTTGACGCCGGACGTCGTGATTCGCGCACGGATATCGCCTGTCATGAGATTGAACGCGAATCCGCCCTTGGCCGATCCGGCCGCACCGGTGGCAGGCACCGTAGCTTCTGCCGTCAGATCGACCATGACGATGTCCCAGCCTGGCGGCAGAATTTGCCCGCGCAGCCGGCCACTAGGCGCTTCGACAGCTACATAAAAGCCCGACGATTCCAGTATGTACAGTTCGTCCCGGTCGATAGTGGTGCCCGACGGGATTCGCCAGGTTCCGCCGCTACCGGATTCCATATTCAGAATGACCGGGCCCACTTCACCGGCCGAGCCCAGGTTGATTGTCACGGCGGTTGCCGAGACGCCACTCACAGTTACACTGCCGCTGGCCAAGATGTCGAGGCCGGACGTTGTCTGCAGGCTCGCTGTCGCAGTGACGGAGTCTGTAACTGGCGTACCCAAAACAACCTGATCCGAAGAGAACTCAACCGCGTAGCTTGTGGTCGCACCGGGTTCGGGCGGCTCACAGCAATCCGGATCGTCACTACCCCCACCTCCGCCGCAACCCGCAAGGGTGGTTAACAGTACGACCCACGAAGTGACTTTGTATTTACGTTTTTGCATCCCGGTTCTCCTTGTCGAACCACCGCTGCGCGGCGGTATGAAAGACCGGGTGACTGTTGCATGCTCATGCCGGGAGCGCTTGTTGAAAGGCTTGAGTTTTCCTTCGTTTTTCTTGGGGGCGGCGATTCGCAGGTACGGGCGCCGATTAGTCAGTACCGCGAGCGGCCGACTGACCGACAGAGGCGAGGCGCTTCTGGTATATTGCCGCCTGATCAAGCTCACCCTTCGCCTCGTAGAGCGATACAAGACTGCGCAGCGATTCGACCGCCTCGATGCTACGTTCGCCAAATTGCTCGTGAACGATCTCGACGTTCGCAAGGATCAAATCTTCCGCCGCCGCAAGCTGACCTTGTCCGGTCAGCGAGCGACCGAGAATGATCGTGGAATAGGCCGTGCGCCCGTGGTCAGGTCCGTAGGCGGCTGTAAAATTTTCAATAGCCTGTCTCACCAAAACTTCTGCCTCGGCGTAGCGCCCGATTTGATTTAGCGTGCCGGCAAGAGCCTCCTCCCCAATGGCAATACGCGGGCTGTCCGGCTCGAGCACGCCTCGCTTCATTGTAAGCGCCTCACGCTGCAGACTTTCGGCCGTGTCCAGGTCCCCAGTCAGCACCTTAACTCGACCCAGGTTGGTCATCGCCGTTGCTATCTGCCAATGAGACTCACCCATTATTTCGCGGTACATAGCAAGGCTTCGATCGAGAAGTGACTCAGCTTCTGCGTAGTTGCCTAGCGGCAGCTCAGCCATCGCCATGTTGTTCATCGTATTGGCGATGAGGGGGTGCTCTTCGCCGTAGAGCGCCTTGTAGATTGCCAGCGCCTCGCCGTAAACAGCCGACGCTTCCTCGAACTGACCGGCACTTTTCATTGACCACGCCAAATTCTGTTTTGCGGTAGCCGTGAGCGGATGCACGCGACCGTTTATTTCTTCGAAGGCCGCTGCTGCCTCACTCTTAAATCGGATTGCGAGTTCATCATTTTTGAGCACTGAATAAATGACGCCAAGGTTACCATTGGCCTCGGCAATCTGGCCGGAGTCTGGCGGCGACAACGCGAGCGCCATCTCGCGGCCGGCCAGAAAGGCCTGTTCGGCTGCCTTTAGCCTGGAAGCTGTGTAGTGTGCGTAGCCTACGCGTTGCAGCGAAGCAACCCATTCCGAGTTTGGTGGCTCGCCACTCTTCTCCCAAACCTCCACCGCCTCTTTGTGCAACGCCAGCGCCACGCCCGGGTCGCCGAGCTCTCGCTGCAATTCACCCAAGACATCGAGGCTCGCTGCCAGCTCGGCCGGTTTTCCGGCGTGCCCGCGCCGTATCTCCAGTGCCGACCTGGCAAGTTCGGATGCGTCACGATATAGGCCGAGATTCATATACACTTTTGCCATCGTTTGCTTGAGACGCGCCTCAACGTTCGGTTGGCCTTGGAGTTCATTGTCAATGTCATTGACAGCAGCATCGAGCACTTCTCTTGCCGTCACCGAATTGCCTCGCGCCTCTGACGGATCGGAAACTTCGAACAGGCCAACAAGGAAGTCAGAGACCTGCTTTGCGGTCTCAGCTTCCTGTCTCGCAACCTGCTCCGCCTCGGTTGCGCGAAGATAGCCGAGCGATGCAGCAATTGCTCCGGCCAGGATCGCGAGGACGGCAACAGATGCCGCTGCAACAATCACGCGATTTCGTCGCACGAATCGGTTCAGGACATAACCAGGATGTGGTGGCCTTGCCAGAACCGGCTCATGATTCAGGTAGCGCTCGCATTCCATCGCCAGCGCATTGGCGGTCTCGTAGCGTCTCGACCGATCCTTCTCGATCGCTTTCATGACGATCCAGTCGAGGTCACCCTTAAGCCGCCGGATGAGCTCCTGTGGATTGGTGTCGCGCGCAGTTGCTACCTCGTCGCGCGTCGCACCGAGCGACGTAAACCTGTTACTGGGTTTCGGCGGCACCTTTTCCTGTATGACGCCCGCGAGCGCAACGTCGCGTACCGTCGTGAGATCGATCGGCAGCGTACCGACCAGTAATTCGTACAGGACGACACCGAGCGAGTAGATGTCGGCGCGGGTGTCGATATCGCCACCGGTCGAACCAGTCTGTTCAGGGCTCATGTAGTGTGGCGTACCGATGAACTGCCCGACACGTGTTTGCAGAGTCGCCTCGGCGATCGACTCCTCGGTGGCTTTCGCCACGCCGAAATCAATTACTTTCGGCTGCGCCTCGTTGTCGACGAATCCAACGATGATGTTGGAGGGTTTAAGGTCGCGATGGATCAGTCCCTTGAGGTGCGCATGCTGTACGGTACGACAGATGTCGATGAATAGTCGCAGCCGCGTGTCCGTGTCCAGGCAGTGTGCATCGCAAAACTCGGTGATCGGCAGGCCGTCGACATACTCCATGGCGAAGTAGGGCCGGCCGTTCTCCGCGATGCCGCCGTCAAAGATCTTGGCGATGTTCGGATGTTCCAGTACGGCCAGTGCCTGGCGCTCCGATTCGAAGCGCGCGACGATCTGTTTCGAATCCATGCCCGGTTTGAGGATTTTCAGTGCGACGGATCGTTTGACGGGCTCGTATTGCTCGGCGAGATACACGACGGCCATACCCCCTTCGCCCAGTTGCTCCTGGATGCGATAGGGGCCAATCTGTTCTGGCTGGTCGTTGCCGTCGTGTGTCATGTTGCACGCCGCAGATGACTGAAGCCTAGTATAGCCAAGTCACTGCTCACGGCGGCGCCGATACTGGAAATCAACTGGTAAATCTGGGATCTTTTTGAGAAGAATATGAAATGATCTGCGACCCGGGACAAGGAAGCGCATCGTGAACACGCCATCGACAGACCCGCGTCAGGGCTTTCGCCTGGGCGACTGGCAAGTGCGGCCCACAGCGGGGGAGTTAATTGGGGATGGAGTGGTTCGCCACCTCGAGCCCAAAGTGATGGACGTGCTTGTCGAATTAGCGCGCGCCTATCCCGAGGTGCTCGAGCGTGACGACGTCATTAGGACCGTATGGAATGACCGGCCGACATCCGACGACGCGCTGGCGAGATGTGTGGCAATTCTGCGCAAAGAGCTTGGCGACACACCGAGCAAGCCGAGGTTTATTCAAACCGTTCCGAAACGCGGCTACCGACTCATTGTCCCGGTCGAGGCGGAGTCACCGTCCCGCAGCGCACCTGCGAGCGCCGCTCACGACCACGCCGCGGTCGAAGCATGGTCAGGTCCGCTGGACTTCGACAACCTGAAAGTCACCCGGTTGCTTGGCCGCGGATCCATGGGCATTGTGCATCTTGCCCAGGAAACCAACCTCAAGCGCCTTGTCGCAATCAAGACTCTGCACGGCATCATTGCCGGCGATGAACGGGCGGAGCGGCGTTTTCGACGCGAGGCCAGCGCTGCCGCGCGTATCGATCACCCTAATGTCGCGAGTGTCTATCGACTGGGCGAGCTTCCCGATCGCACACCCTACATTGTAATGCAGTATGTGCGCGGCCGAACGCTCACCGCCCTGATGGCCAGCTCCGGCGGCGTCGCGCAGGAGACGGCAAAGTCGATCATCGGGCAGGTCAGCCAGGCGCTGGCGGCGGCGCATCGCGAACGTATCGTGCACCGAGACGTAAAGCCGGGCAACGTACTGATCGAGGACGAGTCGGGTCTCGCCATACTGACCGATTTCGGCATCGCCGGTCTGCAGGAAACGGGCACACGAATTGCGACCAAGCTAACGCTTCACGGTGAGGTTCTCGGCGACGCGCGATACATCAGTCCTGAGCAGGCCGTTGGCGAACCGCCGACACCGGCGAGCGATATCTACAGCCTGGGTATCATCGCGTATGAGTTACTCAGTGGTGCGTATCCCTATGCCGGGGTTTCCGACAGTGTGCAGCCGCACCTGCATTCCGAAGCGCGCCCATTGTCCGAGGTTCGCAGCGATATCGACCCGGTTACAGCAAGGATCGTCATGCAGGCCCTCGCGAAACAGCCGGATGACCGGCCGACGGCAGATCAGGTATTTGCCGCAATAAGTGGCAAGGCGGAGGCCGGACAAGCCACATCCAGCGATCCAGGGGTGCACCGGGGGCTTAAGCCCATCACCTGGCTGGCGATCGTGGCCGCTGCTGTCGTGATTGCGGCGCTTTATCTGGCCAGCACCTGATCCGGACGACACCTGTCCGGCGGGGCCCGTGCCTTGAAAAGCCCCCGTGCACCAAGCGCCGGGCGTCGTCCCGGGCCGTAAGAAATTCTCCATAAACAAATCAAGTAATCCCAAGGAGTTCCACAAGCAGCCTGACATCCCATGCCGGACTATTCGGATTCCCGTTGCAAACCGAACACTTACATGGAGTGCCCTGCAATGACTACGTATCCGATTAACAGACAAACAGTGTCCATCAAGGCGTTTCGCCTGAGCCATCTTTCGCTGCTGACTATCTTCGCTCTGCTGGCTTCAGCCTGCGGGGGCGGCGGATCCGGGGGTGGCGGATCCGGGGGTGGCGGATCCGGGGGTGGCGGCACGAGCCCACCACCTCCGACGACCACACCGCCCCCGCCCCCTGCGGCAGGCGCCCTGGTTCCGAGCGGCACCCCGGCCTTGTTCGTGCGAAGCGCGTTTCGTGCACCGGATGGTAATGACACCATATTCGAAACCGTACACTTGATTGTTCCCGGGACTGGCGAGGTGACAGCACTGTCCACCAACTCGAGTACGTCGGGAGCGCGCAGCTTTCTTAAACAGTTCACGTTCGACGATCGGCTCGTGCTGCTGAGAAATACTGGCGCTACCGCCGGTGGCAGCGCCGACTGGAGAGAAGTCGATGTTGCGGCCCCGACCCGAAAAAGTGATGGCCAACTCGACGATCCGTTACCTGTCGCAGCATCCGCGTTCACGAACGCTGGCAACCTCGCTTCGAACTGTGTCGCACTGGTCGGCAATGACTTGTTCTGGAAGTCGCCGGAGTTTGCCGGCGGCCTGCGATCCGTACGGCTCGGCACCGGGGGCCGTGTCGACGGCAATCTCCTGATTCCATCGACGGACGGCGAGCATTGCTTCGGCCGAAACGAATCGGCCGATGGCGCGCCCGGAGCGGCCACCGAGGTTGGGGGCATGACCTTTGCGGACGGCACCTGGCATGCTGTTGACTTCGATGCTGATTCGGGACAAATGACCTTCTATCAACGCGATGTAGTTAGCGGGCGTCCAACGGAAGTCGCAACTTACACTCCGACGGATCACGCCCTCTACAACCGCGCGTATTCCTTCAGCTTCGACAATGGAATGGCGTACTGGACCCGTGTCCATAGCGGCAACCAACAAATCGAGTTGTGGCGCTACGAGCTCGTCGGCGAGCCGGTCAACCTGTTTGCAGGCGCCGCCGTTGGCGTGACTGTGAACGTCGTATCGCAGCTGGATGTCGACGATGGCCGTGCGTCGTTTGTCGTCGGGAGCGATTTCTCAGAATCGAATAACGTCGCAGTTGTCGATACCACAACAAGCGACGCGTTCCTTGTTAACTTGCTCGATTTCGTGCCACCAGTCGGCGGGCAAATTGGCCCAACGTTCAGTGATCTCGAGATCATGGTTCGGTGAAGACACTGGCTCTACAGACCTTAAAATCAAGCCGGTCGATGACCCGAATGATATCGCCGGTTATCTGGCCTTGCCTAAATAGAGTGGTGGCCAGGGGCGGAATGGACTCGCTGCGCTCGCCCTTCGGGCGCCTTCGGCGTCTGTCGGCGCTGCGCGCCTCGGCTGAACCACCGACATGCGGATTTTCAATTGCCAAATCTTGCTCTCCAGCACGAGAAAGGTGCCGAAAATTGGTTCGACCCCTATCTGGAAACGATAGACTCGCGCTATCCCGCGGAGCGATGCATGTCTGAACTTGACGATCGATTGGAACTCGCTGTAGCCATAGCACTGGAAGCCTCTGCAATACCGCGGCAGCACTTTTTCGACAAGGGGCTGGTCGTTGAACGAAAGGTCGACGACAGCCCGGTAACGCGAGCCGATACGGACACCGAGGTGATACTACGCAATCGCATCGAGGTGGCGTGCCCAAGCGACGCAATTAGCGGTGAGGAGTTTCCGTCGAAAGAAGGGATCACCGGTTTCAAATGGCATCTCGATCCCATCGACGGTACGCAATCGTTCATTAGAGGTGTCCCGCTGTTTGGAACGATGGTCGCGCTGCAGCACGGCGATGACGCGGTAATGGGCGTCATCGCGTTCCCGGCGCTTGGTGAGATTGTCTATGCAGCCAAGGGCAGCGGTGCATGGTGGGCAACAAATGCAGATGAAGCCAAGGGCATTCAGGATTTGGACCGACGTGCCGCAAAAGTATCCACAACTACTAACTTAACAGATGCAGCACTTGCCTATGGCGGATTGGAGCTTTTCGCACAGCTTGGAATGAATGACGGACTTTCACGCTTGCTCGCAAAAGTAAAAGTGTCGAGAGGTTGGAGCGACTGCTACGGACACTACCTCGTCGCAACCGGTCGAATCGACGTGATGGTCGATCCCGAAATGCATGTCTGGGACAACGCACCGCTCCTGCCAATTATCGCCGAGGCTGGCGGCAAGTTCACCGACTTGTCCGGCAATCCGGTAATTGACAGCGGCAACGCACTATCGACCAATGGTCTCCTGCACGATGCCGTACTCAGCGAATGGCGTGGCTAGACAAATCACTTCGGCAATGCCCTGCTAAGACCGTTTCAGGAATCGGTTGAAATGGTGGCCAGGGGCGGACCGAACCACCGACGCGCAGATTTTCACTTACACGCAAAATTCGCCGCAGACAAATGTACGTCTTCGAATCAAATACCTATAATGTTCGGGTTCACACTGTCGCAAGTGGCAGTTTTCAACTGGGCCGGAAGGTTTTTCGTGCACTTGACGGCCAGCACGCGTCCAGTCATGGTATCCATCGGACGTAGCAACGGCGTCGCATCAGCGGAGGTCCACCATGAGCAACATTCTCAACATCAATGGCAAAACCGTTACGGTCGAGGGCGATGAGTCGATGCCTTTGCTTTGGTACCTGCGCGACACGCTGTCGATGAAGGGAACCAAGTTTGGCTGTGGAATGGGCCTCTGCGGCGCCTGTGTCGTTCATCTGGATGGTCAGGCGGTGCGATCCTGCCTGACGCCTGTGAGGGCCGCGCTCGGCAAGTCCGTCACCACGATCGAAGGACTATCCGAAGACGGCTCGCACCCCCTGCAAGTTGCCTGGCAAAAGCACAATGTGC
>Ga0224508_10002277_pt1 | contig 16495 bp, 15 predicted proteins | sample SF_Jan12_sed_USG_4_FD_170157 | JGI IMG/M metagenome (GOLD analysis project Ga0224508, IMG submission 170157) | Sediment microbial communities from San Francisco Bay, California, United States - SF_Jan12_sed_USGS_21 | ecosystem: Environmental > Aquatic > Marine > Sediment | place: USA... | reverse complement strand
ATCCTATTAGAAAAAGACTTGAGAACTCTGTGGGGGCAATAAGGGAAAGAAAGAGTGATTATGTTACTTATGCTTTAGTTGATGCAATAATTGACTATTATTATGTAGTGATGGAAAAAATTGGAACACAAACAGAACAACTCGAAGAAGAACTGATGGATAACCCCACCCCCAAGACACTGCAAACCATTCATACCTTAAAGAGAGAGATGGTAATTCTTAGAAAATCTATCTGGCCTATGAGAGAAGTTATAGATAGATTTGAGAGAATGCAGTCTGAGTTAATACAGGAGTCTACCAGAACCTATCTTCGTGATGTATACAATCACTCTGTTCAAGTAATGGATAACATCGAAGGTTTAAGAGAGATGATAGGCGGGATGCTTGATACCTACCTTTCAAGTATCGGCAACAAAATGAACGAGGTCATGAAAACCCTCACCATTATAGCTAGCATCTTTATCCCAATTACCTTTCTAGCTGGAATTTATGGAACAAACTTTTCCTATGTTCCTGAACTGGAATGGGAAGGCAGTTACTTTGTTATGATTGGGGTTATGGGAGTAATTGTATTAATAATGATATTGTGGTTCAGAAATAAAAAGTGGTTATAGATTGACAAACCAGGTTTTACAAAGAGCATATGAAATCCTTGAAGGTACCACTAATGATAAAATCACAAAAGGCTTTCAGACATTCATCATAACTCTAATTGCTGTAAATGTTCTTGTTGTAATAATTGAAACAGAGGAATCCGTTTTAGATGAATATGGTTATTTGTTTACACCTTTTGAAGTTTTTTCCATCATCATTTTCACTGCAGAATATGCAGGAAGAATCATAGTTTGTAAATTAAATCCAAAATATCATAATTCAAAATACGCCAGAATCAGAATCTTGTTTACTCCCATGATGTTAGTAGATTTGGCAGCCATTCTACCATTCTTCTTGCCATTTGTAGTAGCTGATGTTAGATTTGTAAGAATAATACGACTCTTGAGACTATTTCGATTATTCAAACTTGCCAGATACTCAGACCCTATGCAAACACTTGGTGAGGTGTTCAAATCAAAAGCAGGCGATTTGGCAGTAGCATTTTTTATTCTCTTCATTGTGTTAATTTTTGCATCTAGTTTGATGTATCATGCAGAACATGAAGCACAGCCTGAGGTATTCTCCAGTATTCCTGCGTCAATGTGGTGGGGAGTAATTACGCTAACTACAATAGGGTATGGGGATGTTTATCCGGTGACCGTGCCAGGTAAAATCATCGGTGCAGGCGTGGCCATTTTAGGAATAGCTGTGTATGCAATTCCAACAGGTATCATGGCATCTGCATTTACTGAAGAACTACGCAAGAAAAGACAGACACCTAAACGCTGTCCACACTGTGGAGATGAAATCTAAGGTGAAAATTCATGGATATTGAGAAGATAGAAAATTCGTTTAGACCAACTTTGGATAAAAAATGCTCTTTTGCAAAAAAAGGAATGGTGGCATCTGCATTTCCAGATGCTACAAAGGCAGGTGTGGAGATGCTTAGAAAAGGAGGTAATGCAATTGATGCTGCATGTGCAACTGCTTTAGCATTGGGAGTATGTGAACCCCAGGCCTCAGGAATTGGCGGCCAATCAATGGGAATCATACACATCAATGGAAAATCTTATGCCATTGATGGCTCCAGTCGTTCTCCATCGTTGGCACATTCGTCAGTTTATGCCAACAAGAAACATCGTCGTTTAGGATACAAAGCAACTACGGTTCCCAGCACACTTGCACTGATTGGATTTTTACATGAAAGGTATGGTAAATTAGAATGGCAAAAGATAGTTGAGCCATCAATAAGTATTGCAAAAAAAGGATACAAAATTACCCAACTTCAACATGATCTACAAAAAAGAGAACTAGAAAACTTTCTCTCAATCAAATCAAAATCCGGTGCAAAATATTTCTTAAAGGATGGACTACTTCCATATGATGTAGGAGATAGATTCATTCAAGAAGATCTATCCGAAACACTTACTGCAATTTCAAATTATGGATATCGTGTTTTCTATCAGGGGGAAATTGCCAAAAAAATTATTCAAGATATGAAAAATAATCATGGTTTAATTCAAGAAGAAGATTTAACATACATTCCTGAACCGATTCAACGAAAACCAATCAGTAGAAAGTACCGACATGTTTCAGTTGTAACTTTACCCCCACCTGCCGCTGGAAGAACATTATTACTCACACTAATGATGTTAAATCATTTACCTTCAAAGTTTTTGCGCAGCTCAAAACCAAGTTCATACCATTTTGTTGCTGAAACATTTAGAAAGGCATTTTTACATAGAGTACAACGACCATTTAATCCTCACACCTATGATCAAGCTCAGGATAAATTGCACCTACAAAGATCCTTTGCAAAGCAGATGGCTGAATCAATTCACAATTCCATGGATGCGACTCTTCCAATGATTGATCCTGATTTTGGAGGAGAAGACACCACTCATTTTTCAACTATGGATGAGGAAGGAAATGCAGTAGGCATTACTCAATCCATAGAACTTGCTTATGGCTCAAAAGCAGCAGCTGAAGGCCTAGGATTTCTTTACAATAACTATATGTCTGCATTTGAGTTTTCAAATCTAAATCATCCTTTCTATATTAGACCTAATGCAATTCCATGGACTTCGGTTTCACCTGCTTTGGTGTTTTCAAACAAAAAGATATGGATGGTGGTAGGAAGTCCAGGGAGCCAAAGAATCTATTCCACAATAACCCAATTTCTTTCAAGAATAATTGATGGTGACCTCTCAATGGATGAGGCAATAAAAAGACCCAGGTTTCACTGTGCTATAGGCGGCACGGTAAGCATAGAAGACGGAGGATTCCGTAATGAAATAGTCGAATATCTAAAAGATATGGGATATGATATTTCTGTAAAGGAAAGGTATTCGTTTTATCACGGTGCAATTCACGCGGTAATGAAGTTACAGACTCAATCAGGCTTTCAAGGTGTTGCTGAAATTAGGCGTGATGGAACTGCGGGAGGTGTGAATTGAACAAATTACCTGTATTGCTGTCAATTCCTCACGGAGGTACAAAAAAACCTCCAGAACTTGATGGATATCTGTGTATTACACAACATGATCAGTTTGATGATTCTGATCCCTTTGTTGTTGAATTGTATGACCTTGGGGATAAAGTTCAACGTGTGATTAAAACTGACATTGCAAGGGCTTTTGTAGACCTTAATCGTTCATTGCAAGACCTTCCTCCACAAAATCCAGATGGTCTGATTAAAAGCTCAACGTGTTATGAAAAACCAATTTACATCAAAGGAAGAGAACCAGATGACTCTTTAACAAATATGCTAATCGAACTGTACTACAAGCCTTATCATGGAGCCATTCAAAAAAGCATTTCTGAACTGGATTTACAACTTTGTTTGGATTGTCATTCTATGGCAGCTATTGCCCCTGGCATATCTCCTGATGGAAATAAAACAAATCGACCCAAGTTTTGTCTTTCAAATAATGATGGAAAAACATGCTCAGAAGAAATGCTTGATTTATTGGCATCAAGTTTGTCTGAATCCTTTGGAATTGAGAGAAAAGACATCTCATTAAATGATCCTTTTCATGGTGGACATATTACCAAAACCTATGGAAACAATCCCATCCCATGGATACAAGTTGAGATGAACCGAGATCTATATTTGTCCAAAGAATGGTTTGATCATGAGACCTTAGTAATTGATAAGAAAAGACTGCAACAACTAAATCAGATGTTTGAAAATACATTGGTATCTTTTTTTAATAAAATTAAGAGATAGGTTTGATCTTATTTGATTGGGAATTGCTATTGACAATCCTCTTTCAGACATAAAATCTACTACCGTTTTGAAAGGAACATTTGATTTTACTGAAATCGGATATGCCGTCATAAATTGAGAAACTGGGAGATCTTTTATTTTTAAAAGCATGAATTAGAAAATAATTTGACTTATTTCACTCAGGTGTCCAAGAATCAGTTCTGAGAATCAGTATAGATAATTTCATGGATTTGTAATATAGATGAAAATCTAAGAAATCTCAAGTATAATGGTTATAAAGTCATTCAAGTACACAACTCCTCAAATTACATACCTAATTAAGAAAAAATTATGGGCACAAGTACTTCTTGCTTTATTTTTGGGATTGATTTTTGGCATATTTCTGGGTCCAGAAACTGGAATAGTTGAAAAAAATACAGTAGATGTAATCGCCGATTGGTTGTCAATTCCTGCAAATCTATTTCTGAAAATAATCCAAATGATAATCATACCTCTAATTTTTGCATCTATAATCCGGGGCCTTACATCGTCTGGCAGTATAGAGCAACTCCAAAAGCTTGGTTTGAGAGCTGCTCTGTATTTTGTAGCAACCACTGCAATAGCTCTGACAATCGGAATTCTTGTGGCAACAACAATAATGCCAGGAAATTTTATTGACAGTTCTTTGATTAAAGAAAGTTTTGGAATTGAAGATACGGGAGAAAATGTAGAAAATGTAGAGCTTGGTATACTTGATATCCCACAAAGCATAGTGGGTCTGGTACCAAGTAACCCATTGGCATCTTTCATGTCCGGGGAAATGTTGAGCATAATTATTTTTGCCTTGATTATTGGAGTCTCAATGATATCATTACCAAAAGAGAGCTCCAAGCCTCTACTTGACTTGTTAGAATCTGTACAAAAAATTACGATGAAGGTAGTATCCTGGGCGATGCGTTTGGCACCATTTGCTGCCTTTGGTTTGATGGCAGATGTAACCTCAAAGGTAGGTCTTGCAGCACTTACTGGACTTGGTGCATATATGCTCACTGTGGTAATTGGTCTTTTTGCAATGATGGTAATCTACATAATAATCATCAAGGTATTTTCTGGAAGACCTGTTGCTGCTACATTTAGAATGATGAAAGATCCACAACTACTTGCATTTTCAACTTCAAGTTCTGCAGCTGTAATGCCAATATCAATCAAAACCGCAGAAGAGAAAATGAAGATAAAACCTAAAGTTTCCCAATTCATCATACCACTGGGTGCAACTATCAACATGGACGGTACTGCACTCTACCAGATAGTGGCCGTATTCTTCCTTGCTCAACTTTTCAATATAGACTTGGGGTTTACCACCATACTTTTAATCTCACTGACTGCACTTGCAGCATCAATAGGTGCCCCATCTGCTCCTGGAACAGGAATTGTAATACTTTCCACAATACTAATTGCAGCAGGAATTCCACCTGTTGGGATTGTTCTCCTTCTTGGTGTCGACAGGATTTTGGATATGACTAGAACTATGATCAATGTTACAGGTGATCTTACCGCCTGCCTCTTCTTTGATAAGAGAATAAAATCAGATGACATACCTGATGGTTAGTAATACGTGAAAAGAAATTATGAATTTGGTTACTGGTATAACCAAAAGTTTGACATTAGCAAATAATTGATTGATGATAAATTAGATTCATTTAGATATTTTTTATTTTATACCAAAATTTTAGATCAGATTAGTTCTAAAGATTTATGAGGTTCTAGGGATTAATAAATTCGTGACAAAACAATTCTTTATTGTCTTAACAATCATTATCTTGTTAGGTGCTGGAGTAATTCAATCGGGATTGGCAGAGTCAGTACCTCCTTGGGTAAAAAATACCGCAAAGTGGTATGGTGATGGACTGATCTCAGAAAAAGAATTTCTTAATGCAATGAGATATCTTATAAATAATGGAATACTCGACGTGGAGCAGAAAATTGCAGATATTCCAGAAATTGAGCCTGATGATACAAAACAAGAATTAATTGAGACAGGTATAGAACTATTAGAAGCAAAAAGCAATCTTGCTGCTCTAGAATTTTTCAACAAAGCATTAGATAAAGATCCAAGAGACATTAAAGCACTAGTTGACAAGGGCATTGTTCTTGCAAGGCAAGGAAACTACAAAGATGCTAAAGCAGTGTTTGATAAAGCAATAGAGATTTCAGAAACAAAGGGGGCTGTAAACTACAAAGCAGTAGCCAATGCTGGAATTGTACTATCCATTTATGGGGATCCATATGAAGCAATAAAATATTTTGATAGGGTATTAGATAATGAAGACGATGTAAAGCAAGAAACGCTTCTTGCAGTATTAACTAACAAGGGAGTTACTCTGTTGGAACAAGGAAAATATGAAGAATCACTTCCGTATTTTGACCGAGTATTAGAAATACAACCTGATAGAATAGGAGGACTTGTAAACAAGGCAAATGCTTTGCAGGAACTAGATAGAGTGGATGAGGCATTTCCATTATTCATCAAAGCACATCAACTAACAAAGGATCCACTTAGCTGGAAGCCCACATTTGTAATAATAAGATAATAATAAGATAATAATAGGAAATTAAGAAATAGGAACTAAAATTTTGTGATTTCAATAATCTTTGTTGTCTAATCCAATATTTTTGAGAAATTTGTTTGTCTCACTTAATGCTTGTTTTCTGATTTTTAGTCTGTCTTCTTTTTTGATTGATTTTGATGCGACATGAAGCATCTCATCCATCAGATGTATTCCTCCCTGTGCTCCTTTTTTAAGTCCTAGCTGATATAACATAGGAAGATTTGCAAGATTAGATGTGACTTGGATCTTAAAGTCCGGTACATTTGGAGACTTTATGTCGGGAGTCTCTATTTCAATGAATTTATCGACTACTTTTGAGAGTAAAGTGGCAAGACTATCTCCTATATTTCTCTCCATCTTTGTATTTTTTTCTTTTCTTGCCATCATTACGATTCTTTTAATTTTGAGAAGGGCCTGGTTCGTCTCTACTGAATCAAAATCTTTTGCAGTTAGATCTAATCCAAAATCCTGCATGAATGTGGAAATAATATAAGACAAGGCTTCTTTTCTGCATGATGACTTTGTTGTTCCAAATGGGCAATTATCGCAATTTGTACTATAATATCTCGCACCACGTTGACCAAAACTTGACAGAACTACCTTATCTTGCTCACGCAGCTTTCTAATGGTTCTTGATACCAATCCCTCATCAACTACTAATACTTGAGAAATTTCCTGATTGGAGTAAGAACCCTCATCAATTAATTCTAAAATCTCTTGTTCCAATTCACCTGGAGAACGTCGTGATGGCTCTTCAATGGCATCCACTAGATAATGAGAAACTAATTTATCACCTGTCTCATGATTGATTACAAAATAATTCCCGTCAAATTCGGCATCCAATCCAGACAATGTTTCTGCTTTGATAATTTTTGTAAGTACCTTCTCCAAATTTCTAATGTTGAAGTCTTTTAGCAATTCAGAAATTTTATCTTTAGAGATTTTCAGATTTCCAGAAATGAAAAGATTGTATAAAGCCCATCTGACTTTTCTTTCGTCACTTCTCTCAATTAATCTTAGCAAGCTGCAAAAAGCATCTATTCGGTTCCATTTTATATCTGATATTTCATCTTGTGTATTTTTGATAAATAGTGTTCTGTCCAAGTTCTTTGTAAATTCTTCAAATTGTTTTGCAATTTGTAATCTACTTGTTTTTGTCCTTTTCTTTATTTTGGCACTTTTGGAAATTGCATCTAAAAGATCATCTTTAGATACAGTACCTTCAGCTCGAAATACTTTGGTTTCATATCTTAGAAACTCAAAGAATTCTAGTGATCTGTCAAGGATTGATACAGGTGGAAAAACTTTGAGTGCCAAAAGATTTGGAGTTGAAAGCCCCATGCAGACATTATATGAATTGACTATTTATGCCTACAAAGACAACCACATGACTAATTTAATGCCGTAGATAACTGGTTTGACTAGATCAGACTCTAAACAAAAGTTTTCTGCTTTAATACAGGAATCTGAGTTTTCTGTCTCATGAGCACAACTCAAATCATCTGTAAATCAGAAATGTGGCAACCTGAGCCACAAACAAACATGGTTGAAAGAATACCTGTAGAAGAAAGGAGAAAACTTTCGATAAACAAAGAGACACTTGAATCCATCCAAGATTGTACTTGGGAAGATCTGAGAGGACTGTCATTTGTATTTGAGGAGTATTGGGTCTAAATGTTAGAAATACCTGAATCAAAATACTTCACTATGTCCAAGTACATAATGTATGATGATATAGTCAATGATGATTTTATGAAATCTGTGGAAGCACTAAATCCACAAAATATGCTTACAGAAAATCATTATTAATCAGTCAGAGATAAATCTGTGATTTATTACCAAACCATATGGCAGAAGAGATAACCTCGAACTTTAGCTCTGGTCAATTTCAGACATTGAGTGAACTTGTTTTGTCTTCATCTACAATTCAACTGGCGTTACTAATTCTCATTGTTGGAATCATTTCTATAATTATGATACACCGAAATTTTTCAAGATGGGCAAATACCAAAAAAGTTAACCATGTTCATCCAGAATTAGCTGCCTTTATCAGAGGAGTATTGTTGACTATTTTTGCGATAGTTCTTATTACTTCGATTAACGTGTACGTGCAGGCTTTTGAACTATTTGATGAAGAAATTGAGATCCAAGAAGCAGAATCAAGTGACAAACTAACACAGAGAGAAGTTTTTGCCAAACTACTAAACTCTATGAACATTATTTCTGTTGGCTATGCAATATCTCAAATCATTCCAATTCTGATTACAAAACAAGACCAAAGAAAACAAGAACGTATAGACTTTGATTCCTGGAAAATGATGACAGGATTTGCAGATGACAAACCAGGCTTTTTTCATAAAATATTTGAATGGATTCCACCAAAAGATCCACCAAAAAACATGTCCAAGGAAGTTTTTCAGCAATTATTAAAAACAAAAAAAGGAAAAAAGAACCTTGAGCAGTTTAGAACCTCACGAGGATTTACAATCGGAAGTTACAAACAACTAGTAGACGATCCATTCGGAGAATGGAAAAAATCTGAAAAAAGTAAATATCTGAAATACCTCGATGACTGCACAACAGGAAACAATGCTGCAGGACAAAAGCTTAGGCTTGGCATAACTCCACAAGAAGTATATCCTTTTGACATTTGGACAGAACAGAAAAGATTAGGAGATTATGCCCCAATCATCCCTGGTGGACAGCCACCTGGATGGGCACAAAAAAGAGTACAGGACCTGCCAAAATCATTCAGACAGTGGATTCCAGTTATTCTCAACGTTGCAGTCTTTGTAGGCATACTTGCTTGGTGGGAGATTGATCTATTTGTTTTGGCAACAGCTACTGGGGGAATATCCATAGGAATTGGATTTGCCCTAAAAGACACGATGGAGAATTACTTTGCATATGTTTTCATCAGAAAGGACAGAGTTTTTTTGGAAGGCGACAGAATTGAGGTTGACGGATACAACGGATATGTTCATAGAATTACTCCTCGTGTAACATACATACGTCATGCTCTAAATGAATCGCTGGCTATCATTCCTACAAGGGAATTAGTTACGACAAAAATAATTAACTACACCCGTTCTTTTAAGCTTGTTCCAGCAGAGATTGATGTTGGGGTATCGTATCTCAATGATCCAGAACAAGTTGCGGCAATTATGGTAAAGATAGGAAAACGTGCAATGAAGGAAATTACTGATTCAGATGGGGCACATCTAATAATTCAGGAGCAGTGTCCTTATCTTGAAGAAGGAAAACCTAGTTGTGGATGTGACAAGGATGTCTTGGTAGATATGGAACAGCCAAAGGTGAGATTCAGAAAATTTGATGATTCTGCATTATACTTTGGGATGTGGGTATATGTTAGAGACTATGGCTCACAATTTAAGGTAGAGAGCGACATGCGTATGATAATGTACAAGGAATTTAAGAAATATGATATACGAATTCCATGGCCCATTAGAACTGTATATCATGGCGATGAAAAAATAGAGTCTCAAGAAATTTTAACACATGATGATGAACGTAAACGTGCTTTGAGTGAATATGGAACCGGTGATCCAAAAAAAGAAGACAAGACATGAAGACGATGATGTCTTTGATTATCTGCTATCTGGATACCGCATAGTCTAGAGTATCATAATTTAATACAGATCAATGCATTTCCTGCACAAAAAAACTGTCATTGATTTGCCTTGATGTCAATCTGATAACTTTTTTGAACCGCTATTGATTAGTACAAATTCAGATATATTTAGTATCAAGATCAATATTATAGCCATATTAACAGAATTGGTTTTTGATTCATTGGCGGTAATCAAGCATTCCAAAATCAATACATCTCAAGAATGAAGATGTTAAAATAATCCAACACACATTAAACAATAGGAGAAATATTTATGCTAAAAGAAAATGAGAAAACAAAAAAACCTCTTAAAAAAATTATGAAAAAGGATCAGGACAAAATTCTCGATGATGCAACACAAAAGTATGAACAAACAGTAGCACATGAAAAACAGATTGGCAAAGATGTTTTGACAGAAATTGAAAACACGGTAAAAACAGGAACTGAATTCATAAAATCACAACCATATTTGGAATCATTAAAAAACCGTTCTCTAAAGATCAAAGAAAATAAAATCAAACACGAAAAGAATCTAAAAAAACAAAGTCCAAAACTTTATAGAAAAATTACCAACGGGTTCTTTAACTTTTTTGAAGTCATTGTGGGTAGAATCAAGCTTGGTACACAATACGGAAACTCTAGCTTGGAATTACTAGAAAAACTCGCAAGACTCAAGGAACTAGGAATCTTGACTGATGAAGAATTTGCTAAGAAAAAGAAGAAAATACTAGACAGGATTTGATTTTAAGGTATTGAAGAATTGTCCAAAATTTCTGGGATTAATTAGAATTGAGGACATGACATCTTTGCATATATAAACAAGATTTTTTTCACAAAAGAACTATTTTGATACTCTTCTGAGAACCACACTCTTTTGTATTATGTAAAAGTGAAAACATTGTAAACATACATTGATTACAAAATTATTCAAGCATACCCCTCAAATCACATATGTAATTAAGAAAAAGTTATCGCTTGACTTTTTCTCTCAATTGGCAGATGACAATAATTGGAGCAATTAGATATATCCCAAGATTTGCCAAAATTGTACTTGCTCCGAAAACTAGTACATCTAACTCCGAGCCTTCCTCTGCATATTCCATTAGGTGTAAGGTCATCAACATAGGATAAAGTGTAATCTTGATCATTTCCTTTAGAATGATGTTTTCTCTTTCCATATCTGCAATAGCTGGTGAAAACAAGTAATAGATTTGATTAAATCCTGCCATAAATGCAGCCCCAGATGCCGTACTTAATATCGTCTTATCTCTAATCTCACGCAAGAGCTGGACTTGTGGTGCTAATTCCGTACCAAAAGTTGCAGTTGCAATCAAACAACCTCCTCCACCAAAAATAAGTGATTTCTCTTCTTCCCTTTGGATACACTGCCCATCTTTGAGGATCGTGTCTGAACTGCATTGAATTTTTGTTGCGTTAGAAGTATCATTTGGAATAACTGTTATTGTTTGAATTGCACTATCTGCACTAGTGTATTCTATTGCAATATTGTTTGAATCCCTTGTTTCTGAAAATCTTGCCTGAAAATTATGTGTTCCATCACCCACAAAAATATTCTCAGACCATTCATTAGGAGTAACTCTTGTTTGCGGTACTCCGTCAACATAGATTTCTACTGAATGTGTTGACATTATAATGGGTGCTTGCAAATCGTCAGTCAGAATTGTTTTAATTTTAATGTGTTCTGGCATATCTCCTTGTTTGACTTGCAGATGTAAGTTAGTTGGAATTATTTTCTTTAGCTGAATTTGTTTTGTAATGGTGTTGGCTTGAATGTCAGAAGCGTGCTCTCCAAGAGGAATTTTTGTTATTGCCAGATTTAGATTACCACCATTTTTCATTTTTATTATAAAATCCAATTCTATTTTTAGTGAATCAAACATGCCAATATCATCATCAACAAATACTTGGAACTGTTTTGTTGTTTCTGAATCAAATAATGCATTTTCTGGTGTTATTGTGGCTGGTCCTTTAATTGTAGGTTGGATGTAAATATGGGGCATCGCAAAAACCTGGCCTACCCAACTCTCAGGTATTTCTATGGTTTTTTCTTCCCCAATTCTTAATTCATCCTCAAATTGGCCTAGCATGTTTTCATCTTGAAGAAATGTTGTAACAAGTTTTCCAGGATTGTTTGCTGTAATTAACAAATCCAAAGAGTTTCCAGCATGAATCAACTCTGGGCTATGTATCTCTAGAGGAATAACATATTCCATCTGTACTGAAAATGTGCCATAAAGCGGAATAAACTGTGAATAAACTGTATCTTGTCCCTCAATTTCGTATTGATTAGACATACTCTGTCCAAATGCGTTAGTGTTAGAATTAATCAATAATAGAACTACTAAAGAAGATAACAAAAAAATGCAATGAAGTTTGTTGTTAATTGACACGTTTATCATGAAATACTGTAATTAGGAATTGAATTTAATGTTAATCTGGGATATGCCAAATGACTTCACTATTAATATCAAGAATAATAGAATTTGTCAAATCAACTTGGGATCTCTGTTGTGTTTGTAGATATTGATTTTTCTACTTAATCTTTGCCAAAATTTTCTTTTTCTTTTCACGAAATTCTTTTTCTGAGATTATTCCTGCTTTTCTCAGATCTCCTAATTTTTCGAGAATAATTAGATTTTTTTCAGAGGTTGAAACGACTGTCCTACTGGCCTTTATTCCTTCCTTGATCCCAGAAGATACCTTCTCCTTTATTTTTGAGCCAAAAATTCCACTTTTTCTGAGAACAGTGTCACTGATACTGTGGCCTTTCTTTTTTGCATCTTTTAGGAAGTCTTCAGATTTTTTGGTCTTAACCTCGTCAATTAGCCTTTGTTTTTTTGCAAAACGTTGTAGTTCTCTAATTTTTCTCTCTACAATCTTTTCCTGTTTTTTTATGCTTTTGATTATCTCGTCTTTTGTTTTCTGTTTAAATCTACGTGTATACTCCTCCATCACCAATACTGGAAAAGGAGAAAACTCCACATCCAAATAATATCTGATGATCACATCATCTGGAAGAGATTTAAGATATTCCTTGATTGATTTTTCAGATTTTAGATTCATAGCATATGATGCAAGATTAGTGCTAAAAAGCATTCATGTTATCTTATTAGTAAGGTTGTACTAAATAGACAATAGAACTCTTTGATTGTTGATACTGATAAAAAACAAAAAACCAAAGTTATAGTTCTAAAACCCCATATTGACAATTTAGAAATTCAGGAATTGGTTGAAAAGAAGAAGACTGACTTTTTTAGGCATCTGCTAAGAAAGCCAGATAAATCAGAAGTTCATGTTCATTCACTTACTTTGGTATACGAACCATTAATGATTCTCTCCGGTGCGTACAATGCAGATTTTCTGCGTAAATCTATTCATGAAGTCAAGGTAGACCATAATGTAAAAGAGGTATTTTTTGCTGATGGTGTTTTTCCGGCATCAAATTACACCACCTCAAACAAGTTTGGTTCAAAACTACGAAAGAACTCTGTGCCTCTAGAACTTGAGGAACATGTTTTTGTTGAAGAAGAAAAAGAGATAACATTGGATCATCATGGAGAGACAAGAAATTTCACTTACAAAGTGGATGCAAAAGATGTTGAAAATTATCCAAAGCGAATTTTAAAGAATAATGCTGTTAAAGAATTTGAGATAACAGAAGATGGTGCAATTAAGAAACTTGTAAGCTCTTTGCAAACCCACGAAACACTTGAGGATGTACGTGATCTTAATGAGAGTCTTGTAATAAATGAAATCACAACCATCTATGTCCCAATATATGAGGCAAGATTAGTGGGTCCAAAGAAAAAAGTCGAAATATTGCGATTTGATGCAATAAAAAAGAAACTATTGTGATGCAAAAGGAAATTTTCATCAACTATTCATCAAATGCTTTTCCTACTTTTCCCTCTTTTCCAATCTTCTGCAATTAATACAAGAGTTAGAAGAGATTATTCAAAAAGATAGTCAACATAAGTATCAAAGAATTTTCAGGTAGATAGTATTTATTGATTCATCAATTACGATGTCTGAATTTTTATCTTGTTTATTGTTTCTCATTTTTTTTATTGCTATATTACAGAAAGAATCATGATGTTTGCTGACCCAAAAGTGTAAGTGTAGATCTCACTCCATTAATATATCGTATTTTGGTTCTTGTGTTTTCTTTAACAGTGTTGTTTGATGTAGTATTTAGATACACTATAATATCATACATTCCCTGTACTGGGAGTACATCTGATACAATTGGGATATTTTTTAGTTCATTTATAATGGAATTCAGTTTTTCATCATCACAAGTCAACAGTACAAAAGAAGGACAAGAATCAGACAACAAGCAATAGATATTATGGTACCAAAATAATTAAGAGATTTGATAAGACGAGTCTACACTTGTAAGCTGCAACATGTCCAGACATTTTTGTCTCAAATGAGATATTGCATATAATATGCATGGACTTCTGCGCAATTTTTATTTACGATCTTTACCCTATTACTGTCTCTCATGGCAAGGAATCTGCATACTCATTTTGAATCCCTCATAGCCAGCACCATCAAAATACCTGCAAAAAATATCGAAACCTGCCTAAAAACAGGAGACGATATCTGAACTGCCTTACAGGAAGACACATCAGTTAAACATCCGACTAGACCCAGAGAACTTTTCCTTATTGGGGCAAATTTCTAAAGATACAAGGCAAAGTCCAAGCGCGATAGGCTCACAGATCGTATCGCAATGGATTGAATTTTACTATTACAAAATACACAAGGGAGACATCATGTTCTCAAAGCCAATTCTGAGAAAAATTGTGGGCATTATGGACAAGTCAAAGATTGACAAGGCCTCCAAGTTCATGGCAAGACACATCATAAAGGAGATAAGATTGCAGGAAGGTGATGTCACATATCCTGTTTTGTCCGAACATATTCTAAAGTGGAACAAGGGAAACCATCTGAAGCTAAACAGAATTAGGCAAAACGGCAACAATCACAAGGATGGCTATGATGTTTTTATCTCCAAACACAACCTTGGATGCAACTGGTCTGAACTAGAGTGCAAGACATACACCAATGCTTTTGAGATGATTGGACAAAACATAATGTCCAGTGAATATGATGAGGACACATTTTGCATCAAGGTAATGAACAGAAAAAAATAGGCATTAGAATATTGTTGAATTTTTTTTAAAAAAAACTAGGCGTAAACACTAGTATTTCTAGCAAAGTTAACTAGGGTGGTTATATGCAATTGATACCATATTCTGTTGCATGATGAACTTGCATATATCAAATAACAAGATTAATTCTAAAATAAATGCAACAAAAAAATTACAATCATCACAGGATACATGCCTATGTCAAAATAAAATACCAGAACTTGTTACAACTGTCAAAGAAAATGAGATTGTCTGCAGAAATTGTGGGATGGTGTTTGGTTTTAATGAAGATGACAATAGCAATACCATTCCATATTACCATACAACAAAATCTAAAATTAATTTATATCAAAAAAGACAAAAGGGTGGAAATCCACATGATACAAAAAAGATACAGCACATTTCCAACCTAAGATTGGAGAACAATAATTTTGACATCATTCCATTTGCAGATATCTGTGACAAACTAAAATTATCAGACATTACATCTGAAATTTGCTGGAAATCATACTGTACTTTGAAAAAACAGACAAGCAAATTTACCAGGGCAAAGGCAATGTGTCTTGCCATTTATCAGACATGCAGAGAAAACAGAATTCCATTTGAAGAAGGAATGGTACAGAATATAGTATGCCAAAGTCTGGGAGTGAAAAAGGCGCCAAAACTAAAAAGTGTGATATTCAAAATAGAGCCTACAAACAAAACTAGAAAGAATAACGACAAAAGGCAGTTCTACCTAAACCAGCACCTATCCCAGGCACAAAAAAGACATGAATTGACAGATATCACAAGTTTGCAGCATTTGGCAGTGCAATACTATGAGAATTTCATGTCTAGCAGATTAAATAAAAACAAGGAATTCTCTCCGATGAACAATAATCATACTGACACAATAACAGATTACAACATTTTGGCCAAGAGGGCAGTATTGCTGGCAATCCAGAGGTGTGTAGTTTGAATGCACAATCTGCACAAATATCGATAGTAAATATTTCTGATATTTTATCGCCTCCTGTAAGCTGTGCAATATCCACTCATTCTAACATGGAAAAGTTTGCTGAGCTGGCAAAGACATCTCCTGAATCACTGCCAATAATAAAACTTGGAAGGACAAATGATGGTAAACTGTATGCCATTAATCATCATGATGTGATACTTGGATGCAAAAGAGCAGGATCAAATGTCATCTCAAAAGTCCAGGCAATTATAATTGAAGAGTTTGCAGGTTCACCTGATATTTTGGTTGCACATTTTAGGGAAATCATTGGAAACGAAT
>Ga0224508_10002276_pt1 | contig 16513 bp, 11 predicted proteins | sample SF_Jan12_sed_USG_4_FD_170157 | JGI IMG/M metagenome (GOLD analysis project Ga0224508, IMG submission 170157) | Sediment microbial communities from San Francisco Bay, California, United States - SF_Jan12_sed_USGS_21 | ecosystem: Environmental > Aquatic > Marine > Sediment | place: USA... | reverse complement strand
AGGTTGCGGCGGCGGTAATTGCTGGACAGGATCGCAAGTTTTTCGATAATGGCCGATGGCACGCAGTCCTGATCTACGACGCACAGGCTGCGATGAAGCAGCAAGTAAAGACCGTGACGCTGGGCCGTTCTTACCAACAGTTCCCAGTCGGGGTCGGCGGCGATGAGGCGTTGTATGTGCTTCCGCTGGTCCGCGTCGATCGTCACGCGAGCACAGGCCAGGAGCAGTTGCAATTCGATCGGTAAGAGCTGACTCATAAAGAACTCATGGTATACGGAAATAGGGACTTTCTGCCTTTCCATCAGGAAAAGCAGAATGTCCTCTCTAGAACGGGCTGCTCCACCTCAAATCGGTGTACACGGCGCTACCGGTCAGTGTACGCAGGAACATTTCCACCTGATTTTTTTCTTTTTCGGTTAGTTCGAAATCTTGCGGTGCGCCGCCGGGCGCCAGGAGCTCGTCGATTGTCGCGAGGAAGTTCGTGCGTTCCGGCTCACCCACCGGGACCGGAACGAAAACGTAGTGATCAATCACCTGGCGCAAACTTGTCTTCGAGGCGTCGTGCATGAGCGGCCCGTTTAGTTGACCATTCGGGCCCACGATGTCCCGTAATACTGGAGCACGAATATTGGTGAAATCGAAGGAAGAAGGATCATTTGCGACGCCTACGGTACCATTGTGGCCGCGCCCAAATTCTGGCCCACTGATCTTGAATTCCGGGGGGGCATGACAGAAGAAACAATTGAAACCGTCGTGGCCAAATGGAGTTATGAACAATCTCTTTCCGGCATTTTCATCTAACGTGAAATTCGGAAAATCGTCGGTATCATCGTCGACCTGTGCACGGCCAACGTCGTATTTGGAATCAAATGACTGGATACTTTTCACGAACTGGGCCAACGCGACTCGTATCTTCTCCTCGGTGATTTCGGGGCTTAGGAACGCCAGGCGGAACAGCTCTTCGTAATAGGGTATCCCTTCCATCTTCGCAATCAGATCATCAAAGTCAGGTCTTCCATCGAGGCCACTGAACCCATGCTCATCGTGATCCCTGATCGGTCGAGTTGCCTGGTCTTCCATAGAGCTTGCACGCTCATCCCAAAACATGGCGATTGCATTTGCATCGGGACCTTCACCCACTGGACCATTGCCAAATCTCAAATTGATGAGTCGCATCGAATGACGGACAGTAACGCCACCAAAAACGCCCTGACTCACTACCCGGTTATCGCCGAATGCTCTAAATTGCTGGTGACAGGAACTGCAAGAGACCGTGTTGTCGATAGAGAGCGAAACGTCGTAAAACAATACGCGTCCGAGTGTCGCGCCAGCATCGGTGACCGGGTTTCCGTTGTCTCGAGGGGTGCCGATGTAGCCAGGAACGGGCTGATTGGCGTAATTCTCGAGGTTGTCGAGGTCGATGCTTGATCCGAGAGCAAGCTGAACCGCGTCCTGGTCAATCGTAATTTCGATACTAAATGAATCACTCGCGCTGGCGCCGTCGGGATCAGTCGCCGTGACAGTGACCAGGACATTGCCTTTGGCAGTCAAGATTCCGCTTATAACCCCGTCGTCCTCAGAGAGCCCGACATCAGAGCTGAAAGTGACGGCGATTGTCAGGAGATCACCATCCGGGTCCGAAAACGTCGATCCGTTCTGTGTCACATCATAAGAGTAGCGATATCCCACTTGACCGGACTGATCTGCGTTCGCGCTGGCAACAAGCGGAGCACTATTCAGAACTGGTATTGGTCCTGATGTAGACGAACCTTGTCCTCCACCGCAAGCGCTAACTACGAACGATATCGACAACATGCAAAAACTAACCAGTGTTCTTTGCAACCTTCGCTCCAGTCAAAGTCAGCCCCGCAATGATAGCGCGATTTGTCGACCGCTACATTTGGAGAACTACAGCCAGCATTGCACATGCCAAATTCGGAACGCCAACAAGCTTTCATTTCCCTCGCCAGGAAATGAGCGGAGCATCCTGCGCCTAGACCTCGTTCCACCGCCAGTAATACAAAAAATGGGCCCCCATGCGAGGCCCATTTGGTTTTTTGGCCGAGTGTGGTGGAGGATGAGGACCCTGTTCGACGGGCGCAGCGACAGAGCGGCATGTCCGGTCGCGCGCAAATCCGGGTACCTTGCGTTACCGACCCTGCATCACTACCAGCACGGACAGCAATATCACCAACGGCCAGGCGAGAATCACGATAAGAAACTCCAGCAATTCACCAGCCGGCCCTCCGACAGCGATGACTCCGACGCCACCAGCCAGGATTTTTATGATGGTATAGACCACCACGCCGATACCGAGATAGACGCCAAGCAGAATTCGCGTATGTTTCTTCATATTGACGGTCGACTACTCAAGACTGCCAGGAGCTAACAAGAATACCTTGTCACTCTCGCTGCTACTCGGGAACTTCCGAATACGGTTCGCCGAGTGCGGTTAACGTGGGCGCCGTCTAATGCTTTGTATAACCTATTAGCGTTTCCAGGTAGCGGGATTTGAGCTGTTCGCTTGCCAATACCTGCTTAATCGGCGGCAGCTTCAGGATTACACCCAATACCCCAGCCATGGCGCGGTGGCTCCACAAGACCTGGTTATCGAAAATCAGGTTTTGTAATTTGCCGCGTTCAATGGCCATGACCACTGCCCGGTGTGTTCCGTTCAATGGCGTAAGCACTCGCTTCGGACGCGACTCCAGAGACAAGCTATCGTGTTTGTTACAGCTGCGTATACACACGCCGCAACCCAGACAAAGCTCATCGTTCAACTTGGCTATTTTCATTTTGGGCTTGTCCGGATCATGGGATGAAACCAGGGTCATGGCTTCGACCGGGCAGACATTGACGCATTTGCCGCAGCCATTGCAGGTTTCTTCGTCGATGACCGGGATAAAGTTCGTCGTGTGCACAGGGTTGAGAATTGCAAAACGGCGTGCGGCGATCATTGCCTCACAACAGCAGCTACAGCAATTACAAATAAAATTGACACTCTCGCGTACATTCTCGCCGAACTGCACCAGGTTGTTGTCATAGGCCTCTTGCAACAAGTCGTGACATTCCTCTTTGTCGATCTCACGTGCAACATCATGTCTTGTCAGCGAGGACGCGGTGGTGTTGAAGGTCATGCAAATATCCTGTGGTGCAGAACAGGCCTTGCCCATATGTTCCATTTTGTGCCGGCAGTAACAGCGTCCCACACCAATATGGCTTGCTGTTTCAATCACTTCGCTGGCACGTTCGTAATCCAGCACATGCAGTGCATTTTCTTTGGACAAAGCGGGTTCCTGTACGAAGGCTCGCCCCAACTGCGTTTCACCACGCGTAAACAGCTCCCTGATGAAGTCCTCCTCTACATTCATATACTCGTGAAATAGCTCGCTTAATACTTTTTGATCGATATCATCGCGGACTCGCATCAGCGAGAACTCAAAGAAGCCGGCCATCGGTGGCGGCAGCGCATAAACGGTTTCACCGTTTTGCTCGAAATCGACCAGGATGGCCCTGTCGGCCAACTCATCCAGTATGTTCTGCGTTTCGGCGAGGTGCTTCTTCCAGATACGGCTGGCTTTTGCTGCGGTAAACGGTTTGATCGGCATCAGCGAAACCAGGCCAGCTTCTTCCTCACTGAACAGCATCGACAAGATCTCGAACAGCAGATCGGAAGGCGGTGCGCCCTGTGGAAAACGGTTCAGCCTGTCGGTCAGATCCGAGTAACCTGTTCTTAGTGTTGTATGGGCCATGTCTCACCCCCTGACAGTGATTTGATCGTACACCTGGATCAGAGCATGTGGATATATGGGAAATTGCGCATATAAGGCTGCGACCTCTGCGAAGTAAGACTCGCCAGCGGAGCATCTGTTCGATGATAGGCGAACAAGGGCGACAAGGTCCTTCCCTCCCGAGCTTCGTCGAGCAGCAAGGCGAAAATCGCTTTATTTGCATGACGCATCCGAGCTGAGGGATCTGAGAGTGCCTTCTGGAAACAGGCTGGAAGGTCTCAAAGGAAATTGGAAGGGATTCCACTCGATCCGGATTAATGATCAATGGAGAGTGGTATTCCGCTGGCAAAACGGCAGCGCATTAAATGTGCAGGTTGTCGATTACCTCTGAAGGAGGATGCGCAATGGCTAAACAACCTAAAAACCCGTTCCATCCTGGCGAGATGTTACTCGAGGAGTTTCTTGAGCCGAGGGGCGTGACGCAGGCGGCCTTTGCCGAGAAAATCGGCTGGACGAAGACTCGATTGAATGAGCTCATCAAGGGGAAGCGAGGCATCACTGCGACAGCAGCACTTGACCTCGCGGATGCTCTGGGTACGTCGCCAAAACTGTGGATGAATCTACAGGCTACGTTTGATTTGGATATAGAGTCCAAAGCACGAGATGTCGCCTGACAAGATCCGATACGCCTCCCTCGGCTCGGAAAGAAGTGCGGAGCATCGTCCGCAGAAGACTCGCGGCACCGCCAGTAAGGCAGGCATCCGAAGAGTCTCCAACAAGAGACTGTCGAATGCCATTTATTTTTCGCTGCTTTTAGGGTTGTTACCGAATCTATCCCGTACCGTCTTGGGCGAGTCAGACGGGCATCTCGCTTGTAATTGAGATAAGTCTCTGCGGGGCTTTTCGGTGGTACGGAATCAGGCTTTGGGAAAGCCCAAATACGCGCGTTGGCCGGACCAGTCGATTGGCAAATCAAGCATACGCGCATGCCGCCGTTTACGATCTAATCAATCTTGGTAGTCATCTCGTTAGGGCCGGGCAATACCGACATCTTCGGAAAAGTGCGTCCAAGGAATGGAAAGCAGTAACGGCATGACGAGAATTTGCGGAGTTACATTTGTCCGCCGAAGCTAAGTTGTCACTACCCGATCGCTGGCTCAAGCTTCGTCGGCGTGTATTCTTTGGTCCATATTTGCTCCGTTAGCCACCTTCGAATCCGCGGTTCATCGGAATATCAGGTCGCCCGATCGGCTGAACCTAGCATCGCCGTCCGTAATGAACGCTCCTGCGCCAGTAGCCTAATTGCTTTACAAACCATATTATCAAGGCGTATAAGGGTTCTACATGGCGATGAGTTGTCGTTTTTTAACAACACTATTTGATTTACTGAGTGATGATAAGCTTTCTTGTCTTGCAGTAATGCAACAACTCTCTCGCCTTGTTGCCTAATGTTATTGAGGTTTACCTTCAATGTGTCTAGGGGGACAACATGATCAGACAACGCAAAATTGCCTCACGGCCTGGCTGGCCGGCTCTTATACCCGCATTTGCCCTGACGTTAAGCGCCGGTGTAGTGCAGGCTCAGGAAACCGGACCCGTAGAGGCCGACACGCTCGAGGAGATCACCGTCACGGGTTCGCGCATCCGGCGTGATGAATTCTCAAGTGCCGCGCCGCTCCAGGTCTACGATCCGAGCGCAGCGAGCCAGATCGGTATCGCTTCGATCACCGATCTTCTGCAGCGATCGACCATTGTAAACGGGGATCAGTTGAATGGGACGCTGAATACCAATTCCGGCAATTCCAACGCCAGCTCTCCGCCAGCGCCCGGCGGCGTCGGCTCGGCGAATGTCGGTCTCCGCGGACTCGGACCCGAGCGGACCTTGATCCTGGTGAACGGACGGCGGATGGGCTCCTCAGGTGTGCGCGGGGCGCCGGCACAGCCCGATATCAATCTGCTGCCTATCAACATGGTGGAGCGGATCGAGGTCATCACCGAAGGCGCCTCGTCGGTCTATGGCGCCGACGCAGTGGCAGGTGTCGTCAACGTTATCCTGCGTGATGAATTCGAGGGCTTCGAGCTGACGCTTAATACGAAGCAGCCTTTCGACAACGGCGGCGAAGTCGGTCAGCTCTCCTTCATTACAGGTGCCTCTGGCGATCGCACACGCTTTACCATCGCGGGCGAAGTCTTAACACGCAACCGGCTCTCCGTCGGAGACAGGTACGATTGTCTCCGTACCATCGAGCAGACCGAAGACGGCAGCCAGCGCTTCGATTTTTGCCGTAACGGCTTCTTTGACAACTCAGTCGGAGAATTCACGACCACGAACCCCACCGGCGATATCTTTTTCTGGTATACGCCAGGGGAGACGGACGTCGGCGTACCGAATTGGAGCAGCTCTCTGGCTCTGCCACTTCCGACAGATCCGCAAACGGTTGTTGATCGGGCGAACCAGCGTGATCGTTTCGTGTTCGTCGACTTCTACAGCGACATGGACGAACGTCGCCGGACGGATCTCGTGGCGCCCATCGATCGCATCAGCGTCGTGGCTCAAGGTGCATTCGAGCCCCAGTGGTTTGGTGAGAATCAGGAACTCTATTTCGAAAGCCATTACTACGATCGAAAGGTCAAGAGTGTAGAGACTTACGAGCAGATCTTCCCGACTATTCCCGGGATGATCCCGCAGGAGGATGCCAACGGAAATATCATCGTGGACACCACCGGTGCCCCGGTGCTGGTAGATAACCCGATGAACCCTTTCCCGGGTAGTGCCTCACTGATAGTCACGCTTGATGACAGTCCGCAGACCCGTGAAGTGCAGCTCCAACACTACCGTGCGGTCGGCGGTCTGCGCGGCGATCTCCCCGGCGCCTGGTTCGAGGACAAGGAATGGAGCTACGACGTCTTCGCCTCCTATGACCGTGGAACCGGCTTCGCCAGCCAGGCGCTGTTCAACGAGAATGCGGTCACTCTGGCAACGCAGACGCTACGCCTTGACGCAAGTGGTAGCCCGGTGTGCGGCATACCGATTACGGCGAACGATTTCGGTTTCCTCACGCCGAACCCCTGCGTTCCCATCGACTGGTTCAATCCATCCGTTTTCACGGGCGGACCCACTGGCGAGGGTATCTTTGCTACGCAGGAGGAACGTGAATTCCTGGTCGGCACACGCGTGAACCGCACTCAAGTGGAACAAGCCATGTATGCCGGCTACGTCACGGGGGATCTATTTACCCTATCGGCTGGCGGCACCGCAGCCTTCGCAGCCGGTGTTGAGTACCGTGTGGATTCGGTAACCTCGGCAGCCGACTATCTCGGAGTTACAGGAGCCGTGGGTGCCGAGAATCCACTCGCCGAAGGGGAAACCGTGGGACAACGGAACATCTTCGATGCTTATGCGGAGGTGAGCGTCCCGCTGATCGTGCAGAGGCCTGGTATCGAGTTGCTGGAAGTAGAAGCCGCCGTCCGCTACACGAAGGAATCCAACTTTGGGAACGAGACGACGAACCGCTTCCGACTGAGCTACCGGCCGATCGACTGGATCACCGTCTCTACATCTCTCGGTACCTCCTTCCGGGCGCCGAATTTGCGTGAGCAGTTCCTGGCGAATCAGTTCACAGGCGTCGGTGGCGATTCTGATCCCTGTTCGGTTCCTGGCGAAGCCAACGATGGCGGCGTTTACATCCCGTCCCAGGACGGTCGCAGCCAAACCATCATCGACAACTGCATCCAGTCGGGCGCCGACCCCTTCCAGCTCGGTCTGCTGGCGGCGACCACGATTCCGGTTACGATCGGTGGAAACCCCGAAGATCTCGTTCCCGAGACATCGGATTCGTTCACCGCAACGCTGCAGATCAGTCCGCCTATTGGTGACGACTGGAATCTCGATTTCGCAGTGAGCTACTTCGACATCGAGATCGAAAATACCGTGCGCTCGCTGTCGGGTACGACCATCATGACGCGCTGCTTCGAGGATGCGCCCAACCTGTCCAGTCCGTTTTGCGATCGTTTGTTCCGGACACAGGATGCTTTTCCACTGCTGAACTTCGTCGAGAATATCGACGCATCTTTCGTGAATGTGGGTAAAGAGACGTCGACGGGCTACGACTTCAATACGCGTCTGTCCACGGACTTTGGCGGCTGGGATATCGGTTGGGTCAATCAGGTGACCTACCAGAAGGAACGGACCGAACAGATCTTCGAGGGCGACGTCATCGACGATCTGCGCGGGGATATCGGCACGCCGATCTCCCGTTACACCTCGACCGTATCAGCCGGCAAGAACGAGTGGGAGTTCCTATGGCAGGCACGCACATGGTCCGGCACCTCGGCGAGCTCTGTCGCACGCATTGAGGCCGAATGCGATACGTTCGACGACAACGACGAGATCCTGGGGAACGATCTCACCGGTCCGGTCTGCTCAATTGACAGCCAGTGGTACCACGATGTCTCGGCAAGCTATTCCCGCGACACTTGGAATGTGTCGCTCGGTATCAACAATGCCGCTGACGAGAAGCCCCCTGTTGTCGACAGGACGGTCGGCTCAAACCGCTTCAACCACGTGACCTCCTCCGGGTTCGATCAGTTTGGTCGCTCTTGGTTCCTGAACATCACAAAATCCTGGTGACAAGACGGAATCAATAGAAGGTCCAATGAGCACTTTCCGGGCCGGGTAGTCCCTACCTGGCCCGGTCTTTTTTATTGGCTTCGTTTCACGCGCACCGATACCCCGCCGTCGACGGGCTGCAGAAAATAGCTTCCCATTGAAGCCTGGCGGATACGAGCCTGGAACGGCAGGCTCCCGTAGCGAGGCTTTGCCTTGCCCGTTTGTACCCAGACCTGACCGTCATCTGTCCGGAAAACCAGCTTATCGACAATATTGCGATCGGTGGCGACCACGCGCACGACGACGGCGCCGAGTTTCCGGTTTTCGGGGATAAGGCCGAAAGCGGCCGCCGCCGAGGCCTCTGCGTTCGTCTCCAGTCTAGCTCCGTTGCGTTCGCGAACCGCGGGTGCAGGACGAGACGCGGCAATAGCTGGGGGCTCTGGCGGTCCCGTGGATAAAGCCGCCGCCGGAATTAGGATCTGGTCGTAGCAGTGGAGGCGGCGGTTCGCGTTGGCGACAGAAGCACAGCGCGGAAACTCGTCGATAGCCGTTCCTTCATCATCCGCATCATTCACCTCGCCTGCCAATCCCGGGCGCTGCGCCTGCGCTCCCCTTTCCAGAGTACGATCAAAGCACGACAGCCGCTCACGGGACCCGACGAGCATCGCACAGCTCCGCAGCTCCGTATAGAAAAGGTCGGAGTCTGCCACGACGTTTGCGATTCCAAACAAAGTCCCTGACAGGATGCCGAGAAGGCAACACCTGAATCCCACCCACTTCGAAATATTCACGCAGCCCTCATTTGTCCGCCCCTCGCATTACATGAGGATATCGCGTCCATCCTGTAGACGGTAGTCAGTTGAATTCATCGAGCTGCCGAGCCGATCCAAACCTGCTGCGGATACTGAAAAGTAATCCGCCACTAATCGATAATCTTTGGATGAACACTTGCAAACGCCACCGAATTCCTCCCGGTATCATCAACTCCACCGTTTGGCTCAATTACAGATTTAGTCTAAGCCACCGGGATATCAAGGATCGGCTCGCCCTGCGGGGCATAACCGTAAGCTACGAATGAAGGATAGATTCTATGTCGCCATGCAAGCCCGTGAACAGAAGTCGGGGTCAAAGTCGGACTTTTTCTTGAGTAGCACGAAGTACAGGCGTGCCATCTTTCGCCCGAGCGCAACGAAGGTGGCCGTGGAACTCAAACCGCGATCTCGGAGGGCCAGGTAGTAGGGCTCCCAATGCGCATGTTGCCGGCGTCGGCATCGTCGATGAGCGCGACGACACGCATCGTGGCGCCGCAGCGAGTGCGTTCGAGCGGGTCGACTTCCTGAGGGCGAGGCCGGATCGGCCGAGTCAATTCCACCTCCAGACAGTCAGGCACTAGTTGAATTTCCGTCCAGACACTTGCGATTGAAACCAGGCAAGCGACGATAGTTCGTCACTAGCTCCCTAGTTGAGAAAATGGCAGGAGATTCTCGAGAGGCCCTCGCCGGCGATTGCTGAGACGATGACGAGTACGAGCGAGGACGCAACCCGATTTCGTTCGCCTTCCCCTTTTGCCGGGGTGCTGACTGAGACGGAAAGAGAACAGATCTATGCAGCGTTCCGAGCTTGAACACATCATTCGAAAAGCGCTGGAGACCGAGGGCGCGCTGGAGCAGGCGTTGTCATCGGGCAGGCCGACGGTCATCGATGTCAAGACGCATATCGAGGGCATAGCGCCGCTCGCCTGGGTGCCGGAGTAGAATTGAAAGCCTGCAGTCGGTGAGTCATCGAGGGAGGATGAAGCAATGCATGGCCTGATGATGGATACATCGCTCCTTATTTCTTCAACCGGTGCTTCTTTGGCAACTGCCGGTAGCTCCACCGCTACTTTTTCTCTGCTCCCCGTATTGACGTTACAGCCCGTGCTCAGTCCTGGCAATGATGCTGTCCTGAATGTTCTTTGGCAGTTCCACGAATTGCGTAACATACCCCGCCACCCGGACCATGAGGTCCCTGTAGCTTTCCGGGTCTTCTTGCGCCGCTTTCAACACATCTGAAGATACGATGTTCATTTGGGCGTGATGCACTTTCAAGTCTACGATGGTGCGGACGAAGTCGGCCATCCGCTTGAATCCCATCCGGTCCTTGAAGACCTCCGGAGCCAGCCGCAGGTTGAGCGTTTGCCCGCCATAGATCTCGGCATTATTGACCTTTCCCACGGATTTGATGATCGAAGTGGGACCGTTCAGATCGCTTCCCGCTGTCGGCCCGCAGGAATCTGCCAGCGGTTGTCCGGCCAACCTTCCGGAAGGCAGGGCTCCGACGCGCCGACCAGCGGCCACGTATCCGCCTAAGGGTATCTCGAACGGAACTCGATGACCGCCGCGCGTATTCTTGTGCTTGATCGTTTCTGTGGCGTATACATGCCTCACCCAGGCGGTCTGTTCGTCCGCGTAATCGTCGTCATTGCCGAATTTCGGGACGGCCAGCAGCTTCTGGCGCAGGGCCTCGTGCCCTTCGAAGTTGTTGTCCAGGGCGTCCATCAACTCGTGCCATGTGACCGTCTTGTCCTCATAGACGAGCTTCTTGATCGCCGTGAGCGAGTCGCCGATATCGGTACTCCCGATAAGTGAGGTGAAGGGTCCGAAGTTGAACCTGGCCCCCCCGGCTTCCCGACAGATACCTTTCTCGATGCAGTCGTCTATAAGGGCCGATTGAAACGTCGTGGGATCGTATTGAGCGACCAGGGGTTCTATGACGTTCTGGGCTATCGACGTCTTCTCCACGATCCATGAGATCTGTTTTTCGACGGCGTCCCGAAACTCCTCGAAAGTTTCGAATGACCTCGGATCTCCTGTGGCGGGCCCTTCCTGACGATTGTATTTCTTGCGAATGCCGTTTCTCAGCGTTAATTCGAAGGCCTGTATCGCCGGAGCGCTGATGCAAATGGCAAAACCGGAATCCTTCCCGGGGACAGAGGGCTCGTTGCAGCCGAAAGCGCTGGCTTGTCTTGCAAGTTCCAGGGTGATCGGTGGACCGCCCAGGGTTCCCCTGGAGAGCATGTTCGTAATGATGGCATCGTTGTTGAGAAACATGGGATGGCCGGCACCCAGGGCGCAGAGCTTGCAGGCCTTGATCAGGAGACTCTCGGGCGTCTTGCTGTGAACGAGGATGCCGAAGTTGGGCTCGTGCATCCTCGAATGCATCATCCCCTCGATAAACATATAGCTGAGGTCATTGGTCGCATCACTGCCGTCGGGCTTGTACCCCCCGACGTCGATGTGATGCGTGATGCCCCAAACCGCTTCGCCCAGGTAGCCTGAGGGTTCCGCGACCACTGTGGCTCTGTACCGGGAGAATCTCAGCAGAAAGGCGTCGATGAGTTCCTGAGCGTCAGCCTCTGTGATGTTCCCTTCCTCGAGGTCTCGCTGGTAGAACGGATACAGATACTGATCGGCCCGTCCGGGGGAGACGGCGGCGGTATTCCGGGTTTCCCACCAGTGCAGGATGTGGATGAACCACATGGTTTGAAGGGCTTCATGGAAGGTTTTGGGCGGATGGGCCGGCACCCGGTCGCAGGCCCTGGCGATCCCCAGCAATTCCTCCCTTCTTATGGGATCACGCTCGGCTTCCGCCAGCTCCCTGGCCCTATCTGCAAAGCGGCCCCCGACTTCGGCGGCGGCCTCCATGGCGATGATTACGCCATTGAGGAAAGGCGCCTTCTTGAGTTCTTCCGGATCAGAGCGATCCAGGCGTGCCAGACGGTCCTCCGCGTCCTTCTTTATCCCCAGGAATCCCTTCTCGAACACCTTCTGACTGTTGGAAATGGTGTGGCCGACATGTCCCCACTTTTCCCTGGAGGTGTTGATAATGCCATTCGGCCGTTCTGAGCCGTCGAAATACATCAGGTCGCGTATCTCGGGCAGAGGAGGGTTGTCATAAAGCGCGCTGGTCCACCGCAGCAGGTGCCTTCCATCGCCACGCCAATACGGCATGATTTCTTCCCGAATGATCCGCTTCTGTTCTTCGGTGATGGTCACCGGGTTGCGATCCCTCGAGGTCAGTACGTCCAGTCTGTCACCCAGCCCTGGATCGCTCTTTACGGGCAACGCGCAACCGTGAGGCTCGTAGTCGAACCAGCCCACAATCAGCTCGTCTTCAAAGATCTCAATCGGCGTCTCGCGACAAATTGCGGCAAAGGCCTTGGCCCTGCGAAGCACAATCTCCTCGCCCTCGGTTTCCTGCAACGCCTTTACCTCGACGTATTCTCTACCGATAGACGCAACGCAGTCTGGCCGGAGATAATCCTCTCTCAGCCGTTCCACTCTCGCAGAAGGCCACGTCGTCAGAATATTCTCCAGCGGCGAATTCTCAACACGTTGTTGTAGCATCTCTGATCCTCCCGCTTCGCCATGTTCTCGATATCGATTTGCGCGGCGACATCCCCGCGGCCTTCAGCCGCCGATCCGGACCTCAATACCGACTGAACTGGCAATCTCCATGTGTCTTTCCATATCCTGCGTAGACGGCTCTTCGATCCCGGCAAGGTCATACGTCATCCCAAGTTGCTGGTAACGGTGCGTCCCCAGTCTATGGTAGGGAAGGAGTTCGATTCGCTGGATGTTCTCCCCCAGCTGACGGACAAACCTTGCCGTAGCGAGAATATTCTCCTCGGAATCGTTGCACCCGGGCACTATCGGTATGCGAACGATCATCGCGCATAGCTCTGCTGCCCTCCGCGCATTCTCCAGAATCAGCTGGTTCGAGACACCCGTATGCTCGCGATGCGCTTCTTCATCCATATGCTTCACGTCGAGATACAGAAGATCTACGTGCTGCAGAATGCTCGACAGCTTCTCCCACTTCACGTAACCACAGGTCTCCAACGCCGTGTGCATAAATGCCTGCTGGCAGCGGTAAAGGAAGGCGGCGACAAACTCGGCCTGGATGGCAGCCTCCCCGCCTCCCACGGTAACGCCCCCGTTCGACCGCCGATAGAAGAGGCTGTCCTTCTCGATCTCTTTGAACAGCTCCTCGACCGTCATCTGGCTTCCGGTCAGTTCCCGTGCCCGGTTGGGGCAGAAGCTGGCGCACGCACCGCAACCTACACAACGCCGGCGGTCTATCCAAATCCCCCCCGTGCTGGAGAACTGAGACGCTCCTTCAGGGCATTCCTCGACGCATCGCCCACATTCCTGGCAGCGCCCCGCATCGTGGAGAATTTCCGGTTCTTTTCGCTGAGTATGGGGAGAGGAACACCATCGGCATCTCAGGGGACAACCTTTCAGGTATACCAGAGTTCGGATTCCCGGTCCGTCATGAATGGCAAAACGCTCAAGGCTGCAGACCGTCCCCTGCAGCTCCACTAACGAAGCACTTCCTTCGGCACTCAATGAAGAAATTGCCATATTAAGTGACTCGCGACGACTACGAACGACCATTCACATCTCTGGACTTACTCTGGACCTGTCGATAGCCGTTTTCAAGTTCACCAGCTTGGATGCTCCCCATAAAATCAATCCGTTTTGGACCCGTCCAGGGATGAATAAATCGCCACTCGACGGAAACTCGCTTTGAGTCGGGTAATTCCATGAAGCAAACGTGCTTGATGTTCTCCGAACGACAGGTGCAAACCTGCCGACAGAGGGTGTCCCCGAGAATCTTTGGCTGGGATGTAACGTGTTAAGAAACCACCGTCGGGAGATAGTCGTCGACAGTCGAACGCACTTGTACCCCCGAACAAGCTTACCTCGGCGAGTTAGTGCGGATCAGTGGTACGGGAAGGAGGGCGGATTGGTCGGAGAGCATCATCCGCGCAAGACTCGCTCCCAAAAAACGAGAATCGAACATCGTTCAGAAAGCTCCAATTTTCGAATGTAGAGACGAAAAAAACGCGGCAAGAGTAGTCGGCGATGGATAGTGGGTTTTACGGTAGACTGCGCATTACACAAAGTGTGTACATCACAGGGAGCGAGCATGGCTGCAATAAGCGTAAATAAGGTTATTCAGACGCTGGGTATCTTGGCGATCATCATCGTAGTGCTTGATTTAGCGGCGATGGTCTTCTCGCTTGTCAGCGGTCATGACTCTGTTTTCGGGCTGTTGAATTTGCTGAATCTCGATAAGGAGCGTGGAATTGGCATGTTGTTCCAGGTATTGCTTCTTGTCGGAAACGCCGCATTATTTCTTATCGTCAGTAAAGCTGCGGCTGCTGGAAAGACAGAGTCTGGCCCGTGGTTATTTCTTAGTCTTGTCTTCTTGTTTCTCGCATTGGATGAGTTCGCATTTATCCACGAAAGACTGATGCCAATGATGCGTTCTCTCGTGGGTGACGACGGAGTTCTGTATTTCGCCTGGATCGTCCCTTACGGATTGGCGGTCGCGGTTCTTGCCGTGTGGATTGCGCCGAAGATATTTCGATTGTCATCTGAACCGCGATTCTTTTTTGTGATGGCAGCCATTTGCTATGTAGGCGGTGCGCTGGGGATGGAGGCGCTAGGCGGTTGGCGAATGAATGTCATAGGTGGTGAGTCCGCCCGGCCTGAATTGGTTTATGAGCTGCTGACGACCATCGAAGAGCTGCTCGAGATGGCGGGCCTCATTCTGCTTAGTCGGGCCTTGCTGGGAATGGTGCGCGATGCATATCCGACTACGACCTTGCTTATCGAGGACTGAGTTGGAATCCAACATGCATATTGCCTATCTTGCGAACTTTGCGCCGAAAAAGCTGGGTACCGGCGAAAACCGCCTGATGGCGCTTGCGCAGGAATCGGCAAAACGCAAGCAAAGATTGACATTATTCTGCTACCGACCAATACATAAAGATGTTGAGGCAGTGTTCCGGGAGGCAGGGCAAGACATCGAGGATCTGTCTGGTCTGGCTGCGCACCCATTTCGGTCGATTTTGGTATTGAAGCGAGATTTTGACGCGATTGTATTGAATGCGATTGCGCCGCGCAGTCGTCTTGCGTTGCTTGCCTACCTTGCGTGGCCGACTCGAGTCTATTATGTGGACCATAGCTCCGGACCCTCGGTGGACATTGACTATGTAGGCCAGCCGTTTTGGCGGCGCGTGCTGGATCGAATCACCTTTTTCCGTATTTACAGGGCCGCAGGGGTTTCGAAATACGTTAGAGACCGGTTGAGGCAGAGATTTCAATTGCCCGACGACACCGTTCGTGCTCTTTATGGCGGTGTAGATGTCGAGCGATACCGGCCATCGCCGGAACGCGAAGAAAGTGAGCGCATTCAGATTGCGGTCGTTGCCGCATTAATTAAAGAGAAAGGTATCGATACCCTCATTCGCGCGGTCGCAGCAAAGAGGAATCCATGCTGGCGATTGTGGATCATCGGCGAAGGGCCGGATTCAACCCGACTTCGCGGGCTGGTGGAGGAGCACGCACTGAATGGTGTAGTTGAGTTCTTGGGCTTGCGTGATGATGTGGATGTACTTCTACGGAAAACCGATATCTTTGTTCACCCGGCCGTTTGGAACGAGGCGCTGGGATACACGATACTGGAGGGCATGGCATCCGGTTGCGCGGTGATCGCGTCAAAGACCGGTGCGATTCCCGAGTTAATCGACGATGGAGATAATGGCTTTTTAGTGGCGCCCGGTTCAGTCGATCAAATCGCTGATAAGCTGGAGTTGCTTTCCGAGCATCGGGAGTTGCGCAAGAAACTGGGAAGTGAAGCCAGGCGAACCGTCGTCGACAAATTTAGCTTGCAGAGAAATGTTTGTGAGACGCTCGACTGGCTCGAGAAGCCATAAAGTCATGTTCATATGAATTAGAGGCAATTCGGGCCAATTTGATTCGGGCCGAACAATACTACGATGCTTTTTTCGATCAACTCGAGGAGTTGGCGGAACAGCTAAACGCCCTGCTATTCCAACGCCTGGTAGACAAGCGTGTTAAACCTTTCGCCCATGTCCGACTTCGTCGGCCGGGCCTGCGACATGTACACACCGATCAACTCTTCACTCGGATCGATCCAGTAGGACGTATTGAACGCGCCGCCCCAGGCGTAGGATCCCACCGATGCGAGCTCGCCCCGCCTACCGATATCTGAAACAACCGCGAATCCGAGACCGAAGTCCGGAACCGCATCGCCATCCCAGTCCACGCGCCCGGTGCGCATTAGCTCGACCGACTTCCGACCCAGAATTCTTGCCCCATCG
>Ga0224508_10002275_pt1 | contig 16518 bp, 17 predicted proteins | sample SF_Jan12_sed_USG_4_FD_170157 | JGI IMG/M metagenome (GOLD analysis project Ga0224508, IMG submission 170157) | Sediment microbial communities from San Francisco Bay, California, United States - SF_Jan12_sed_USGS_21 | ecosystem: Environmental > Aquatic > Marine > Sediment | place: USA... | reverse complement strand
TCCCAGGGAGATGTGAAGAACACCGACACATCTCCCTGGGATGCCGTCAATGCGATCCGCAGGTTCTCTTCCAGCTGCGGGCCCAGCACCAGCGCCAGCAACAACGGTACCACTGGCACGTCGAGCCACTTCATGGCGAGCCCCAGCAGCCCGAAGAAGAACATCACATAGACATCGAAGAAGGAGTTTCTCAACGCGTAAGAGCCGACGACACAGAGGATCGCGATCGTCGGCATGAGGATCGCGCGCGGCGCGGCCACGAGCTTCACCAGCAGACGCAGACCCGCCAGCGCGATGATCAGATTGAAGATATTCGCCCAGAAGAAAGAGAAGATGACGCCATAGGCGAAGTCCGCGCGTTCGATGAAGAGCAGCGGCCCCGGTGCCAGGCCGTGGATCAGGAGCGCGCCGATGAGGATTGCGGTCACCGGATCCCCCGGGATTCCCAGGGTCATCATGGGGATCAGCGCGCCACCGGTCACCGCATTGTTGGCCGATTCCGGGGCCGCGATACCCTCGACGGCGCCCTTGCCGAACTCCTCCGGGTTGGCGACGGTCTTGCGCGTGTAGTCATAGCTGATGAAGGCCGCGATGGGGCCACCGGCCCCCGGCAGCATGCCGAGGAACGAGCCCACGACCGAGCCGATCGCCACGGGCGCTCGCATGCGGCGCAGATCCGCCACGGCCGGCAGCAGGCTCTTGAACGGGATCGCGGGTGCGTGCAGCGCAGCGCCGGTCCTCTCCCCGGCGGCATTACCCCCGAAGTTCTGGATGAGCTGTGGAACGGCGAAGAGCCCGATCAACGCCGTCAGGAAATGAATGCCGGAGAGGAGATTCGCATCACCGAAGGTGAAGCGTGCGGTACCCATGATGGGATCCTGACCGATGGACACGATCGCAAGCCCGATCACCGCTGACAACAGTCCCTTGATCCACGACTGCGCGGCGAAGGAACAGATGATCGTGAGACCCAGGAACACCAGGCTGAAGAGATCCGGCGCCCGGAAGCCCAGCGCCAGATCGGCGAGGCTCGGCGCGATCAAGAACAGGCACAGACAACTGAAGAGTCCGCCCGCGAAGCTCGCGAGCACGGAGATCCCCAGCGCACGGCCCGCTTCGCCCCGCGCCACCAGCGGGTGGCCGTCGAGCGCGGTGGCCGCCGCCGACGGCGTCCCGGGGATATTGAGCAGGATGGCGGAAAAGCTGCCGCCGAGCATGCCGCCCACGTAGAGTCCCAGCAGCAGCGCGATGGAGATGTTCGGGTCGAGCACGAAGGTGAGCGGCAGCACGATGATGATGCCCGATGAGATCGTCATGCCCGGGATCATGCCCACGACGATACCGACCAGAGAGCCGATGGCCGTTGCCGTCAGGCTCGACGGCTGGATCGCCTGGAGGAAGCCCTGCAGGACGTCCCCGGTCATGCTGCGACCCTCACCAGGGGCCTCGGGGAAGAAGGATCTGAAAGCCCGCGGTAAAGAGATAAAAGAGAGCCACCGGGACGAGGATGGCCGTCACGACGATCAGGATCCTGTTGCGCTCGCCGTAGAGCCACATGAGCCCGGCGAAGAACGCCACACTGCTCGCGACGAAGCCGAGCATCGGCAGGAGCACCAGATAAGCGACGAATCCTGCGAGCGCCGCCCAGCCCCGGGCCGGTACCCGATACCCAGAGCCGTGAGTCGATTCTCCGCGCGCATCGATCAGTCCCCGGACGAGCAGCGCGGTGGACAGGACCAGCCACCCGGCCGTGATCAGCCAGGGGAGAAACGCCGGGCCGGGTGTGTCGGGGAGGCTTCGATCCGGCAGGCCTGCGGTGAGGATGGCATAGCCGAGACCAAGCGCAAGCAGCAGCGCCCCTGCGAGAATGTTCCGCCGCGCCATGGTCATCGGCACAAGCGTCGGCTCAGTTCTCGGTCGACGAACCGAGGCCGGCGTTCTCGATGATCGCCTTGACCTTGGCGTCCTCGGTGGCCATGAGTGCCTCGAACGCCTCGGAAGGCAGGGGTTCTACGGTGAAACCGACCTCTTCGGCCAGCGCCATGAAGGCCGCGGACGTCGCTGCCTGGGTCATGGCGTCGGCGAGTCGGCTCTTCGCTTCCCCGGGGGTGCCTTTGGGTACCGAGAGGCCGCGGAAGACATCGAACTGGGATTCGACCCCGAGCTCGGTCGCGGTCGGCACGTCGGGGATCGCCGCGTTTCGCGTCGTGCTCAGCGTTGCCAGGAGCTTCAACCGGTTTGCCTTCGCCAGGTTGATGGCACCGGTCAGCGGCGCGACCATGGCATCCGCCTCACCGCTCAGCACTGTCGCGTTGCGCCGCCGGGTGCCGATGGGCAGATGAACGACCTCGCAGCCGATCGCGCTCATCAGCGACAACGCACCGAGATGTGTCGCACTGCCCGTACCCGAGTTGGCGATCTTGAACGTATTGGGGTTTGCAGCGCAGTCGGCCGCGAAGGCCTCGAGGTCGTCCCAGGGGGCGTTGACACTCACCGCGAACACCACGGGCTGGTACTCGACGCGCCCGACGTGATCCAGCGCGTCGTACGCGAAGGGGACATTCCCCATGTTCGTCATGGTGAGAATCGAAGTGGAATTCCACGAGACGGTGTAGCCGTCGGGCTCGGCGTTGTTGACGTACGTGTAGGCCACGGCGCCGCCCGCCCCGGGTTTGTTGACCGGCACGACGGGTACCCCCAGGATGTCGCTCATGGCGTCGGCGAGGAGCCGCCCCTCGATGTCGGCGCCCCCGCCCGCGTCGAAGGGAATGACGAACTCGATGGCGCGCTCGGGGAACTGCGCAAACGTCACCGACGACGCGAGTGCGAGACACAACACGATGATCGGATGGCGCTTCATCGTGGACACGGCATCAACTGCCTGTCGAGGCGCCGATCGCCATCACGGCGGCCTCGGCTATCTTCTGGTCCTGTTCCCAGTCGCCCCCGCTGACGCCGATGCCCCCGACGCACTCCTCGTCGACGAAGACCGGGTAGCCGCCTTCCATGGCCGTCCAGCGTTCGGGCCCCGCGGCCAGCGCCAACCCGATGGCGTGGAGCGTGTCGAGACCCTGGCCCTGGGCGCCCTGGGTGGTGGTGGTCCGGCGGTTGGACGAGGCGCAGACGGCCTTCGTCAGCGACGAGTGCACCGTATGAAACCGGCCCCCGTCCATACGCTCGAGTAGCAGGAGATGGCCGCCGGCGTCGACGATGGCCACGGTCGCGGCGATGCCTATCGCGCTCGCTTCGCCGATTGCCGCGCTCATCATGTCTTTCGCGCCCTGGGAGGTCAGTCGTTTGGAGTCTGCAAAGGCCGTCATTCTTACCTCGATTATTGTTCGTCCCTGCATTGATCCCGGGTGGCCCCCAACCTCTCATTCTACGCACTCGCAGCACCGCTTGTCAGGCGCGCAGGCGCCCTTGACAGTCGCTTTTCCGCTGCGGAAGAATAAGCTGGGTGGTGCGAGTCAAGCCCAAGAACAACAAGCTCAGAAGGGGGAGTGCCTGATGAATTGCAGATCAATAAAGTTTCTCGTTGCGTTTTTTATGCTCGGAATGAGTCATGTAGGAGCAGCCCAGGTGTTGCACTATATGGGCTGCGAGCTCGAGAAGACCAGCGAGTTTGCCGAGATGATCAACGATGTCTATGCCTCGCTGGACGGCGGTGAGCGACCGACGGTCAGCTTGATGGTCAACTTCTTGAATGGTCCGAACGACCAGACACATACTGTGCTGACCGAGCATGACGATTACGAGAGCTTCGAGGCCTGGCGCCGGGCGCTCCAAACGCCGGAGGCGGCCCTGATCATCGAAAGAGCCGAAGACCTCGCCGTGTGTGAGAACGAAGGGCTCCTGATCGAGCGTGCGTCCTGGGGCGACCGGGACGCCGAGTGGAGAAACAATGCCGTCTTCCCGGTCACGACCAGTGATGCGGAGGCTTACGCCGCTGCTCTGGAGGGGCTCTTCACGTCCGATACGGGAGAGATCGCACCGGGTGCCACGATCCTGTACGAGAGTCGCGCCGGAAGCACTATTACTCACGTTGTCGTCGCGACGGCGCCGAGTTTCGCGGCGCTCAACAACTATCTGGATGTGCTCTTTCAGAGCGATGATTATCAGGACTTCAACGATAAAGTCGCGGGGATCAGGACACTGGGTGTGCGCACGCAGTCCATACGCTACAGGACCTGGGAACCGTAGTTTCCCGCGACGGGATGCTGAACAGGGAGCGAGCGCGGACTCTTCTTCTCTTCGCTCGCCGCCCCTGTTTGTGCTCATTCGCTGAAGCCGCGGCTCGACATCTGCCGGTCGTGCCAGCGACCCAGGAACAGGAGTGCGAGCACGGCCCCGACTAACGCCCACCACATGTCCGACTGGGTGTCCCACACGTAGCCCTGAGTTGCCAGATAGGCATCCGCGGTCGATTCGGAGAGAACGGCCACCCACCATTCGAACATTTCGAAAAACGCGCTGAAGCCGAGACAGAAAGAAACGACGAAGAAGTCTCGCCAGAATGCTTTGTTGAAAATCTTCTTTCGAATCGCGATCTCGCGCGCGATCATCGCGGGCACGAAACCCTGTGCGAAGTGGCCGAGCTTGTCGTAATTGTTGCGCGTCAGGTCGAACTCATCTCGGATCCAGTCGAAGAGCGGCACCTCCGCGTAGGTGTAATGGCCGCCGACCATGAGGATCACGCAGTGGATGAGGATCAGCACATAGACCAGCGGCGTCAGCGGGAAGGTTTCTCGGCTCGCCGACAACACGCCGGCGCCAATGACAGCCGGAAGCACTTCGAGGACCCAGATCGGGTAGTCGGCCGGCCGTATGCCGGACCAGACGAAAACCGCCAGGAAGATACCGATCCACGCCAGCCGCGCAGTGGAGAAACTCCTCACCGCTCGGCCTGCTCCGCACACTGGATGCAGAGGATTGCCGTTGGATCGAGCGCGAGGCGCTTCGGGTTGATGGGTTCTTCGCAGGACTGGCAAAGCCCGAACTCATCGTTGTCGATGCGGTTCAGCGCGGCCGCGATCTTCTGCAACATGACTTCGCGACGCCGGCCGGACGCCTGCGCCATCGCCTGGGCCTGCATGGCATCCATCCGCGACAGCCGTCCCACCCGCGCCTGGTCCAGCTCGACGACCTGCGCTGACCTCTCGCTCGTCTCGGCCAGGGACTCGAGCTCCTCGCGGAGCTCGAGGAGCTTCTCGCGCATGTCGGCCATGTCCATCTTTGCCACGTGCGAGTCCTTATCAAGACGGTAAACCGGGAGCTGATGACGAGACAGGAGGGTAAAATCCGCTCTATTCCCACGCTCGTTGTGTGTCACAATACCCGAAATGTCCGCGCTGGGCCGCTGTAGCCAGTGCATCGTACGGGGAGATAGATATGAGAACGACAGTGTCTTTGCGCTGGTTGACGGCCACGCTTCTGCTTGTCCTTGCCTTCGCCGGTCATGCCCAGGAGGGCACGATACCGAACCGCGGTGAGCCGCTGGAGAACGTGACCACGGGTGGTCAACCGGATGTGGCATCGCTGGAATCGCTCGCCGAGTCCGGTTACACGACCGTGATCGATCTTCGCCGCCCCTCGGAGAACAGGGGCATCGAAGAGCAGTCCGAAGTTGAAGGCCTCGGCATGTCCTACGTCTCGATACCGGTGGATGGCGCCGATGGCGTGACCTACGAGAACGCCGAGCTCCTCAATCAGGTGTTGGGCCAGGTGGAGGGTCCTGTGTTGATTCACTGCGGCAGCGGTAATCGGGCCGGCGCGCTCCTGTCATTGCGTGAGAAGCTCAACGGGGCAGACAACGAGACCGCGCTGGCCGTGGGCCGGGCGGGCAGCCTGAGGGGCCTCGAGCCCGTGGTTGTCGAGAGGCTCGAAGCCGGACCACACTAGACCCGTATCGAACCGGTCAATGGACCCGCCGGCTTTGTCTGCAAGCCGGCGGGGCTACCTCTCGATGGGTACGCCCGGACCAATGAGCCAATGAAGGGGGCCTGTCCCACACTACTGATGCTTTTGTGCTCCCTCGCACAGGGGCAGGACTACGTGCAGCTGGATTTTCCGGGCGCGGACTCCACGATGATTCTCGGAGTCAACACAGAGGGTTCGGTGACCGGGGAGTTCACTGTCAGCACCGGACGTCGATACGGCTTCGTCTTGAATGCCCAGGGCGTGTTCAGGACGATCGATGTCGACGATTCCATCGACACGAGCGCAGCGGGGATCAACATCCATGGCAGCGTCGCCGGGCTCTACCAGGACGCCGCCGAACGACACCACGGATTCACATTGCGACAGGACCGGCTCACGACGATCGATGTCCCGGACGCCGTCGACACGTGGGGTCTCGGTATCAATGCGCGCGGTGATGTCGTCGGGCGCTATGAGGACGCGGCCGGCGCCATCCACGGGTTCCTGTTCACCCAGGTGCGCTTCGCAACGCTCGACTATCCCGGGGCGATAGAGACCATCGCGATCGGCATGAACAACCCCGGCGATGTCGTCGGGCGTTATACGGACGAGGCGCAGGTCACACACGGCTTTCTACGCCGCAATACCGTATACGTCAGCATCGATTTCCCTGGCGCGATCTCCACCCGGGCCGCGGGTATCAATAACCGACGGGACGTTGTCGGGAGCTACGAGGACGGTGAGGGCACTCACGGCTTCCTGTTTAGCGATAGGGTCTTCACGACGATGGACTTCCCCGACGCGGTGTCGACCGAAGTCATGGATGTCAACGATGCGGGCGTCATCGTCGGGCATTATCGGGATGCCGCGGGCGCGACCCACGGATTCGTCTACAAGAAACAAACGGTCGCTACCGGGCGATAAATCTGCGCCGCCGTTGGCTTGTCTCCCGACGGCGCGCCATTCCGGATGCGCGAGTGGGGTGGACGCTCAGGAGGCGGCGCGCAGCGCCTGCAGGTCGACACCGCTGGGTGCCTGGAAGACTCTCAGCCCGAATTCTGCGCACTGGGCCAGGATGTGATCGAAGATATCCGCCTGCACCCCTTCGTAGACACCCCAGTCGGTGGTGTTGGTGAAACAGTAGATCTCGATGGGGATCCCGTTCTCCCCGGGCTGGAGCTGGCGAACCAGAAGCGTCATGCCGCGGTGGATCTGGGGGTGATTCCTGAGGTAGTTCCAGACGTAGGCTCTGAAGGTACCCAGATTCGTCAGACGGCGGAGATTGACGTTGGCGCTGTCCGGTCCTTTCAGCCCGGCGTTATATTCGGCGAGCTCCTTGCGCTTACCGTCCACGTACTCGCGCAGCAGCGTGAACTGTTCGAACCTCTGCGCCTCTTCATCCGTCAGGAAGCGGACCGAGCTGACGTCGATGTTGATGGATCGTTTGATACGCCGGCCGCCGGACTCGGACATCCCGCGCCAGTTCTTGAAAGACTCGCTGATCAGCCGGTGCGTGGGAATGGTCGTGATGGTCTTGTCCCAGTTCTGAACCGTCACGGTGTGCAGCGCCACGTCGATGACGTCGCCGTCCGCGTTGTACTGGGGCATCTCGATCCAGTCGCCGACCCGGACCATGTCGAGGCTCGTGAGCTGAACGCTCGCCACCAGGGACAGGATCGTGTCCTTGAAGATGAGCAGGATGATCGCCGTCATGGCGCCGAGACCCGTCAACATGACGACCGGGGATCTGTCCAGGAGCGCCGATACGATGAGGACGGTGCCGAGCACGTAGACGCCGATCTTTGCCACCTGGACGAAGCCTTTGATGGGCCTCTCTATTGCGATCGGGTAGGTGGCGTATATCGCGTTGGCGGCGCTCAGCGATGCCCCGATAGAGAGCATCACCGTCATAGTGAGGTAGGCCAGCGCGATATTTCTGATGAGCGTGGAGAGCGTTTGGCTGAGCTCCGGGATCCACTCGACACCGAAATAGATGATCAACGCCGGCACCGCCTGGGCGAATCTGCCGAATACGTTGTGTTGGAGCAGTATGTCGTCCCACTGCCGGGCCGTGTGCCGAGCCAGCCTCGACACGAACCTGATGAGTTGCCGCTTGACGATCAGGTCTGCGGCGATGCCCGCGACGAGCAGGGCCGCAAGGCCGCCCCCCGCGCGCGCGAAGACCGGTAACTCGGCCCACCAGCCGGACAGACCTTCGAACAGCGTATTCAACGGATCACCGCACCATTTTAAGGGTCGGCCAAGTGTAGCTGGGCTGGGTGGGGACTACGAGGGGCGGACCGAGCCCCGGAGCTGAAGCCGCCCGCTGCTTTTTTGGGAGTACAATTCAGTCAGAAGAATCGCCGCGTCGTCGGGGGGAGTCATGAGATCAATCGTCGTTTCGCTCGCGTTTCTAATGATCGCGCCGCTCGCGCTGGCACACCATTCCGTCACGGCGTTTTTCGATCGAGACACCACCGTTGAGGTCGAAGGGGTCGTCACCGACGTCTTCTGGAGAAACCCTCATGTCGGTCTGACGCTCGAGGTCGTGAACGACGCGGGCGTGACCGAGGTGTGGGAGCTCGAGGGCGGCACAACGAACACCCTGGCAAGACGCGGTTTCACTGCCGACTCCGTGAATATCGGCGATCGCGTCCGGGCGGCCGGCGCAGGCTCCCGGCGGGGCGAGCCTGCCATCTTCGTCTCCCACCTGCTCTTACCCAGCGGCCGGGAGGTGATCCTATCTGACCGCGAGGAGCCGCCGCGCTGGACCACGCCCTCGGCGGACGAGGCGGCGGCGAGCGCGGATATCGACGCGACCGGCAGTGGGATATTCAAGGTGTGGGGCTATCGCGACCTCTACCGGCTGCGCAGCCCGCTCGTGCTGACGCCTGCGGCCCAGGCTGCGAAGGCCGCCTTTAATCCCAGGACCGACGACCCGGGTCTGCGCTGCATACCGCCCGGCATGCCCAATGCCGTGCTGAATCCGTATCCCATGGAGCTCATCGACGAGGGTGACCGGATCATCCAACGGATCGAGGAATGGGATGCACGGCGTGTGATCCACTTGAGCGCAGACGCCCCCGCGCAAGCCCAGGCGCCGAACCACCTCGGAGTTTCGGTCGGACGCTGGGAAGGGAATACGCTCATCGTCGAGACGACGCAGGTCGCCTTCCCGCTCCTCGACGGTGACGGTACGCCCATGAGCGAGAACGCCTCGATGGTCGAGCGTTACACATTGAGCGAGGACGAGACCCGCCTCCAGTATGAAGTCGTCGTCACGGACCCGGAGAACCTGGTGGAGCCCGCGATCTGGGAAAACACCTGGCTCTACAGGCCGGGTGTCGAGATCAGACCGTTCGAGTGCACCGTGCGGGAGACCGTCAGCCCGGTGTACCGGTAGATCAGCTCCGGTTGTAGAGTCGTCCGGTTCTACCGGAGCGGTGCTCCGGGGGCCTCACGTAGTGCAAGTCGGCCCGCGATAGACGCGTCGTCCTACGGTCTGACCCGTACGTATTTTCTTATCTGTCGGGGACGCGGCTCTCCGGTGTACAGGTTCCCGTCACCATCCACCGCGACGAACTCTGCGCCGTTCCCCCCGACCAGACGCGGGTCCCCATAGGGGAAGATGATGAAATCCCTGATCCAGCCGGTCTCCGCATCCCCGATCCTGATCCCCATCTCCCACCCCGGGTTTTGAACGTTGTCGGATTCAGAGTCCGCGACGTAGATTCGGTCCTGATCGTCGAATGTGACTCCGCTCGGACGGCCGAACTGAGTCCAGATGGCGAGGAAGTTTCCGTCCTGGTCGAAGAGTTGGACGCGGTTGTTCCAGCGGTCGGCGATGAATAACCGGCCCCGGGAATCCATGGCGATCGCGTGCAGCTCCCGGAACTCGCCCGGACCGTACCCGGTCTGCCCCCAGGATTTGATGAACGCGCCGTCACTCGAGTATTTCATGACACGGTTGTTCGTATCGTTACCGTGCCCGTCCGTGACAAAGATATCGCCGTTGTCGCCGACGATCACATCGCTCGGGGCGTTGAAGCTGTAGTCATCGTTGCCGGGAACACCTGGTTTGCCCAGCGTCATCAGCACTTCGCCCTCGGGGCTGAACTTGATGACCTGGTGCCCCCTCGTGCCGCCCTCCGGCGTTCGCCCGGCACTGATCGCGTCGGTCGCCCAGACGTTGCCGTCCGCATCGACGTAGAGACCGTGCGGCCAGATGAACATCCCCCCACCGAAGCTCTGCACACTCCGCCCTTCCAGGTCGAACTTGACGAGCGGATCCAGGTCGGAGTCGAGACACTCCCAGCCAAACAGCTCCGCGGGTGCGTCGCACCGAACGATGGCCCAGATATGCTCGCCGTCGGGGTCCATCATGACGTCGCCGATCGCGCCCATCTCCCTTCCGTCTGAAAAGTGCGCCCAATTGTCGACGGCACGATACGGGTTCGGGAGGGCTTGAGAGAAAGTCGCATCCGCGATTCCGAGCATCGTGAGCGCGGCGACAACTGGTGAAAATCCGATTCGATTCGAAAGATAGTGTGAAAACATCGCGCTCTCCCCAAGAACAGGGTTGTTTCTTCTGATCGTGTCCTCGTTACCGGGGCTCGAGGCCCGAGCTGGATTCGAGGCAGTCATAGGGCTTGACCGTCTCGCCGGGCACCCATTCCCAGCTCATCCGAGTGACGACGGGTTCGGTCAGGTAGACCGGATCCGTCAGCGTCGCTTCCCAGCTCAGGGTATTGCCATCGGCGCCCAGGGTGAACCGCTCGTCGATCTCCATCTGATCGCTCTTCGGGACGCCGTCGTCATTCATGTAGGGAAAATTGGTGTTGCGGGTTGTGACGATCAGAATGTCGCCCTCCCAGCGACCGGCCGAGTACCCCATGATCGAGTGCGGCTGGCTCGCCGGATCGATGTTCGAATTCAGATGGAAGACCCGGAGCGCGTCGCTCTGCTCGAGCCGCATGTGAATCTCATCGCCCCGGTCGATGAACTCGACCGGCGATCCGGTATCCATGGCCACGGGCATGCCCATGGGGTCGCAGTTCCACATCGGGTGATCGGCGAGCTCGTCGTACCCTTCCAGGCCCGCGATTGCCGCCGCCGTTAACGGAAGCTCCCCTGGGCCCTCGCTGTCGACGTTCGTCCAGACGCGGAAAAGTCCCAGGTCTCGTCCGCTGGTGCCGCTCGCGCTCGCGCTCACCAATGGGGTCACGTCGCTGCCGAGCACCCGCTCACCGGGGAAGACCGGGTCGAGGCCTGGCCTGAGCACGGCCTGAGTGCCGTTGCCGAGCGAGATGCTCTCGCCCAGCAGGGTTCCCGGGCGGCGACCGGAGAGCCGAACCACGGCCCGAACCGTCTGACCGACGGTGAACACGTCGCCGACCACACCCTTGCGGGCCAGCGAGTTTGCCGACGACCAGGATTCGACTTCCCAGAGCTCTTCCTCGCCCGCGTCATTCGTGACGCTCACTGTTAGGACAGGATGCGGGTTGCGCCAGGCAATTTCGACGATCTCCCCTTCGATTTCCATCGCGTCGTCCGCGAACTCCGCACGGGAATGGTGTGTTGATCCGATGACCGGTACCAGCAGAAGCGAAAGAGTGAAGGTTAGGCATCTCATAACTTTCCCCCGACAAATTGTTTGTAGCGTGGACGCTGCGCGCCGATCGCAGGCGGCGGCGTTCACGGTGATCTGTGTCTGACCGAGGTGTATTTTGATTCCTTGTCCTCAGGCCACCCGCGTATTATGGATTAGACTCGGTCCAAGTACGAACTCCATCGGCCAGAGCCCGATCTCTCCCGTTCCCGCTTCGCAGGACTTGTTGCTTGACTGGATGGAATCCGGCATAAGTGTTGCTCAACGGGAAGCGGGCGAGGGGGAGATCGGGAGTGAGTTGGTGAAACATTTCTGTTCGGCCATTGCCGTCAGCCTGCTGGCATCGGTGGCGTCCGATGTGGGCGCCCAATCCCCTGGCGATGGTAAACCGGATCTGTCTGGAATCTGGATGCAGGACAGAGGGAGCTGGTCCGTCGAAGAGCTTCCGTTCACGGCCCACGGGTCTCAGAGGCAGGCGTCCAAAGTCTCGCCCGGCCCAGTCGAGGCGTGCACCGTCCACCACTTCGGCCAGACCATAACGACCCCCTTACCGGTGGAGATCCTGCAGGATGAAGACCGGATAACATTCCTCTACGAGACGGATCACCAGGTCCGGCGGATCTTCATGGATGGCCGGGGACATCCGGATGACCTCTACCCCTCTCTGATGGGCCATTCCATTGGTTGGTGGGAGGACTCGACGCTGGTTGTGGAGACCGTCGGCTTGAGGGAAGGGTGGTTCCGGCCCGAAGGGGTCCCCTACGGTGAGCAGGTCAAGGTGACCGAGCGTCACACGCTCAGCGAGAGCGGTGACCTGATCACGGTGGAGCTCACGCTCGAGGATCCCGTTCACTATACGGAGCCCGTCGAGGTGACCAGACAGTACACGGTTATGCCCGACGGCGAGATATTCGAATACCTCTGCGTCGTCTCAGAGTATCTATACGAGTGAGCCCACATTGATAATGCACCGAAAGCCGTGTGAATGGCTCTTCCTGCTCGCCTGCCTGACAGGAAGCCTCGCCGCCGCACACCATTCCTTCCCAGCCGTCTACGATGCGACGGCGCGGACGACCGTCGAGGGAGTCGTCACCGAGGTCCTGTACCAGAATCCACACTCACGAGTGTATCTGAGCGTGGAAGGCAGCGACGGTCAGGAGGAGATCTGGGAGCTAGAGACGCAGAACACCAGTTTCCTGCGCAGGGGCGGGTGGCTGCCGGATTCGGTCCAGGTCGGCGATCGGCTCACGGTGGAAGGTAACCTGGCATTCGAGATCGAGAAGAGGCTTTATATTCAGGTCGTGACGCAAGAGGATGGGAACGTCCTCTGGGTGCAGGACCCCGCGCCGCTGCGAGAAGAGGGTTACCGCTGAGCCCTCCCCCTGGTGTCAGGCCTGCTCCGTAGTCTGGCCGGGCAACGGCACCGGGTGCGCCGTTGCCATGGCAATCCCAATTCGGCGCCGGGTCCCGCCAGGTCAGGGCTGCGGGTCGGGTAGAGCGACCAGGCGGCTGATTCTCCTCGATTCGGGCCTCGACCCGGTCCCGCTTTCGCTTGACACCTCGCGCCCCAAAAGCCAAAGTTGTTGGGGATTATTAAACACGTTGCTCAGACAACAACCACCACAGGGGGCACCCCATGAAACGCACTCTAATGCTCATCGCTCTGACGGCCTTTGCGAGCCCGGCGCTCGTCTCGGCACAAACCGCGATGACCAGCGCCGAGCCGTTCAAGCTCGGCACTTTCGAAATCTACGGCGAGGGCGACTCGCGTATCGGCATCGTCCTGCGGGATGAGCTCATCGTGGAGCTCGACGCTGCAAACCAGGCTCTGGAACGCAGTCCGACGTATCCGGCCGTTCCGATGCCCGCTGACATGCGGGAGCTCATCAGCCGCTACGAGTATGGTCTGAAGTATCGGCTGTACGAGATCGTGAACAATGTCGTGAACAATAATCGCCTCACGGGCCAGAACAGGGCTGCGTTCGTGCACGATGTGGACGACATCCGTACCCTGGCGCCGCTCATGCCGGGCAAGATGTTGAACGCGGCGGTGAACTTCTACAGCCACGTAGAGGAGTCCGGCACGACGGGCGAGGAGCAGGCCGCTGCCGCCGCGCGCCGGCGCGCGGAACGGGGCATTCCGTATCTCTTCATCAAACCCACCGAGGGCGCGGTCATCGGTCAGGGTGATGCGGTGGTGCTTCCCCACGGTCGGACTCGTATCGACTGGGAAGTCGAGCTCGCCACTGTCATCGGTCGCACCGCCAAGTACGTGTCCGCCGAAGACGCCGAGGACTATATTTTCGGCTACATGGTAAGCCTCGACATCTCCGATCGTGGCGGCCGTCCGCCGAATTCGCGACCGGGTTCGGACTGGCTCGTGGGCAAAGGTCATGACACCTTCGCGCCGCTGGGTCCGTGGATCGTGCCGAAGGAATTCTACGGCGATCCCATGGAGAATCTCGACCAGGTGCTGGAGCTTGACGGTGAAGTGATGCAGCGTGCGGGGCCCGGCGACATGATTCACTCGATCTATGAGCTGATCGAATATGGCACCTCGATCATCACGATGTATCCGGGTGACGTGTTGAACAACGGCACCTCCGGTGGCACGGGCGCCGGTACGGCGTATCGTGGCGAGCGGCGGTTCCTGCAGCCGGGCGAGACCATCAGGGCCAGTATCGAGGGAATCGGCACGCTGGTCCTGCCGGTGGTGGCCGAGGAGATCCCGCCGGCGCGCACGGGTTCGTTCCTGCCGCCGGTGGCAAGCTACGACCCATAAGGACGCGTCTTCGTCCCGATAAAGATCAGGCCCCGGAAGGGGCCTGATTTTTTTTGTCTGCGAAATCCCGCACCTTTGCGAGCAGGTATTCGTTTCTCGCGCGCCGCTCCAGATCCCGATCCGACTGGGTCGGGACGGCAGTGAGCGCCTCGACGTACTCGGCGGGAAACCCGTGGTGGTCAGCCCCCGCGGTGACCAGCGTGTGGTACCAGTCATAGGGTGCCAGATCCGGCTCGGTGTGGGTTGCGGCGGCGACATAGGTGAAGACCGCAAGCCTTTCGCGATTCACCGAGACCCGCAACCCTCGTTCCTCGTAACCTGCTCCCAGCCCTTCGATGGCGTCCAGGACGGGTTTCTCCTTGACAGCCATCTCGTAGACCGCGGCGTAGGCGGCGTGATCGGCCTCATCCGTGAACACCAGGCTGCACTTGCTCGAGCCGTCATGGCTGCGCTTGATGAAGGCCACCCGGTGGCGATCCAGCCGGGTGGTGCCGATCAGGCGCGCCGAGGGCACCCGTTCATTCAACCTGACGGGGTGCAGGTTGGAGCCGTAGGCGAGGTAGAAGCGGGTCATGGCCAAAATATCGCACGTTACGTGTCTGAATTGGAGGCGATTTGAATTATTCCCCGTAACTGACTCCGGGGACTGACCTCATTTCTAGCTGTCGGAAAAAGAGGAATGTCCCCATTTAAAGGTGTACTCTTGGTCATACCCCAACAACAACCAGAGGAGACACGTCATGGCGATGACGGTCGCTCTAACTCTGAACGGCAAGCCGGTTTCCGCAGAGGTCGAGCCGCGCACGCTGCTGGTACAACTCATACGTGAGCATTTTCGTCTCACCGGAACCCACGTGGGTTGCGACACGAGCCAGTGCGGCGCCTGTGTGGTGCATGTGAACGGTCGTTCCGTGAAGAGCTGTACTTTGCTGGCCGCCCAGGCCGACGGCGCGGATGTGAAAACCATCGAGAGCGTCGCCGACGACGGGGAGCTCCACCCGATGCAGCAGGCGTTCAAAGACAACCACGGGTTGCAGTGCGGCTTCTGCACGCCGGGTGTCATCATGAGCGCCCTGGATCTGGTTGCGAACAACCCGGATCCCAGCGAGGCCGAGATCCGGGACTGGCTGGAGGGCAACCTCTGCCGCTGCACCGGCTATCACAACATCGTCAAGGCGATCAGCGCCGGCGCCCAGGCCATGAGGAGCTAGCACGATGGATACGGGAATTGGTGCATCGGTAACCCGCAAAGAGGATTACCGGTTTCTGACCGGCCAGGGCAACTACGTCGACGACATCAACCGGTCCGGTCAGGCCTACGCGGTGTTCCTGCGCTCGGGCGTCCCCCACGCTAACCTGCGGTCCGTGGACACCGGGGCGGCCAAGGCGGCGCCGGGCGTCGTTGCCGTCTTTACCGGACAGGATCTCGAAGGTGTGGGTGGCGTGCCATGCGGGTTCGCGCCCGACGGCGGACCCATGAACGAGCCGCCCCGACCGGTCCTGGCCCAGGGCAAAGTCCGGTTTGTCGGCGACATGGTGGCGCTCGTCATCGCCGAGACCCTGGAGCAGGCGAAAGATGCGGCGGAGCTCATTGCCCCGGAATACGAGGAGTTGCCCGCCGCGATCTCGATGGAAGAGGCATTGGCCGAGGGCGCACCCAGCCTGCACGACCTTCCCGATAACAGCTGCTTCCAGTGGGGAATCGGTGACGCCGAGGCTGCGGACGCCGCGTTCGCGCAGGCCGACCACATCACGGAGCTCGAGCTCGTCAACAACCGCAAGTGTCCCAATGCCATCGAGCCCCGCGCTGCGATCGGCGAGTACGACAGAGCCAACGACAGCTACACCCTCTACACCACCAGCCAGAATCCCCACGTCATTCGGCTGTTAATGGGCGCGTTCGTGCTCAGTATCCCGGAGCACAAGCTGCGCATCGTCTCACCGGACGTGGGCGGGGGGTTTGGATCGAAGATCCCCCACTACCCCGAAGAGGTCGCGGTTACCTGGGCCGCGAAGCAGGTGGGCCGACCCGTGAAGTGGACGGCGGAGCGCTCGGAGTCCTTCCTCTCCGATACCCACGGCCGCGACCACGTGACCCGCGCGGAGCTCGCCTGTGACAAAGACGGCAAGTTTCTCGGCATGCGGGTGCAAACGAGCGCCAATATGGGCGCGTATCTCTCCACCTTTGGTCCGCTGGTTCCCACCTATCTGT
>Ga0224508_10002274_pt1 | contig 16518 bp, 18 predicted proteins | sample SF_Jan12_sed_USG_4_FD_170157 | JGI IMG/M metagenome (GOLD analysis project Ga0224508, IMG submission 170157) | Sediment microbial communities from San Francisco Bay, California, United States - SF_Jan12_sed_USGS_21 | ecosystem: Environmental > Aquatic > Marine > Sediment | place: USA... | reverse complement strand
AATTCCACCAGCGCGAGGGCCTCCGCTCTCGTCATCGGGTGGGCGAGGGCTTCGAGCTTGTCGGGCGCGGCGAGCATGAAGATCGTCTTTGCTTGCTCGGGCAGCTGGCCGGAAGCCACCAAGTCCACCAGGTGTGCATTGTTGATGAGCCCGTAAAGCGCCGGCGCCGACAGCGTCCCGAGAACGATGTAGGCGGCGGTTACCGGCAGCCCCATGCCGAGGACCAGTGAAGCCAAGCCAATGAAGAGGATCGCTAGGGCGAGGCTGCCGCCCGCCCAGTCGGCCATGAGCAGAGAGATCGTGTTGCCGACACCGGTCGCCGATACCACCATGACAATAAGCCCCACGACCAAGAGCAGCATGGCGGTGCTCACCATGTTGCGGGCACCGAGGACGAGCGCCTCGACGACCGCCTTGAAGCCCATGGGGCGTGGCGTGAGCCAGCTCGAGACCAACACCGCGATGATTCCCCCCGCCGCAGCGTAGGTCGGCGTGTAGCCGGAGATTAGCAGGGCTACCAACGTGCTGATGGGTATCAGGAAGGTGATGCCGCCGCGGCGCATGATCTCGATGAACTTCGGCGTGTCATCGTCGAGACCGATGATGTTGTTTTTCTTGGCCTCGATGCGCACCCAGAATCCGAGGGAGGCGAAATACATCAACGCGGGAAGAACCGACACAGCGACGATGTGCAGGTAATCGATTTGCGTGTAGCTGGCCATGACGAAGGCGCCCGCGCCCATGATTGGCGGCATGAGCTGCCCGCCGGTGGACGCCGAGGCCTCCACTCCGGCCGCGAACTTCGCCGGAAAGCCGGCCTTTTTCATCAGCGGGATGGTGATGACGCCCGTCGAGACCGTGTTGGCAACCGCGGAGCCCGAAACCGTCCCGGTCAGGGCAGAGCCGATCACCGCGACCAGCCCGGGGCCTCCCACCAATCGCCCCGCCACCGCGCGGGCCAGGTCGATGACGAAGTCTCCAGCGCCCGACCGCACAAGGAATGCGCCGAAAAGAATAAACATGAACACGAAGGTCGAGGAAATGCGTGCGATGGCGCCGAACATTCCCGAGACCTCGAAATAGCTGCGAAACAGTGCGGTCTCGAGCGACAGGCCGGGAAACTTGAAGATGCCTCCGATCAGGGAACCCCACCAGACCACGTAGGTGAGCCCGATCACCACCAGCACCGGAATGAACCAGCCCGCGGTTCGTCGTGCAAACTCGAGCGCCAGAGCGACGGCAGCGATGGAGAACACCCAGTCCGACCAGATGAAGTGCACCCCACGATCGTAGAGCGGATCGATCATGAACACGACGTAAACGGCGCACGCGAAAGCAGCTATCGCGATGGCGATGTCCAGGGCGAGGACGAGAGGCCCGCCGCTTCTTGAAAACGGGATGATGAGGGCACACAGGACGCCGAACGAGCCCCAGTGCAGCGCCGACACTGTGAGCTCGGGCAAGGTTGACAGCGTGTTGAAGTAAATGTGGACGAGGGATAGGACCACGCTCCAACCGAACACGAACTTTCCCAGAGGACCGGTTGTCGTGTCGCGGTGACCGTGCCCCGTCAGCTCGCTGAGCGCCGTGCCGGCATCCGGCAGGTCCGAAGGCTCGCCTTGGTGACCGGCGGGTCGGCCGGCTCCCGTCTTAGGATTAGGGCCCGCCAAATCCCCCGAACCGCCGCCCGGCGGGTCGTCATTGGTGCTCATCTGGGGGCCCCGTTCGCCGTCCGTAAACGGAGCGAGGCGGCAAAGCCGCCCCGCTCCGCACCTTTTCAGGCCGCTATCAGTCGCTGCGGCACCTGGAGGCCGACTTCCTTGTAGTACTTCGCCGCTCCGGGGTGCAACGGCGCGGGCAGGCCCGCGAGAGCCGAATCCAGGCTCATCACTTTCGTAGCCTTGTGGATGTTATGGAGAAAGGGTAGGTTCTCGAAGATCGTCTTGGTGATCATATAGACGGCGTCATCGTCGATGTCTTCGCGGACCGCGAGGAAGTTCGGCTGAGCGATCGTCTGGATCGCCTTCTCCTGTCCGGGATAGACGCCAGCGTTGACCACATAACGCGTCCAGAGCTCGCCGTCACCATTGGCCCGCTTGACCTGTTCGTCGGTAAAGTCGAGCGCGGTGATCTTGCCCTTCATCGAGGCGAACGCCTGGCTCAGCGCTCCAACCGGGGGGCCGCCCGGCATGTTCATGCCCTCGATGGTTCCGTTTTGCATCGCCTCCGCACTCGGGCCGTATCCAAGATAGGCGAGATCGAAGAAGTTCGGCGCGTCGATGCCAAGGTTTGCCAGGATCGTCAGCCCGGAGCCTTCGGTCCCGGAGTTACGCTTGCCGATGGAGAACTTCTTGCCCTTGATGCCCCGGAGATCGTCGACAGTGCCCGTTTTCACGTGCTTGTTGAGGACAACGAAATGCTCGACGTTCTGCCACAGCATGGAGATCGAACGCATGTGCCTCTGGGGGCCGTCGGCTTTTACCTTTCCAGTACCCGCCCACGCCCACTGGCCGAACAGGCCCTGGAGAATGGCGAACTGCGCCTGGTTCTCGCGCAGCAGCTTCACGTTCTCCCCCGACCCTGCCGAGCTGATCGCCGACATCGAGATCTTCTGCTTCGGCTGGAGCTTGACCTTGATCAGGGTGGCGAGCGCGACACCGACCGGGTAGTACGTGCCGCCGGTAGTTGCCGTGGTCAGAATGTACGAGCGCTCATCCTGGGCGCGCAGGGTAGGCATCATTCCCATCAACGTGCCGCCGACAAGAACAGCAGAGCCGCCGCGCAGAAAGTCGCGGCGACGAACTTGGATTCCCATAAATTCTCTCCTCCGAAGTGAACAACAAAGTCTCAGCCTAGAATTCCATCTATTGCGTCATCAAGGGGGTGCCTGGACAGCGCACGTTATTTTTGATCAGCACGGGATTGTACAAGGATCAGCAAGCTGTAGCGACATGGGCCTGTTTGTGGCGAATTCGTACTTTCTCGCACAAACGCGCTTGTTCTCCAAGACTCGGCACAGCCCCTCGCGATACCTCAGTTCTGACAATGGTCCATTGTTCAAATTTCATCGCTGGAAGGCCAACCTGCGAATCTTTGAGATCGAGGAGATGCAAGACCGTTCCATCAATTCCGGTCTCGCATCCTTTCGTCGAGCGACTCATCAGCACGATCCGCAGAAACTTTCTGGATCAGGTTCCCTTCCGGACCAACCCAAAAGTCGGCGAACCCAGACCGCAAATCGCTCGCCTCGCTGACTATCGCTGGAAGCTGTATTGTCGAGGCTTGTATCAGCTGCCCGTGGCGGCTTGAATTGGTAATTCGCCACAGACACACTGCCAGTTAGGCTTGAGGGCAAAGCGAACTTCAGGTTCGCAGCAGTTCGAAAGCCTGCTCGCCCAGCGTCTCAAACGCACTTTTTTCATTTGGCCGACCGCGCACCAAGTAGCATGTTGTTATTACACCAAAAAGCGGAAACCGAACCACCAAAATCAGCGTTTGAGATAATGTAGGTATTGGCTCTAAATTTGGCGATCAGTGGTGCGCTTTAGGTCGAAACATCAGCGCCGTTTACCGCCTAACTCGCGGATATTTATAAGTTTTTCTAAATGGTCTTTTGGTCTCTGCACAGAGACCAGACTGTGTGGCGGTGAGGGAGGGATTCGAACCCTCGGCCTTTCTATAAATATCAACAACTTAGCCTTCAAGGCGGGCAAAAAGCTGGTAATTTTCTGGAGTTGCGTTCTGGAACATGACTACCGACCAGCGCTTTTATTGTGTCTCCCCGGTTGACTGCATTGGTTGTGGCACATAGTATTAATATCTGCCACATCATCTACTAGATGGCACAGAAGGATCGAATATGGCAGAACCTGAACTCACTAATGAAGTCCAGCTCAGCGCCCAAGGCCGGGTGGTCATCCCGGCGGCACTACGTCGCGCGCTCGGATTTCATCCCGGCGACCGGCTGATTGTGCGTCAGGAGGACGGGCGGCTTGTGCTGGAAAAAGCCGAGACCGTTGAGCGACGGCTAAAGGCGAGATTCACGCATATTCCGAAGCACGAAAACCTGGCCGACGAATTGATTGATGAGCGCCGCGCGGAGGCACGCAGAGAACTGGACGAGTGAGCGTTGTTTTGGACGCCTCAGCGCTACTCGCGTGGCTTCATGAGGAGCCCGGGGCCGAGCGCGTGGCCGAGCACTTTCCCGAGACCTTTATGTCCTGCGTGAATTGGTCCGAGGTAGTACAGAAGTCCTTGGCCAAGTCCGTGAATGTCGAGGGCATGCGCGAAGACGTCATGGCCCTCGGTTTGGCGTTGGAGCCTTTCACAGCGAAACAGGCGGAGTTTGCAGGGTTACTGTGGCGCGACACTCAAACACTCGGGATGTCGCTTGGTGACCGCGCCTGCCTAGCCCTCGCTGCAGATAAATCGCTTCCAGTGCTTACCACCGACCGGGCTTGGCAAAAACTGAAAACCGATATCGTCATTTCAGTTATCAGATAAAGGGGGCTTCCTCCGTTAACTGTTGGTGGATTTCCGTAACCGCAGGACGCATCAAGAATTGTCAAAGATCTAATGCGTGTAGGTCTCGAATTTGTAGTCATGCCGCGATGGGCTGTAGGTCCCGATTAATCACGCAGCCTTCGGAAGATAGAAATGGTGAAGGCCGTGAACCGCAGGAAATTCGAGAACGTTGCACGGTTCCGCTGTTCGTACGGCACGACCGTCCGGCGCATCCCGATCTAAGGACCGGTGCGTTCGCCAGGGATGGTAGTAGTCCAGATACGACGACAAGAGTTTCTTGAGATGCCGCTCGTTGGAGATGATGACACGGGCCCGTTTGATCGACTGAGCGCGCGCCAGTACTCGCGAAACCGCCTCTTCTGCCAGGTCGTGACCGTTCGGGGCTGAACAAAAAGCAATGCAGCGCGCCAGCCAGATCACGGCCTTGCCAAAACGCACCATAGCAGTCGGTCAGACGATCCGATACGCGCCCGTCGCCCTCTTCTCTGGCTGTCCCTCCTGAATATTCGTCTGCTGCTCCACGCGCGACGCAAAGGACCTGACCACGCCGCAACGAATCGGCGAGGTCTCCGTTGCGCCCTTCCTTGACCCAACTCAACTTGCCGTGTGACACGGTCTCAATAGGTGTGTCAACAAGGCGTGCTTCCGTGTCCCAGTTTTCCCGAACGGCAGGGGGACAGGCCATCACCGTGCGTCCGCGCCTGAGTCTCCCTGAACCAGCAATCTGATCTTGAACCGCCCTGATAAGGTGGGTTCCCAGTCTAGTCTTGCCGGATCCGGTCGCATCCGCGACGAGAACACTCCCCTGCCGAGACAAAACGTAGAGCGCCTGTGCAATACCCTGCCTCTGGGAAGGCCAGAGGTTGACTTCCTCAGGTAGGAGCGCACGCCCAATGTACTCATTCGCCCATTCGCCTTCCAGCAGCTCCGCACATGCCCGGGCCAGGGCCTCCTGCCACTCTACGAACCTCAAGAGCGACTGAATAAGGGCTTTCAAAGCGTCCGTGTAGTCGGTTCCCATAGACGAGTAGTTATCGGCGATACGGATCAACTCGCGGTAGCGCTTCGGTTCCTTCTTCAGCGTGAAGCGCGCGTTTGCTTCGAGGTTGCGCTCGAGTCCCGCGCGAGTAAAGTTGCTGGAACCCAGCGTGACCGACAGCTCCGTGGCGTAGATCTTGGCGTGCAATACCTGTTCTCTGTCGGACACATATCTGGCTTGGACACGACCCTTCGAGAGCGCCTCAATGCAAGCGATAAGCTGTGCACTTCTGCGCAGCGAGATACCTCTTGCCAGCCAATAGTGTTCAACTTCCTCGGGGAAAGATCTACGACCGACAACAAACTGCTCGCGACGGGTAGGGATCGGCTCATTCCCAAATACCACCCGGACAATAGCGTCATCCCTACATCTGGCAATAAGACCAATCACGTGATCCAGCGAAGCATAGCCCGCGATTACGAGAGGAGAATCCGAGTCCCTGAGCTCCGACAAAACAGTCTTGCTCACCGTGCTGCCCGCCGCATTTACGGGAAATCTCCCGGCGGCGGGCCACTCGTAATCCGTTGTAGGGGATCGCGAGGATTGAAGCTCCGAAAAGAGATCGGATATCTGGAACTTCTTTATTCTGGTTCTGGCCACTTTGTTTCCGTCATCCAATCTACCGCATGCTCTATTGGACAGATTTACAGTGGATTACCTCAAGCAGGTATCTGTCGGCGGTTGTGTCGATGCCCTGTAGTTGAACGCATAGTGGCCTGTATTATCGGTCAACTACACAGTCGCACGCATCAAGGCCCGGTGCCATTTCTGCAGGTACGGACTCGAAATACGATCTGGGCTTTCGTTCACATACGCCAGGAACCAATTTGTCAAGCCGTCCCATTCAGAAAGCTTCCCGGGCGGATGCAGCTTCCATCCCAACTCTTCCAACGTCCAGTTAGATTTCGATTGGTTCGATAGCATGGACGTACATACCCAGTTATCGAGGAAATCTTCTCCACCCCTCGCTATCGGCACCAAGTGATCTACGGTCGGATTTAACTCCCAAAACACAATGTGGCTTTCATCCATCTTCCAATGCGGGTGGGCCGGGAACTCCTCAGGCAGCTCCTGAGCGAGCAGTCTCAACACGGCCGGAAACACCAGTTTCGCATTGGTATATCTATCGATAAAACCGTCACGCAAAAAGACCTGTAAAGATTGATTTTCGGTGTAGTTTCTACGAGACCTTGCCCGTGGCAGGAAAGGATACCCGTCTTTGGCCAATGTCGACGCTCGCTGCTTGTTTCCCTCATATAGGGCATCACATACCTGCTGGATTACTACCGCTTTGTCTGAGAGCATTGGCGACTAGTGCTCCGTATTAGTTAGAACGGTGATATTTCTGCTTGTTGGGAATAACCCCGCGAACACCGCCGCGTGGATCTTCCATATCGCCCTGGTAGCGCGGAATCACATGGATATGCACGTGCGGTACGCTTTGCCCGGCGGCGGTACCGCAATTGACACCCACGTTAAAACCATCGGGGGAATGAGCTTTCACCAAATAGTCCTTCGCTTCGTGCACCAGCTCCATAATGGCTATCCTTTCGTTTTCCGTCGTGTCGAAATAGTCTGCAACATGACGAACGGTTACAACCAAGAGATGACCGGGTGACACCGGATAACTATCGCGGCAAACATACGCCAGTTCGTTCTCCAGCACTATCAGCTGCGGCGTGCACAAAAGGCAGGACTCGGCCATTTTCAGATCACCGCTCACTTCCGTGCAACATCCACTATATAAACCAAACCGTATTTGCCATTATTCACGCCACCAACTCCAACAACTCCGTTCGTATATCCGGCCACGGTCTAGAGAGGTCCACGGTAGATATTTTTATCGTATGGCCGTGCATCTCGTACGTTTCGCGCGTAATCGCTGTCGTAACCGCGATCTGAACGAATTGGTTGAATGGTATCGATATCGGCGTTTGTGGATTGGGAAACACCAGCAACGACTCTGCATCGTATCCGTTCAGAACATGCTTCGCAGTAACAATAAACCCACTCCTACCACAGTGGACCAAGAAGCACGTACCGACGCCAGCGTATGGGACTTCCTCGACGCCCGTCTCGTGAAGAATTGGCTTCGAAATGGACAGGAATTGCTTGGGTATACTAGTCATATGTCAATAAAAAAGTGACTTATTGCATCGATATCCGTTTCTCTGTCTCACACCGTATTATCCCGTAAGCCCACGTGGCGCTTGTGTGTAGGGCGCTGGCACAGTAAGTATCGGTTGTTGCGTCGGATGACTGCGGCTAATACGCGCTGAACTTATGGCTTCAGGTGCCCGGCCATGGACGGTGCCCCTACTTTGACCCAACCCAGTATCTCTTCGAAATATCGACCATGATGCCGTTGGGGTCCCAGTATTTGCGTTCGGCGTTGAGCGCCTGGTAGCTAGCGGGTGTCTCGACGATCTTGCCGCCGTTTTCGGCAAGTCGCGCTTCGGTCGCTTCGGTGTCGTAGACAACGAAACCGAGGTGATGCAATCCGACGAATCCTTCGCGCACATCGCCGACCAGATCGTCAGACGGCAGCAGGGTCAAGTTCATAGTGCCGTCCGAGAGATAAATACGTTTCTTGGTCTGCTTCACCCGCTCGAGCTCGAATGTCTTCTCGTAGAACGTAGCGGCCGCTTCTAGGTCGGGCACCGCCATCGCGATATGGCGCAACTTGGCCATGGTTTTCTCCTTTTTCTTAACGGACTCTCTGAGTCCGATTTTCGGATTTCCGATCCTAGCAGATGCTCCGCCAGGGAACTCCCATAAGCCTCCGTGGCGCTCGCGTTACACCAGCCCGAAACCGCCTGCTCGTGGACCCACAAGGTCAGGCTACCTCGACGGACGAGCGCTCGGTAGTACGTCGGCATGCATAGCGTTCGAACTTTTTCGCCGCAAATCCCTAGAATCAGAATAGAATCCGGTCGGAGTCATTGAATGGCCCAGGACGTTACACGAAACGTCTTGAAAACGCTGAAAGAAACAACGGAGGACAAAGTAATGGCAACGAAAAAGTCTTCAAGTAAAACGACAGGGCGCCGACAAACGGCGACCACTGCCTGGCTCGATGAATTCGAACACGCGACTGTAACCGTGTTGAGCGAAGTCAAAAATAACCTCGAGTTTGTCAGGAACAGGATCACCAAAACGGCAGGGGCTGCAGCCGAAACAGCAGCTGAGACCACTTCTGCTTTTAAGGAACGGGTGTCTGGTAATGAGATGACGAAGCAGTGGCACCATGTACTGCAAGAAATCGAAGCCGCGGGCGATGGCCTGATGGACGTCGTCGGCAAGCGTTTGGATGGGCTGCGCGCTCAAGTACATGCAGCTACTGCCAAACCAGCGGGCAAGAAGAAGTCGAGTAAGAAGAAAGCCGCCGCAAAGAAGAAAGTTGTTGCGAAGAAGAAAGCTACGATGAAGAACAAAGCGGCCACCAAGAAGAAAACGGGCAAAGCGGGTGCTCCTAAAACAGCAGCCAAGAAGAAAACCAAGGCCAGTGCCAAACTCTCCGTTCGGAAAAAGTCAGCGCGAAAGAAGACCTGAACGATCTCGCGCGAAAAATGTCGTTTGCCAACGGAGGCGCAACTAACCGGCCACCATCAAGACGAGAAATTGCGATGTAAGCCGGCCACCGGATGCCGCGACGTGCGCTGATCCAGATCATCGGTGACACCGGCGTCGCCACGAAACCGCCCAGTACCGAGCCGGCGAATGGGTGTTTTGGATGGCGTTGTTGCGTAACCCAGACTCCGCGCAGCCGATCCCGCCATCGCCTTGCTGCCGGCGGATCAACCCAACTGAATGCGCTCCGACCTTGGCAATCCAAGTGCGCTCATCCGATTCAGCACACGACATTTGACCAACGCGTTCTCCGTTGTGCGCCTTGCCGCCGGAAATTGTCTCTCACGAACCTTATTCGCCCGGTGCTGTAAGCTTTTCCCCGTTTTGGATGACGGCTGCGCTAGCAAATAAGATAGGCAGAGAAGCCGATTTCTTCGCTACTGGCTTTCACGCACCCGCTGAAGGCGCGGTTGAAGAAAGCCGCGTGGCTTTGTCGCGAGCCTCCGCATCCGTTAGCACGATGTTACGCATCTCGTTGTCCCGCAGGAACAAGCTAAGCGTCCGAACTGATCTACATGCGGGCCCGGTGGAGCTCAGAATCTCAGGGTGCGTCGCCGCAGTTTCGAAATCCGATCTGCCAATGCTATTAGGCGGGATTCGGGGCTGTGATCCGCAAATTCTCCATCCTAACCACGAATCACGCCGTCATCGGCGCCAGTGAGTATTCATGATGGAGCCCGCCCAGCACGGAACGGGCGATCACCGTCAGTTTATCGCCAGTAGAATGACGATTGTTCTGTAATGGCGCCGGAATGCGGTCAGGCGGATCCGGAAGACCCGGACCCAGCGACATGTGTGGGCGACCGTGATTGTAATGCACCACCCAGTTTTGCAGGATTCCTCGTAGATGCGACTCGCCCAATGGGATCAACCAATCCAGGCATTCGCGCCGCATACTACCAATTACTCGTTCACACACGGCGTTGGCTTTCGGCGCACGGTAAGGGGTCTTGAGAACCCGAAGGCCGAGTTTACGAATTGAGCGATCGAGCTCAATCGAGAAGATTCCGTCCCGGTCGTGAATCAGAAACCGATACTCTGAACCTCCGGGTATCGCCTGCCGTAGCTGCTGTAACGTCCATGCGGCTGTCGGATGTGCGGTTACGTTTACATGTAACAGCTTTCTGGTCTCGTGTCCTATCACGACAAATACATAAAGCATCCGAAACGTCGCTGTGATGGCGATACAGAAATCGCAGGCGACGATCGCCTTGGCGTGATTCCTGATGAACGTAGACCATCGCTGGTCACCGCGAGGTTGACCGTCTGGTCGCTCCGGCATGTACTTCCGAACGGTTCGCGGTGATATCTGAATCCCGAGCTTCAACAGCAGCTCATTGGCGATCCGCTCCTCGCCCCACCGTGGATTGTCGACCGCCATCCGCCGAATCAGCGATCTCAATTCGAGCGGAATCTTGGGTCGACCTGGTCGCGATTTCCAGCGCCAGAACAACCGAAAACCCATCCGATGCCAACGAATTAGCGTTGCCGGCTGGACGATCACCAACGCGGAGCGCCAGTCGCACAGCCTCGATAACACGACTAAGGCAATCCGGGTCGCCGGATCGATCCGTCCCGGCCGGATCTGCCGTTCTTGGTAGGCAGCGAGCTGCTTGCGAAGAACCAGATTTTCCGCCGCTAGCGACTCCTCAGATCGGCACGAAAGAGCCGCAAACCGAAGCAGATCCACGAGCAAAATCACTATGGTGCGGAACAATAACTCCACCTGAACTACCAACCCGTATCGCCGGCTCGTTTTCATCCGCCGGATTATCCATACAGATCACTGACTAAGCGAGCCCAACACTCAGTCGTGCCTGCGGACGGAATAAATGCGGAGCACAGCGGCTCTTCCGGCGTCGCGCAAGTCATTCCTTCGCCTTCGCCTCGTTCTATGTCTTGACGGTCGCCCGCTTCCCGGCAAGATTCTGTCGTCTCTTCTAGCCGTTGTTTAGTTGGCAATCCCGACTGCAATTTATTCCAGCCCGCGCTTAAGATACGCATCCGGTTCATTCGACTTGATTGGTGCAACCGCGGCCAGCATCTGTTCCGTCTCCGGGCGCCGCGAGCGCCCCGTACCAATGTCGCAGGATATGTGCGTTCCCGCACGCACACAAGCCGTCCTTTAGAATATACGCGATTCGTGCCGGTCACGCGGACTATGATGTAACTGATGGCTTGATGGAACTATTGAACGAATCTGCTCTCCTTGCGCGGCCGGTGGACCGCTGTGAGCGGAGGTTCTTGCAGTTAGAGCAAACCGGATAGAAGTCGACGACCGTTTTCGCCCAATGCCGCCGTTACAGGTCTTGTGTAGCTCGACCAACGCCTGTAGAGCGGAGTAGAGCTCTGGGCCAGTCAACGGAATGGCAGCACATATTGCGCGTAGTATTCACGAGCGAGCCGCTCGGCGCGTTGCCGCTCGGGATCAGTGAGTTTCAGCGCAATGCGATCGCGGTAGCCCTGCGCCGCCTGCCCAACTTTGCTCCTAGAATACGACAAGCGGAACCAGACACTGTCCGTGCTTTTGTGGGGTATCGCTTTTCCTTTCTTACCTTGCGACCCGGCGAGGAAAAACCACACATAGGCCATGACTGGGTCGTGCGGAACACCGAGCCCCTCATCGTATAGGATGGCGAGGTTGAACTGCGCCGCTTGATGTCCCTGTTCCGCTGCCATGCGATACCAGCGCGCCGTTTTCGCATTGTCCGGAGGAATACCCAGACCTTTGTGGTGCATCAACGCGGGGCTGTATTGCGCCGCCGCATGCCCCTGGCGTGCAGCTTGCCGATGCCAATAGCGTGCTCTTTCGTAATCTTGGGGAAGACCTTTACCATCCGCGTACAGCAAGGCCAGGTTGAACTGGGCGTCTGCATCACCTTGTTTAGCCAGCAAAGCGAACGGTGTTGTTTCTGTCTGCGTCACCGGTTTAATGTACAACTGTTAGCGGTAAAAAAAACAGTCGCGCCAGTTTTGACCGAATAGTAGCTAATAAGCCACTAGCCCATCCGGCGCTTTGCGTTGATCGGCCCCATCGAATTGACGCCTTGTTCGAGCCGCCGCCGAGTCAACATAAGTGTACTCCACCTTCCTGAAATCGCCGTACAGCACGCGCAAATATGCCTCGGGCCGGTTTGGACATGAAAAGTTGCTGCCGAGAAAAGAAACCGTGGACGTGGGCAGTACTAGGTCCTCAGGCACGCCGTGCCAACCGCTTTCGGTCGCCGGCATTTCGCCTTTGTGGATCCGTCTTTCGACAACGGGTTTGCCGTAGCTGAATGCGCGCCGGTAGACGACCAGATCGAGGCAAATCTCCCCGCGCATACGGTTACGTTGCCAGTGGAACGGCCAGGGTTCAGGGGGATCGTAGCAGATTGTAAAATACCCTCGCTTCTCGTAGGCGTCCACGGAGTAGCCGTCCCGCGCGCCGCGTTCGGCAAGTCCGCTCACCAGCGCGGCCCAAGTCATACTGGGATCGGCCAGGACGGAAACATCGACGTCGTCCTCCCAGGGGAGCAGTGTGCCCTTTTCCCGCACAGCCCCCAAGAGAGTCCCGCCCTCGATCCAGTAGACGATTCCCATTTCCTGAAGCCAGGTGGTGACCACGTAACAAAGTTCTTTCATGTGCTCCCTGCAGCAGGGCGCGGTATTGAGGCCGAGGCGGTTGACGTAGAGATTGAAGGGGCATGGAAGTGTTTTCTTGTCGCAGCCGCGCCAGGTCACCACGCTATCAGACAGCAGTAGTTCACGGATCCCGTGTCGTTTTGCGAAGCCCTTAAGATCTCCCCGCGCCTGCTTGTTCAGCACCAACAGGTCGTGACCGGCAAGCGGATACAACGTTCGCCGTCGATTCACCCTACGGTGACGAAGAAACCACACCAGTTCGATAACCATCGCTGTGGCCAAAACCCCGGAGAGCTTGATGTTCGCAATGGCGAAGCCAATGACAATAGCCGGTGCAAGCATCCAAAGCCCGGTGTACTCTCCATGCTTGGCGAGGAATTCCATTGTCCTAGAGGCGGGGCGGAAGGCGATAGAGGGTGCAGCGATGATGCTGAAAAGCGTGACGATAAAGCTCGTCGACGCTAAAAGCACAACAAGGTCAATGCCCTTGGGAGTTGCAGACACATAGATTACCGTGACAGCCACTAGCAAGGCTGTAGCGAGGGAGACCCGCAGAGCAGGCGTGTGCCAGTTGCGAGGATGTCTTAGAAGACGGACAAACGACAGATAGGTGGCCGTGTAGAGCGCAGCGACGATCGACAGGTCGAAAATCACTGGATTGTCTGCAAACGTCTTTCCGGTCCTACAGCCGATAACCCATCGGATTCCACAGCATCCAACCGCGGTAGGATTTCGTTGTTGGCGCGCTCGATGTCCTTCGCGAAATCGATTTCGATCCACGGTAGACCCGTGATGTCTTCATAGGCGAACATACCGCGCGGTGAAGTGAGTATGACGTCGCGGATAGCCTCTTCGTAGGGGTCGTTTCGGCGCGCTTGGTGGATATAGAGTCGGGTTTGTGCGATGAGTGTTTCAACGACGTGCGGCGATAGCTTGAACATCCCGACCGATTCGCCGCAGAAATCACCCTCGACGCTCAACCATTTACGAAATTCGATGATCTTCCCGTTCTTGATGCATAGCTTGACCTGCTCGTCATCCAACACGCTGGAGCGATCAAGGAGTACGCAGTTCTCGTGACGCGATGCGACGAGGCGCTGGACAATTCGTTCGTCATAAAGAATGTCACCGTCCATCAACAGTGCGGGTCTACCGCCGGCCAATTCATCACGCAGAACCCACAGCGTAACAATATTGCCCAATTCGTAGTCTTCGTTGTACACGGTTTTCACGAACTTTTCGGCCCCGAGATTAGCGACCTCCTGCATGATCTTTTCTTGTTGATAGCCGACCCCAAGAACGAGCTCGCGTATGCCGATGCGTTTCAGTATCTCGATGTGGCGTTGTAGCAGCGATTTTCCGCCAAACCGCAACAACACCTTCGGGGGCGGTTCCGTACCTAACTGCCTGAGCCGGATTCCAGCCCCGGCGACTAGCATGATCGCTTTCATCCCAAGCGTCTTTTTACACACTGACTTCAAGTTACCGTTCATTTATTCCACTTTTCTTTCGATTGCATGAGGTCGTGTCAGCTGGGCAATAAACTTCTATTGGTCAGAAATGCGTCCGTCTTGCTCGACAATCCGTCGAGTTCGCTTTTTTCCCTGACCCCTTTGAGTCCGTTTGTAGAAATACCGTCAGCTTTCCTGCGCCTCCTTCGTGAAATGAGGTCGCGCTCGCCACAAACTGAAACCATCGCAGTGACTTGCGTGGATGCTTCGATCGAGTTACTTAGTGTCCCTTGGCCGAGCAGCTGTCACTGCTTGCCGAGATAACACGAATTCGACCAAGGTGGCGATGGGAAAACTGGGCGGTTACTTATCAAGCGTACCCGGCTCTGGCGTGCCCCGCATACGGTCAGTGGTATTGTAACAGAACCCCGAACGCTGAGATATCTTCACTGCGCCCATACAGATCTGCATAGCGTTTGCGGCTCGCAATTACACCAAATGATCTCGCAAACTTGACTACCACACCGCCTCCGGGTAGTAAGTTCCAACGACGTCACTGCCATCCACGTTGTAACCAAATACCATTAAACGGGAGGAATCCATGCTTGTCCCCGCCGTTATTCTGATGCTAGCTGTGGTGCCGTTGGTTGGTAGCGCACAGATGACCTTTTTCTTAGGCCACCAACTGATGGAGGACTGCGAGAAACCTGGCAATGTGAGCGTAGGCGCTTACAACTCGTGCGTGATGTATCTGGCAGGCGTGCACGACGCGGCCCTGCAAATGAAACCTGACCTTAACCGAAGGCGCCCGCCGGTTCAGCGGCTCCCTACCCATGCTGAACTGGCAACCGCTCAGTCAGAAACCGAAAGATGGGTGGCACCCGGGACGAATGAGCGTGATTGTCTGCTCCGCCATTCCCGTACTGACTTTGGTAAGTGCACTTCTAGCACTCACGCTGGCGGCACTGAAATTTGAACCGACATTTGCATTCAAGGTTGTCCCAGCCGAGTGCTGCGCAATGCGCAGCACTCGTAAGTGGTAGTGAGTTAAACGCGGGTCACGGTTCGATGCAGATATCCAGCGCAACTGGGTTCAATATTGAGTGCAAATCAACACCGTTGCGCTCCCAGTACACGATCCGCAGCCGGTCGCGCTTACGGTTACAGAACACAAACAACTGTTCGGAGAACGGATCGTGCGCCAGCGACTCTTCGATCAAAATCACCAGCCCGTTGATCCCTTTCCTGAAATCGACGTGCTCGCGGCATAGATACACTGCCGCGAGTTCATTCGATGGACGCATCAGCCGAGCGTTGCCAGCGTGCTCAGCAGCTTCGATAACGACACGACATCGAGCGCGCAAAATGTCACTGCGATCCCGTTCGGAAACTGAACCCGACAGCCGCCGGCGTGATCAACAAGCTGTGCGCGCACAAAACCCTGTTCCTTCGATCCGGCCAACACCCCCTGTTGCACCAGGCGCTTCTTGGCACCGTAGAACGAATCCACATCGATCTCGTTCTCAACGGCGTACGCGCGCATCGTCTTGCCCGACGCTTCACACGCACGTAGATGCTCAAGCCAATAGCGTTGACGTTGCGTCAGCTTCTCTTCGACGATCTCCGCCATGCCTGCTCCTTTCTTAACACAAAGGAACAGCTTGTTCGAAACTTACCTACTCAGGCAGGGCGCGGTTCTTTGATCGCTTACGAAATAATGAAAACCGAACTGCCGATTTCGGCGATAGAGATAATTCGATTCCAGGGGCTGATTTCGCCGCTCAGGGATTCGCTTCGGGTCGAAAAAGAAGCGACGATTGTCGCCTAACCTTCGGAAACTTAGGGAGTTTTTGAATGCTCTGCAGAGACTGTGTGCAGAGACAAGACTGGATGGCGGGCAGTACGGAATTCGAACTCTCGGTACGCTTTTGACTTCCAACCCTTTGATAGTTGGCGACAATCCAGCCCGAAATACGCGAACTGACGCGACAGAGACACCTCGAGTCAGTTTCGCTCGAAAAGCGAACCTCGGGTTCGCAGCAGTTCCAATGCCTCCTCGGCAAGCGTCTCTAGTGCACTTTTTCCTCTGGTTGCTTTACTCAACGAACAGCTCGTTGTTTTTGCACGAAATAATGAAAACCGAACTGCCGATTTCGGCGATAGAGATAATTCGATTCCAGGGGCTGATTTCGCCGCTCAGGGATTCGCTTCGGGTCGAAAAAGAAGCGACGATTGTCGCCTAACCTTCGG
>Ga0224508_10002273_pt1 | contig 16524 bp, 17 predicted proteins | sample SF_Jan12_sed_USG_4_FD_170157 | JGI IMG/M metagenome (GOLD analysis project Ga0224508, IMG submission 170157) | Sediment microbial communities from San Francisco Bay, California, United States - SF_Jan12_sed_USGS_21 | ecosystem: Environmental > Aquatic > Marine > Sediment | place: USA... | reverse complement strand
CGACCACTGGCCGCAAGCAACACATCGACCGGGGTCCTTCTGCCAAATCCGGGGAGTTCCGGATCGATCGAAATCTCGGGCGCCGACCCCGTACGCAATGTCGCCAGGAGCACCGCCGCCACCACCGGGAGAAGCAAGACCGGAACGATCCACGGGCGCCGGCGTCGGGGTTCATCTCGCAGCTTCATTTTTCTCGGCTCTTGCGGAAGCTACGCATTACCTCTCGCTTGTCAGAGTACTTGCCGCGCTTGGCGACATACTCGCCGTGGGTAAAGCCCAGTTCGCTCGAAATCTGCCGGATCTGGTTTTCCTCGACGGTCGAGATCGAGTCATCGGCTACCGATACCGCAAACAGGCAATCGAGAAGTTCCTGGCGCTGCTCGCGGCTGGCAAGGTCCCTGAATTCTCGGGTGACGAGAAAATTCTCGGTTCCGCCAAAGAGCTGGTTCTGACTCTTGGCGATCTGGACAACCAGGATCGCCTGGTCCTCCGGTAGATGGCCCAGCTGCAGCACGATCTCTTCCATCGCCAGGGTCTCTTGCTCGCTGATATGGCGGTCCGCATGCGCAACCCGGCCCAGGATGTACGCAAAGGCCGCAATGAACCTGGCCTGCTCGGGCTCCAGGGACTCGAGCCGTCCAACGATCCGCCGCACAGTCTCGGTATCACCAGCCTCCTCCGCCGCCGCACTGCTCTTGCTCCCAAAGAGCTTCTCGAGAATAGACATTCCAGCATGTGCCTCGCTCGGCGAAGGATACTCGATCTCTCTCGTCAGGTTCTTCGGTCTCGATCCCGAGAGTAGAATCGCCCGATGCGTGCTTCCACAACCGCCGCCATCGCTTGCTCGATCCTGGCCGGCGCGACGAGTTGCGGACCCGCCGCGGTAGCTCCCACACCAGCAGCACCAACCGACATCGTGGGCAGCTGGCGGGCCGTTCTCGGTTCGCCGGGTGGCCAGTTGCCGTTTACCCTCGTGATCCGCAACGAAAAGACAGGGTTGCGGGCCGCCGCGGTCACCGGCGCCGAAGAGGCACCGTTCAGTGCCGTCTCGATCAACGGCCGAGAAGTGAGTCTGGACTTCGCCTGGTACGACTCCACGATTCGGGCACAGGTAGATCCGGATGGTGAGCGGTTGAGCGGCGAATGGACAAAAACAGTCCCCAAGGGTCTCAGCCGGATGCCCTTCGAAGCGTTCAAGGGAGACGACCGGCGCTTTCTGCCGCCCGAGGAGCGCGATGCCGAAACCGGCTCGAACGCCTCGGTCGCGGGCGACTGGGCGGTGGAATTCACCGACGATTCGAGTACCTGGCTCGCACGCGGTGAGTTCGAGCAAGACGGCTCGCAGGTGACCGGAACCTTCATGACTCCGACAGGGGACTATCGCTTCCTTGAAGGATCGTTCGAAGCAGGCGTCCTGCGCCTGTCCACCTTTGACGGCGGCCATGCCTTCTTGTTCCAGGCAACGCAGGCATCCGACGGATCGCTAGACGGTGATTTCTGGTCCCGCGAGACATATCACGCGACCTGGACGGCCCACCGAATCGACGAACAAACCGCGGTGCTGTCCGATGATTGGGCGCTTGTCGGGCTGACCAATGACGATGGCCGGTTCGGGTTTCGCTTGCCGGATCTCGAGGGCCGTGAGTTGAGCCTCGAGGATCCCCGCTTTGACGGCAAGGTCGTCCTGGTCGACATCTTCGGCTCGTGGTGCCCGAACTGCAATGACAACGCGCCCTATCTGGCGGACTGGTACCGGCGCTATCGTGAGCGTGGGCTCGAGATCGTCGGGTTGGCCTTCGAATTCACTGGCGACGTCGAACGCGACCGAGAGCAGGTCCGGCGCTACGCCAAACGCCACGGCATCGAGTTTCAGCTCCTCCTGGCCGGTGTCTCGGACAAGAAGAAAGCGGCCGAGATACTGCCCGATTTGAGTGCGGTCGTCGCCTATCCGACAACCGTCTTCATGGGCCGTGACGGCCGGGTACGAAAGATCCACACCGGCTACGCCGGGCCCGGAACCGGCGAGCATCACGAGAACCTCGTCGCCGAGCTCGAGGCGTTGATCGAAGAACTGCTGGCGGAACCGGTGTGACGATCGGTGCGCGAGCCGAATGAGAATCACATAGGGAGAGACGATGCTCAACGAAAAGATCCCCGCCATTCAAGAAGCCCTCGCCGAAGCCGGGGTAGACGGCTGGTTTTTTTGCTGTTTCCAGAACAACGACCCCGTGGCGCTCGAGCTTCTCGGGCTCACCGGCGACATCCTTGTTACCCGGCGTTGTTACTACTTGATACCGACCCGCGGCGAGCCGCGGAAGCTCGCCCACCGGCTCGAACCCGCGATGCTCGAGCACTTGCCGGGGGAGACGTCCTTCTATCTGACCTGGCAGGAGCATGCGGAGGCCCTGGCCGACCTCGTAGCCGGACACAAGCGCCTCGCGGCCCAGTACTCGCAGGAAAACGAGTTGCCCGCGATCTCTCGTCTCGACGCCGGAACCGCCGAGCGGTTAAGGGGCGCCGGAGTCACGCTCGAGACTTCGGCGGAGCTCGTGCAGCAGTTTGCGGCCGTATGGAGCCCGGAGCAACTGGAGAGTCACCGCCGCGCCTCGACCCATCTCCACCGGATTGTTTTGGCCGCTTTTGACCGAGTCGGCAGGACTCTGGCGGCCGGCGGCATTGCCGACGAGCACGACATTCAAAAGTTCATTCTGGAGCAGTTCGAGCAGAACGGCCTGTGGACCGAATCGCCGCCGATCGTCGGCGTCAACGCCCACAGCGCCGATCCACACTACCAGCCGGGTCCCGACAAGAGCTCTCCGATCCGCAAAGGAGACTTTCTTTTGATCGATCTGTGGGCGAAGGAGAAGCCGCCCGAGTCGATCTATGCCGACATCTGCTGGTGCGGCGTGTGCGCGACAAGCGCCACCGACCGTCAAACCGAGATCTTCGACATCGACATGCGCGCCCGCGATGCGGCACTCGAACTGATCCAGAACCGCTATCCCGGCGATCCCGTGCGAGGTTTCGAGGTCGACGACGCCGCGCGCCGGGTCATCGAAGACACCGGCAACGGCAAGTACTTCATCCATCGCACAGGTCATTCGATCGGCATCCAGGACCATGGCCAGGGCGCCAACATGGACAACCTCGAGACTCACGACACCCGGCGGCTGGCCCCGATGACGGGCTTTTCGATCGAACCGGGGATCTATTTCGAAGGAGACTTTGGCGTCCGCACCGAGATCAACATCGCGCTGACGCCCGAGGGGGTCGAGGTAACTGGCGGCGACAAGCAGACGGAGCTCTTGCGGTTGCTCGCCTAGAGTCGCGCCGAAGCAGTCGCTCCGCGACTCTTGCGGCGCTCCTGCGGCAAGCGCCGCGAGTGAACTCCTCCAAGGCTGAGTGGTGAGCGCCGTTTCCAGCCGAGTGTTCACTGGCTGCTACAAGCCGGCCGGTACCTCCGTCGAGCTGACACAATCCGTGGCGTGTCGGAACTTCCTCCGAGGTCATCTGGGGCGATCCCCGTCGAGCGGGTCCGCGGTGAGTGTCCGCCTAGCCAAGAGGGCTCACGCGCGCCGACCGATGCCGGGTGGCGCCACGATGCTCTGGCGGCAAGCCGCCACTCTCGTTTGCTGGATGAACTGCGTGAACCGCTCGAAGATCACGACCCCGAACACGCCGAGAAACTGTGTGCCGAGATCGCGCGCGCGGCCCTCGGCGACTTCGCCCCGGCGCTGTTGCTCATACCGGCAGCGACACGCCGGCGCATCCGCGTCCTCACGTCTTTTTCACTGACTCTGTTCGACTTCGCGCTTCAGCGCGGTCTACAAGGCGACCGACTGGCAGGGATCAACCGATGGGAGTTCGCGCTCGAGCAGGCGCTCGAAGGCGAGCCCGCCGGCCAACCGATCTTTGTCCTGATGGCTGCCGAAGAACGACTCGAGCCGTGGCGCCGCGAAGCCCTCGATCGTTTGTTCGCCATCGCTCGCCGACGGGCCATGGGTCGTCAGTCGGCCGGCGACGCGGACCTTAGAACTTTGAGTAACGCCTTCGCCGAAGCCCTCGTCGGCAAGCGTCTCGATCCCCGGGCGGGAGTTTTCGGAGCGGCCCTGATCCGTCTCCGGGCGCTTCGGGAGGAGGAGCGCCCGGCGCCGCAGGAAGAACTCGACCGTTTCGCCAGATCCCTCGAAGCCGGATCTGGTCCCCTCCCCCCACCATGGGGAAGGGTGGCACGTTTTCTTCAGCTCGCCGCTCTGCGGTTGGCGAGAACATCCTGTCCTCTTGGGTTTGCGACTCGAATGGCGTTTCTTCTCCGAGCCAGGCTCTTCTAGGCAAACGGTGATCGGTCCCGGGTCGCGTCTCATATGATGCGCCAGTGGACCGTAGCACCCAAACTGATACCGGTTGGCCGAGTCAGTCGTCGTCGAGGTCAAGGCGCGCCGACGCAGGCATAGCGGTGCTGATGGTGAGGAGGCGCAACTTAGAGATCGGCGACGAGGGCCGACCAGTCGGGGTCGGTTTGGGTGTTACGGTCCACCAGTGAGTCTCGCCATCTTGATCGTCCCTTACGAGGTCGACCGCGACGACACTCCGATCGCGCGCGCGCCAGAGGAGATGATCGCTCGCGGCTTCGACAAGAAGCTCCGTCGACGGGGCTTCGCCCTTGCGTGCCGCCGGATCCGCGCACCAGCTGGCGGCGACAAGCTCGAAACGGTCGCCAGCCTGGCGCGAGAGATTGCAAGGCGCGTCGCCATGGCTCGCGAAGAAGATCGCTTTCCGGTGATCCTCTCGGGAAGCTGTATGTCGGCTTTGGGAGTGATCACGGGCTTGCGCCAACCGGGCCGTCGTGCAAGCGTTCTGTGGATCGATGCCCACGGTGATTTCAACGACGAGGAGTCCTCCCCAAGTGGTTACTGGGACGGGATGTCCCTGGGAGCCCTCTGCGGTCGGTCCCTCCCGACGCTACGCGAACTGGCTCAAACGATCGAGCTTCCCGGCCGACGGGTCGCCCATCTCGGGGGGCGCAGCCTGGACCCTCCCGAGGTCGAGGCCTTCCGCGAGGAGAACGTTCTCTGTCTCGGTCCTCACGCCTTGGCGCGTGGCGCCGGTGTCGAGCAACTGAGGAAACGTCTAGGCACTGCCCGCGACGTCTACCTGCACATCGATCTCGACGGTCTCGACCCTCAAGACGCTCCGGCGGTCGCTTTTCCGGAGATCGGTGGCATCCGGCTCGAAGATCTCAAACGGGCACTCGTAGCGCTGCCGCCACCGGCGGCGGTGACCTTCTCCGCGATGAGCTTCGCCGGCGCGGGTCCGGCCAAGGTGTTGCGAACCCTGGGCGCGTGTGTCGAGATCCTCGAGACCTTGATCCCAGAATGATGCGGTCGGCTTCCACTGCCGGCCGAATCAAACACGAATACGTTACGTATACAGGAGTGGAGGACCCGAGATGTGGACTTTTCTTCTTTGGCTGATACTGCTCATTGTTTGCTGGCCTTTGGCGCTTCTGGCGTTGGTCGCCTACCCGGTTGTGTGGCTGCTGCTCCTACCGTTTCGGCTTCTTGGGATCGCGGTCGACGGCGTCTTTCAGTTCCTGCGCGCCCTCTTTCTGCTACCCACTCGAATTCTTAAAGGCCCTTCGCGGCTAAGCGCTTGAGATCTCCAACGCGCTGGCCGAAAGAGCCCGATCAGCCGGCGAGCGAGCGCTCGAGGTCCTCGAGACCGGTGGTGAGCTTGGCCGCGAGCCCACCGGCATCGGGGAGGATCGTGCGATCGGCGGTCACCCCGATGCTCAACGTGCCGGCATAGCTGAAGACAGGCAGAATCAGACCGAGGCCGTCGAATACCGGCGCCGAGGCTACATGGGTGAGCATCCGAGCTCCGGCAATGGTCAGCGGCCGAGCCGGTCCCGGCACGTTGGTGATTACCAGATTGAAGAGTGGCCGGTGGCGATCGGCGAGATGCAGCCGGCTGTATAGACGTACGCCGAGTCCCGAGAGAGCAAAGGGAACGAGCTCTGCCGAGCCCACCAGGGTGCGCGCCCCGACTGCTTGATGCGCCACCTTCGAGGATCGCGTCGCGTCGCGGATCGCGCGCAGACGCTCGAGGGGATCGCTTTTGTCCGTGGCGAGCGACACCAGCATGGCCGAGACCAGGTTTCCCGCCTGGCGGCGCTCGCTGTCGGTGCGGACCGAGACCGGAACCATGGCGACCAAGGGTTCTTCGGGTAATTCGTCTCTCTCGGCAAGCCAGCTCCGGAGAGCGCCGGCGCAGACGGCGAGCACTACGTCGTTGACCGTCGTGCCCTCGGAGCTCTTGATCGCCTTGAGTCGCGCGAGATCGAACAAGGCGGGCGCCCACGAGCGCTCGGCGACGATCGGGCGGTTGATCCGGGTCCGCGGCGCAGTGAACGGGAGTGGCGCCGTGTCATCTTGCCGCAGGCGCGCCAGCGCTCCTCCTGCAAGACCGAGAAGCGAGCGCCCAACGACCCCCGAGACTTCGAGTGGCGCCGACGCGAGGTCGCGCCCGGCTCGGACGAGAAGATCGAGCGCCCGGGGCTCACGACGGGGCCGCTGTCCCCCGGCGGGTACGTCCTGGACGACTGGCGTGCCATCGAATAGCGCACCTAGGATCTCGGCTCCCGAAACCCCATCGACCGCGGCGTGATGCACCCGTCCGATCAGGGCGATGGAACCCTGGGGAGCACCGGGCACCGAGTCGACCCCCTCGACAAAGAGGATCTGCCACAAAGGCCGATCGCGATCGAGCCGGCGGCTCATCTCGAAAGCCATGAGCTCCGAAAGCTCGTGCCAGCCACCGGGCTCGGGGAGCCGAGTGCGCTCGACGTGTGCTTCGAGATCGACCTTCTCTGGCTCCAGCTCGACCCAGTAGGGGCGGGTGAGATCGAGAGGCAGCGATGCGAGCCGGCGCCGAAGTGCCACCGCATGTGCGAGACGCTGCTTGAGAACCTCTCGAAACCGATCCAATCCGAGTCGGCCATCGGTGGTCCGAGGATCGAGTATCGATACTGAACCGATCAGCATCGGTGCGGTCGACGTCTCGAGAGACAGAAAACCGGCGTCGAGTCCCGAGAGCTGGCGCATGCTCACCCGCGGCCGCTAGGCGCTTTCGGCGACCGGCTCTTCACGAGCTTCGGGCGGTCGCTTGAATCCACGGAGGTGGGTCACGCCGGCGCGGAAAAACGGTTTCCAGTCGCCCTCGGGCTGCGCCAGCCGATCGGCGATAGCCCAGAGTACGAGCGGGTTGAACCCCAGACCCAGATGGCTGCCCGGGACTTCGATGCTCTCGGCTTGCGGCCCCTCGGGTTGAAGCGCACAGCGCCACGGGGTCACCCCGTCCGTACGACTGAAGATGGAGGTCGTTGGGACCGGCGGTGTCTTGCGTACGTCGGCCAACCTCTCCTCGGGGAGGTCTTCGAGCCGGTCGCGGGTAATCCAGTTGTAGAGCGTCGCACTGTTGTTGGCCGTGGGATCGCCGGTGAAGGGGCTGCCAAGGCTGATCACGCTACGCACCTGCGCCGCGTGGCGGTTGGCGAGCGCACGAGCGTAAACACCACCGAGGCTCCAGCCGACAAGGCTCAGCCGTCGTCCGTGACGCTCGAAGAGCTCGCTCAGCCGTTGGGTCATCCGCTCCTCGAGCCCGCCCTGCGGTCCGAGGTTTCGCCCCAGCTTCCAGCGGTGCGCCATGTAGCCGAGATCACGCAGAAACCGACGCAAAGGCCGAGTCGATAAATCGCTGGCGAGAAATCCCGGCAGCAAAAGGACAGGGTGACCGTCACCGCGCTCGGCCCGCCGCAGATAGCGCTTCAGGATCACTGTCGTCGCCAGCTCGCCCATCGCGCGGCCTTCGAGCAACAGCCAGAGCTTCGAAGGCTTCGAGATGGGTTCCCCGGGGGCCACGCCGCGATGCTATCCGACGCCGAGCGACCACGCGCACAAGAAGGCTGTTCCGGAATAGCCGTCCGTCTAGTCGCAGCCGGTCGCGCAAAGGTGTTCGAAATCGCTTGTTTCGAGCTGGATGGTCTGATGCTCGATCTCAAATCGATCGCGGAGGAGCTCTCGAATCGCCGTCAGAATCTCTTCACAGGGTCGATCGTCGGTGACCACATGGGCCGACAAAGACTCACGGCCGCTGGTGATGCTCCAAATATGGAGATCGTGAACCGACAGCACCCCGGGGACTTTGAGCATGGCGCCATGTACTTCGCCTGCCTCGATGTGTTCCGGTGTTCCCTCCATCAGCACACCCACCGACTCGCGAACCAGATGCCACGCCGAAACGATGACCAACGCACCGATCAGCATCGAGGCCAGCGGATCCGCCCACAACCATCCACGGGCCCAGATCAGCCCTCCGGCAACCAACGCCTGGACGCTCCCCAGCGCGTCGGTCAAAACGTGAAGCCAGGCGCCCCGCAGGTTGAGGCTCGCCGAGCGCCCCGGCGCCAGCAGCCTCAAGGCGATCAGATTGATCACCAAACCACCCGCGGCCACCGCCATCATCCCAGGCGCCGCGACCGCCTGTGGCTCACGCCAACGCTCGAGGGCCTCGACAAAGATCATCACCGACAGAGCCAGCAAGGTGGCGCCGTTGACCAGTGCCGCCAGGATCTCCGTCCGGTAGTACCCGAACGTGCGCTTGTCGGTCCGCGGCCGCTGTGCGATACGGATCGCAAAAAGGCTCAGACCCAGGGCGCCGACATCCGAGAGCATATGCGCTGCGTCGGCAAGAAGAGCCAACGAGCCGGTCAGCCAGCCACCGACGGCTTCGGCGAGCATGTAGGCCGCGCTTAGCACCAGCACCCAGGTGAGCCTGCCCTGATGCTGCGACAGGGCGCTGCCGTCGAGACCGTGACGATGGTTGGCGTGCTGACCGCTCACGGCAGGATTATCTCAACAGCGCGCCGGCGGCCCTTCTACCACGGGCTGCTAGTCGGCGGGGACCGGCGGTGGACCACCGGGGATGTACGCCTTGTAGGTCTTACCGGCTGTCTTGGTGTCGAACTCGGCTCGTACGGCTTCGCGCGCCGCAGCATCCTCGAATAAGTCCACCATGGTCGCGGCGAGGGCCTTGGCGGCCCAGGTCATGCCCTTGTGGCCGATCGACATCCCGCCGGTCGCCACGACGGGCCAGGCGTGCCACGGCGCTCCGGCCGCCGCCGTCGTCGCCGACAGGTGCAAGGTGGGAACCTTCCACGAAACATCCGCAACATCGGTCGATCCGCCCTCGGGAGGTCCCGGGTCCTCGTCCAGTGCCTCTACGGCCCCGCTCAGCCCCTTCTCCTCGACCCCGGTGGCTCTTTGAATGGTACGCGCAAACTCCTGCTCCTCCTCGGTGAACTCGAGCGGCCCGAGCCAGCTCATATTGGCGTGGATCAGCCGCGCCCCTTGGATGTTCGGGAGCATCTCGTAGTCACCGGATTGAACCGTGAGCGTCGCCTCGGTGCCGGTCGCCAGGGCAACTCCCTCGACGATCCTCTCCACGCGCTCGAGGAGCTCGTCAACGCTCTCGTGTTTTGTGTCCCGTAACCAGGCCCAGACCCGAGCGTACTCCGGCACCACATTTGGAACGATACCCCCATGGGTGATCGCGTAGTGCATCCGCACCGAGGGCCGCACGTGCTCTCGCATGAGGTTCATTGCGTGCGTGAAGAGCTCGGCGCCGTCAACGGCGCTCCGGCCGTTCCAGGGGTCATAGGCGGCATGAGCCGCCTTACCGGAAAACTCAACCTCGAAATCCACCAAGGCCTGACTGGACTGGGTGTCCGCCTGATTCTTGTCCGAAGGATGCCACGCTAGAGCCACATCCACATCGTCGAAAAGGCCGTCGCGAACCATGTAGAGCTTGCCCCCTACGGATTCCTCGGCGGGCGTGCCGTAAAAGCGGATCGTGCCCTCGAGCTCACCCGCTTCGATGAGCTCCTTGATCGCTACCGCTGCTCCCAGGCTTCCAGGACCGAACAGGTTGTGCCCGCAGCCATGGCCGGCGCCACCCTCGACGAAGGCCTCCTTGGCCGGCCGGGCCTTCTGGGATATCCCGGGCAGCGCATCGTACTCCCCCATGATTCCGATCACCGGCCGGCCCCGTCCGAAGCTCGCTACAAAAGCAGTGGGCATCCCGGCGACGCCTCGTTCCACCTCGAAGCCCTGCACTTCGGCATAGTCGGCCAGGAGCGCCGCCGATCCCGTCTCTCGGAGCGCGGTCTCGGCGTAGGTCCAGATCTCGTCTGCGAGCTCGGCGAGCTCCCCGCGGTGCCGCTCCACCGACGCCACCACGGCCGTTTTGGCCGGACTGGCGGCACCAGAACCATCGTCAGCCTGCGCGACCACGGGAAGCGCGATCGAGTAACAGAGAAATACCAAGGCGAGCTGTCTTCGAACCATCGCGGGTCTCCTTGGGGAGTTTCCGAGACTGCAGGATTCTAGCTGACGACCCCACTACATCGAACGAGCCGGCGGCTCTGTCCCCGTCGAGCCGTGGGACTCCTTCGAGTCAGCCCGGCGAATGCTCGGCAGGAACGCTGTGAGCCCACGGTCAACCCACAGGTCAAAGACCACGATCGGCCCGCGCGGGCGAACAACGAAGCGCGAATCCTACCTACGAAGGGCCACTTGGTGAGCGCTGTTTCCAGCCGGGCGTTCGACCGGGCTGGCAACCGCCAACCGACGCCCCTACCAGCGGTACAGCAGACCGACGTTTGCCGAAGCTCCCGCCAGATCCAGCTGGAAATCGAGGTTGGGGTCCGTATTGAGGTCGCGGCCCCGGATCTCTCCCTTGATGTTGCGGTACAGACCCTCGATAAAGAACGACAGCTTATTGGTGGCGCGCACCTCGAACCCCAACTCTCCGTAGTAGCCGAACTCGTCCTGGCTGCGGGGTCTGGAAGGGTCGTTGAGGATGTCAGCAGAACCCTGGTTGGGCTTGAGCGTCACATACGTTCCACCGACACCGAGGTACGGATTGACCTTTTCGTCCTGGCGAAAGTTGTAGGCGATGCCAAAGTCGATCGGCACCGCCTCGAACTCGAAGAGGTCGTTCTGGCTGGCCTGGCCCAAGACGTCGAAGAACGTCCACCGCATCTCCAATTCGAAGGCGCCCCCCATGTCGATCTCGACCTTGACCCCGGCTCCCTCGTCGTCGCCGGCGGTGTCCGTATCCCAAGTCGATGCCGTGAGCCCTATGCCCCCCGCCATCGCCGGAGCCGTCAGCAACAGGGCCGCGACACCAAACAGTAGTGCTGATCTCTTCATGCCGAACCTCCTTCTTCCCAGCGCGGCTTTGTGCCCGGACCGAGTTTCAGATCGTCTCCCGCCTATTCTCCGGGAATTAACTATCGATGACAAGTGAATTTTTTCACACCCAGCCAACAGGGGCAGATTATCTCTGCTGGCACAGATCGACCCTCTGGCCGGCTCAAGCCTTTGGGACCACGCGTTCCCGGGGTACGCGCGAGAACAGATCATCCACGTAGACCACCGGGTGGCCGAATCGCTCCAAGAGCGCTGCGGCGGCAGCCGCCCGGGCACCGCTCCGGCAGTACACCCATACGGTCTCACCCTTGGGGACGTCTCGGCGCCGGTCCAGCAGCCGCGTGTGGGCTATATTGAGAGCTCCTTCGACGCGGCCAGCATCAAACTCCGAGCGGCCCCGGACATCGAGGAGTGTGCCCTCGGACTGCGACGAGAGCGCGGCCGAAAAACCAACGCGGCGAGTTGTGGAAAGTCGGGCGGCCCCACTCGCGCCGGCGACCCGGGCCAACTCCGCAAGGGCCTCAGGCGGCGTAAAGCCGACGACCTCGTCGAGCCCGATCCGGACGAGCTCACGAACCGCCTCCTCCACTTGCGGCTCCTCGATCACCAGATAAATCGGCAGACCCGGTTCGACATAAGAACCGGTGATGGTTGGAAAGCTCTTGTCGAGCGGTGCGTAGAACGAGCCCTCGAGATGGACCGACATGAACTCCTTGCGATCGAGCCGGGTGTCGATCACCGCGACATCGCGGCGCCCGGCCAGGGCCGCCAGCTCTTCCGCGGTCAGCCGCGCCGGCGATGGCAGCTCGCCCAGCATCGGCGGGCCGCTCTTGTTCAACCGCTTCATCCGCCCGAAGTAGAGTGGCGGTTCGGGTTGGCCGTCCAGGATGGCGTCGACAAATACGTCCTCGCCTCGTTCGGCAGCCTGGATCGAGACATTGAAACGGCGCTCGTAGCCCACGGTGGAGTCGGGCACCGCGCCGAGCGCCTTGCCGCAGGCACTGCCTGCCCCGTGCCCGGGCCAGACGCGCAGATAGTCGGGCAACTCGAGAAAGCCGCCGACCGATCGATAGAGCGCTCGTGCCGCCGGCTCCATCGCGCCACTCTCACCGGCTGCCGACTCGAGCAGATCGGGCCGACCCAGATCGCCAACAAAGACAAAATCGCCCGACGCCAACCCCATCGGCTCGGCCGCGCCGCCCCCGCGGTCTGTCACCAGAAAACTCACGTGCTCCGGTGTGTGGCCGGGCGTGTGCAGGGCCTGGAACTCGATCCGGCCGATGCTGAAAGTATCCTTGTCACGCAGGGCCACATGACGGTAGTCGCCGCGCGCGGGCCACTCGTAGCGCCACCCCTCTCCACCTTCGTCCGACAGATAGGCCACGGCACCGGTGCGCTCGGCCAGCTCACGCGCCCCCGAAAGAAAGTCGGCGTGGATGTGTGTTTCAGTCACGGCCGTGATCTCGAGGTCTTCCAGGCGGGCCAGATCCAGATAGCGGTCCACGTCGCGCTGTGGATCGATCACGATCGCCTCGCGGGTTTGCTGGCAGCCAATCAGATAGGCGTATTGCGCCAGCCGGCGGTCCATGAGCTGGCGAAAAAACAATGCCTCTATCTCCTCTCCAGCCAGTCGGTGATTTCCGGGAACTTCTTGCGCAGGGTGGGCGCATCGAGCGCTCCGTCCTTCTTCTTTGCCAACTTGAACAACGCCTTGACTCCATCCTCCCCCCGGGCGGCCAGAAGCCGGGAAGCCGCACGGAAGGTCCGGGCCTGTACTCGCAGCAGCAACCGGAGTTCGGAGTTCGGGGAGTTGTCCTCTATGACGGCTGTCTCGAGTCGCTCGAAAACCGTGACGATGTCATCGAGACGCGCGGCCTCGTGGCGGCCGAACGCGCCAGCGGCCAAAGTGTGGGCAAGAAGGTCGTGGATCTTCGGCTCGGCGGCAGCGAACCCGGCTCTCGCCACCAGGGTCCTGGCAGCCTCGACCTGGGCCAGCAGATCGAGTCCGAGGAGGCTGGACGCTTCTTCGGAAGTGCCACGAAGTGGCGTTCCTTCGAGGGCCGGCAGGTCGCCATCCAGAAGATCCCGCCACAGAGCCACCATTTGCGCATCCCCCCAGGCGCTCAAAACCAGGCCACCGTCCGGCAGCCGCACCGGCAACCCGTAAGGGATCCGAACACCGATCGCTTCCCACTCCCGCCGCGACAAGAGATATGCGTGGAGAGGTAGTTTGTAGCCCGTCCAGCGGCCGAAATCGTGCACCAGAAAACCCAACCGAGCCTGGACGTGCGACGCGCGGTCAAGCGATCCCGGTGTGTATCGAATGCTCGCCGAGTTGGCGCGCGTGGCCGGCAGATCGAGAAGAAACGGCAGTTCGGCGCGGACGACTCCAGACCAGAAGGACAGCACAAGCCACGTGCCAATCGTCCATAGAGTGAGTCGGGGGAAGCGGCGCATCGCCCGAAGTCTAGCGGAGCGGCTCGGTCAGGGGCACGACAGAGGCCCATGCTAGGGTCGGTTCACCCCAGATGTCGGTTCGGGCTCACAAATCCCTGGCTCTTCCGCTGGTCGTCTGGCTTGTCCTGCAAGTGCCCGTCTCGGCCGCGGTCATCACGGTCAGCACCGCCAGCGGTTGCACCCTGACAGACGCCATCACGGCCGCCAACACAGGGGTCGCGACCGGCAGCTGTCCAGCCGGCGCGGCGGCGGGCCCGGACCGAATCGTCTTGACCGGCGGCATCACGCTCACCTCGGTAGACAACACCACCGACGGGAACAATGGACTGCCCTCGATCACTTCGGAGATCACGATTCAGGGAGACGGTCACGAGGTGTCGCGCTCGACGCTGCCCGCCACGCCCAGGTTTCGTATCTTCCACATAGCCGCCTCAGGCGACTTGACCCTTCTCGACACCACTGTCAGCGACGGGTCGGCTTCGCAGGAAGGGGTCACGGCAAAGGGCGGAGGCCTCTTCAACCGCGGCGCCCTCGCCCTGATCTACAGCACGGTCTCGGACAACGGCACGAATGACAACAACGCCGAGGGAGGCGGAATCCACAACGCGGGCGGCACGGTCGCTCTGACTCACACCACAGTGTCGGGAAATTTCGCGTTCGGTATCTATGCCGAAGGAGGTGGAATCCACAACGCCTCCGGCGCCTTGAGGGCGACCAACAGCACCCTCTCGAACAACACCGCGTCGGGCACCGAGTACGGCTACGGTGGCGGAATCTACAACGGCTTCGGCACGGTAGTTCTCAAAAACACCACACTCTCGGGCAACAGAGCCGGTGTGAACACCATAGGCTACGGCGGCGGGATCTACAACGCTACCGGAACCGTGACGCTCACCAACACCACGCTCTCGGAGAATCACGCCGGCGTCAACGACAGCGGTCTAGGTGGTGGCGCGTACAACCGCGCCGGCGAGGTGACCGTCGCCAACAGCACTCTCTATAGCAATACCTCAGGCCTCGGCTATGCGGAAGCGCTCTACAACGGAAGCGGAACGATGACCTTGACACGCTCCATCGTGACCAGCTCTCTCTACGGTCTGGGAGACAACTGCGACGGCGGTATCACCGACGGCGGCCACAACTTCGGCAGCGACGACAGCTGCCCCCGGGTGACGACCTCCGGCCTCGGCATTGTCCTCATAGACCACGGTGGCCCCGTCATGACGCATGCCCTCTATGCTGGGAGCAACGCGGTCGACCAGGACCCCTCTTGCGAGCTCTTGACCGACGCCCGCGGGGCGCCGCGCGACGGCAACTGTGACAGTGGCGCCTTCGAATACGGTGCGGACGACGAGTTCGAAGCCAGCGGCGACAACAGCGATGATGATGACTGCTTCGGCCATCACATCCCGCTGGGCAGGGCCGAGCGCCATTTGCACCGGCAGGACGCGGAGGACTGGATCTGGTTCGAGGCACAGGCCGGAGCCACCTACGAGATCCGTACCAGCAACCTCTTAGGCGCCACGGACACGATACTGACGCTGAGGGAAGAGTGCGGCCCAACGCTGGCGACCGACAACGACGGCGGAGGCGAACCGTCCGCCTCGCTGATCACCTATATGCCGGCGACAAACGCCGTCCTCGACGTCAAGATCTCGGAAGAGGTCGGGTCCGCCCCCCAGTTCGGCTACGACGTCAGCGTCACCTGTACGGCCAATTGCCCCGTGTGCCCGCTGCCGGGTGGCGATTCCTTCGATCTATCGGACGAAACGATCTTTTCCTACCTCAGGATCGAGGCCTGTACTTCGATGCTCTCGACGAGTGGGACGACCGTCAAATCCGGCGCCGAGGCGATTCTGCGGGTGGGCCAACGGGCCGAGTTCGAGAACGGCTTCAACGTCGAAAAAGACGCCCGTCTCACCGTCGCGATCGATCCCGATCTGCTGCCCTGAGCTAGGACGCCACCCCAATGCGCAGAACCATCGAAAGGACCGGCACCCAAGCCGTGGTCATCGGCATCGATGGCGCCGATTGGAGGGTCATGCTGGGAGGCGGCTGAGTAACCGGTGCTCGAGCCTCTTCTTCAATAAGATGCCGAATCACGGGAAGACCAAAGCCACCCTTCGAGAACGGCTGCGCGGACGGCTCGCGGGGATCGATCCCGAGTCGGCGAAAGCGGCGGCGGCACGAGTGGCCGATCGAGCCCTCGCCCTTCCCGAGCTCGTCGAAGCTCAGAGGCTCCTCTGCTGTCTTTCGTTTGGGCTCGAGATCGACACCTGGGGCCTCGTCGATCGATTACTCCTCTCGGGTAGAAAGGTCTACGTACCGCGGGTCGATCCGCAGGACCACCGGATTCATCTCCATCGCTATCCGTGTGAACTCGAAACGCTCTCCTTCGGACTCCGCCAGCCGCCGGCCGGAACCCTGGAGTTGGCGAGCGAATCCGTCGACGAACTTCTCGACGCCGTTGTTCTCGTGGGCCTCGGGTTCGATCGGCGTGGATACCGGCTGGGCTACGGCAGCGGGTACTTCGACCGCTTTCTCGCGGAGCGCCGGCTGGCGACGATCGGCCTCGCGTACGATCGACAGCTCCTCGAAGAGCTCCCGGTCGAGCCGCACGATGTGGCGCTCGACGTCATCGTCACCGAAACCGAGACGATCCGGCAGTAGAGGCCGACCTGGCCTCCTGGTCAACTATGATCGGCCGCATGCGTGGCTTCCGCATCAGCCGGCATGGCGGCCCCGAAGTACTCGAGTGGCAGGAGATCGAGCGCCCCGAGCCCGGGCCCGGCGAGGT
>Ga0224508_10002272_pt1 | contig 16535 bp, 14 predicted proteins | sample SF_Jan12_sed_USG_4_FD_170157 | JGI IMG/M metagenome (GOLD analysis project Ga0224508, IMG submission 170157) | Sediment microbial communities from San Francisco Bay, California, United States - SF_Jan12_sed_USGS_21 | ecosystem: Environmental > Aquatic > Marine > Sediment | place: USA... | reverse complement strand
AAAAACTGCCATCGGGTCTGGCGACGTGCCGGTGCCCGATATTCATGCCACCTGTGAATGCTATCGTGTTATCGACGACGAGGATCTTGCGATGATTGCGCAGGTTGAAATGCATCGCCGGCGGAATCAGGCGGAATGGCAAAAACAGTCGTGCATCGACACCCTGGCGACGTAGCAATCTTTTTGCGTGCGGCCACGCGTAGTGCTGGCCGACGCCATCGATGAGCACTTTCACCTCAACGCCGCGGTCTTTTGCTGCTGCCAGTGCATTGATAAATGCACGTCCGGTGGTTTTGGTCTCGAAAATATAGGTCGAAAGGTAGACAGTTCTGGCCGCTTCCCCGATAGCCTGCAGCATTGGCGCATAAGTCTCGTCACCGTTGTACAAAGGAGTCACCTGGTTGCCCGGCAACAATTTGTGGCCACTGATGGTGGCACCTACGGCGGTCAGCGGGTTACAGGGAACCGGTCCGCAATCACCAGGCTCCCGATACCGCTCGGAACGCTCGAAATCTACGAGCCCGCGGTTTTTACGATAGGCTTTTGCACGCGTCCGCACACGGTTGACGCCCAGCAGAAAGTAGATAATCGGTCCGACAAAAGGGATCATGATACAAACCACGATCCACGTGACAGATGCACGGGGGTCGCGCTTGTACATCAACGCATGACCGGCGCTGATCGTGGCAAGCAGCAGGTGAGCCAGTGGCAATAACAGGGCGATTGGATCTGCGAACAAGCGCACTCTTCCGTCAGGACGTTAGACAGCGGACTGTACTTCCGGGCGCTTAACGCCGCAAATCGGCACAAAAAAAGGGGCGCCAGGCGCCCCTTTTCCCGGTAGTCCGCGCCGCCTACCAGCAGACCGTCGTAGCCGGATCCGGCAGCCGTCTGCCCGCTGAATCAAGCGACAATGTCGGACAATCATCATCAGATGCCTGACTGCCGTGAGCGGTCGCCGTGATCAGATAACTGGTTGCGATGTTACCGGTCGCTCCGGCCGCCATCACTACCGTATATTTGGCGTCATCGGAATAGGCCACGCCGCTGTCGATCGTAAGCGAAGTAGTTGTTACATCGGTGGTATAAGTCCCGTTGGTCGCAAAGAACCGCTCGAGATCATTGGCCACCCTGCTAACCGCTGCACGCCCGTCATTTCTGCTCGATCGCATTACGTGATCGAGATAACTCGGGTAGGCAATCACACCGAGGATGCCCATGATCGCCACGACGATCATCAACTCCATCAGGGTGAATCCGTCTTGTTTATGCATAATCATTCTCCGAGTCTAAAGTGGCCCGCCTACAGCTCCGGCATGACCTCACGCCAGAACAACCGACCCAGATTGTCACCCGCGCTGGAACGCGTCCTACTCACGTCATGATCGGCGCTCTCGTCGCGATCCTCCGGTGGGTCGCCCTCACCTTCATCCGACGGTGGTGGTGGCGGATCACCGACTATGTCTTCATCCATACCCAAATCATCCGGATCGACACCGACTTCTTCGAGATAGTCAGCCTTCCAATCCTCTTCAGCGTCGATGTCGTAGCAGGATCCGCCCCAGTGCCAGAATATGGTGGTCTCGAACATCATGCCATCACCGATTTCGTGCACCCCATTAACCGGTACCGCATAACCCAGCCGATGGATCTTGTTGCTTCCACCACCGGTGATACTCCAGGTCTCGGTGGCCACATCGTATTCATAACCCGGCACGAGATCATCCGCATCGAGCAGCTGTAGAGTCAGTGCGCCGTTACGATACGCGCCGCCGGGCGATGAATTATTACCCTTCACACAACCGGTTTGACTCGGATGGATACCGCCGACCTGGATCGCGTTGGTCGGGAAAGTGATCTTCAGACTGGTCAACTGCAACACCCCGGCGGCGTCGTCCGCTGGCGTCGTCGTTCCCAGTTTAAACACCGGATAGACTTCGTTGGTACCCAGATTGCCATTGAGATAACGCTTCGCCAGCGCGCGCCATTCTTTCACCGGGAAACCAATGCCGTTTACCTCGATGATTGCCGCCGGTGACAGATGCGCGTTGGCAACGGAAATAATAAACTTCTTGGTCGATGAGCTGCCCGGCAGACCATCGGTATCATCGACGCTGCGAAAGCCGCCGAGGATATCGAAATAATCGATGACGGTGCCATACGAGTCGTCCCACTGATGCTGATGATTATCGGTCGCCCCATCATCGAAAGCGTAAGTCTGACTGGATACGTCGAGATCGAAGTGCCCACCGACGATACCGGGATCTTCTTCGTCGGACGGTGGCGGCTCGTCTTCGTGCAGCTGGTTGATTTGCGACAGGTGATTGATCATCACCGCCTCGCCGGAGTCATCGATCACGGCGAAGACCGGGCTCGATGCGAGACCTTGCTGTTGGAATTCACCGACGACGCGATCTTCAGCGACATCGGTCACCTCATCGTCGCCGTTCCCGTCAGCATTATCCAGAGTATTGAATGCGCCATCCTCGTTGATATCGATAATGGGATGCGGTGGCGCGCCGCCCGTGCGAGCGTCGAGCTGCATGAGCCAGTTGTAACCGATACCGTCGGTTGGATTGCTGGAAACGAACTGCAGGCGTCCGCCACGCAGCGACATTGGCTGTAACACGCGCTCGCCCATGTCAGCAGTCGTCGCACCGTTTATCTGCAGCGACGTGCGCCAGCCTCTGTGGCTACCCCAGTTCGGCTGATTGTTGGTTGCCGTGCGGACGTCGTCTCCCGTTCCTGCATGCGCTACCTGAGTCAGGGTTTGTTGTAACAGTGCAGTTTCATCAACCGGCAGTGTGTCCGGGTCCTCGTATCCCGTGTCACGTATTCCATACATATAGTGCGCCCCGTTATCGTCCGCGTCCTCGGCGGCCAGCAGACGACCGGGTCCGACGTAAACCATCAAACCACCCAGGGGATGCACGCCAACTTCCGGTGGGGTCACTATCGCTCTTTTTACGCCAGCTACCGGTGCGATACTCAACAGCGGCTTGCCACCATAAGAGACCGTCCAGTCACCCGGGAAATCCGAAGTCAGATCGAAGCGCCACAAATTGCCGTTCAGATCGCCCGCGTAGGCATAGTCGACCACGCGATCGCCGTCGTAATCGATCAGTGTCGGTGAACTCATTCCGTTGGCGTCGAGATCCGGTGCAACTATGTTGCGAACGACGGATCCGTCGGCGGCATCGATGATCATCAGCGAAGCATGGCCTGATGTGCTCAGGTAACCATTGCCGATAACCGCGGCAAATTTGCCATCGTTCATTTTTGCGATCGAAGGCCGGCTATAGGTATAGCCCAGGTCGCTCGCTCCCAGAGTCTGCGGGGTGAGTTCCCACAGCACCCGGCTGCCGGCACCCCAGGCCTCATTGCTCTCGTCGGTAATGGCCGCGGCCGAAGTCACGTCGAGGGCAAACAGACCCTTGCCACCCGCACTCAGGCCACCAACCAGAATAGTGTGCCAGCTGCTGTTGAAATAGGCATCTTCGGCAGTCAGCGTGCCATCCACATAGTAGCGATGGGAATAACTTGATTCGGCATAGTCTTTCAGCGTTCCCAGCAGCATCGAAGGTACGTAGGCGAACGTTTCCTGGCCTGTCGCAGCGTCAAATGCATGCAACATACCGTCGTTGGCCCCGACATAGACGCGTGCGGGCCGATCGCGGTTGGAGTAGGCGTAGGGAAAATAGCCGCTAAACGGATAGCCGCTCTTCGGTGCGCCCACATAGACCGGATTGGAGTGAATGATGTCGCCGAGAATACTTTCTCGGGTGCGAAACTTATTGCCTTCCTCGGAGCGGTCACCACGAAGATACTTGATGCGCTTGTCCTCGTCGGGTTTCAGCAGGTCTTTTTGTGAACCGTCCAGATCGTCCTTGATAAACGGGGTCGGAATACCATCTTCGGCATGCATAGTGACGATAAACCGGCCTTCTTCCCAGTGTTTATCATCGAGATTGTTGGCGTCGTTCATGACCTCGGCCGCCCGCCACGCTGGCGTCAGCAGGCTCACCGAACCATCGGCGGCAACCGGGGCAGCAATCAGATCGCCATGGTAGTTACCGAAGGTAAACCACGGCACGTAGCTAACCATGTTGCCGGATTCCAGGCTGGCATCGTTTAATGCCGATGGCGCAACATGACCGAGCGGCTGATCCGGCGGGACAAACGAAGTTGCCGCAATTACGGCGCCTGCAACAACGGCCATACCGGTTGCCAGGGCCCTGTGAGAGATCGTTTTCAAAAATTTCATTTTGCGGTTACCGTGTTGCAAATATCGTCTGTACAATTCGAGTTGTTCCTTTGGGCCCGACACCCAAACCGGTTAGCCGGTACATGTGACGGATCTGTGCGCCGCTACCGGAACCAACCGCCAGCGAGCCACCGGTCGCCGACCTGGTACCCAGGTACTCCACGACATAGCGATTGACGAGGTTGCCGTCGGCATCGAGCACGTCCTCTGTCGTGAAGGCGCTCCAGTCTGTGGTCTCGACATCGACCGCATCGGCCAGGTAGAGCCCGTCGGTGATATCCGTAGTGAAGTCGAAGGTCGGGCCGCCCTCGCTATGGGTGCCGCCAACGTAGCGTTCTGCCAAAAGAACAGAATCCTCACCGTTGGCCAGTGCTTGCACACTGTTTTGCTGGTTGGTCGCAATTAGCATTTCCAGCGCCGATGACCGCGCGGCACTCAGCGCAATAACCGACACGACCAGCAGCACAATCAGACTGCTGAATAGCGCCGCGCCCCTTTGCCCGGAAAACTGTGGACTAATGGTCAAAGTGAATTCCTCAACGAAACGGTGGTGGAGTACTCGCGCCAGATGCGGCGGTCGTCCGACGCCGGCGCAGTCGTCCAGAAGTCGTTACGCAGGACAGGCTGGTTGGCGCCTATCCGGTCCTGATTCGAGGCGACCAGCAGGTTGATGTTGATCGATACAACCCGGTCCATTTGCAGACCGGCAGTTCCCGGTGGCACCAGTCGATTGGCAACGTCGTCAACATCGGTATCTTCGCCCAGGAAGATCTGCATCTCCTGGACGCCATCTATCAAGTCCAGACCGTTGCAGCGTAAGGCTCCACCGACCGCGTCAAAGACATTAGTTACAAAGCCCGACGCAGGAGCCGCAGTAAGGTTACAGTCGAACGGATCCTCGTAGCTCACCGTGAAACTGTCCGACAAGCCATCGGCTGCCACCAGCGCCCCGGGTACCGGGCCAAAATTCCAGTTGGTGGTGCGTGTTCCCGTCATCCGGATGTGCCGGGCCATCTGGTCAACGGCAAAGCGCCCGGTTTCATGCACGTCAGCAAGCCCGGTCTGCAGCGTCCGTGACTGGTTGGTCGACAGAAAGATATTGGTCAGGCCAAGCAGTAAAACAGAACTGATCGCCAGCGCGACCATCAACTCGACCAGCGAGAAACCGCTGTTTTGCTTGAATGACGTGCACATCACAGGCTGACGACCATATCCAGTTGCTGCGGGACGATGTCGCCGTCTACCAACTCTGAGTCGGCCGAGATCCACTGCACAGAAACCGTGGCCTGCACTTGACCGGCGACGGTCGCCGTCGCGACGGACGCCAGCCCACCGGGCAGGTGATCGTTGACTGACTGACGCCAGGTGCGTCGGTCATGATCAGCAAATTCGGCTGGAGTACAGTTGGCAGAGGCGCCAAAACACAAGTCGAGAGCGCTCACGTCTTCGTCGAGAGCCGTGTCGTAATCGCCGGCCCGTGCTGCCGCCAGATTTACGCGCATTCGATCCATGATGTCGTATGCCAGGAAACTCGCCTGAGTCCGCTCATAGGCCTGCTGACTTCCTCTAATGCTGACGATCTGCAAACCGGCCATGCCGGTCAGACCGATACCCAGCACCACAACGGCAACCAGCACCTCGATCAGTGTGAAACCGGATTGACTGGTTGCGCGGCTCAACTGCACAGCCCCGGATCTTCGGTTCCCGGCTGGACAACTTCAACAGATCGTGCGCGACCGGCGCGGTCAACCTGGACTGCCCGGGCATGCAGATCGCCGCGGCTGTCGCAGATCAGCCACGTGGCATTGATATTCACCGTCCCGGTGGGACGAAACGCCACAAAATTCAAACCGGTTACATCCGGGTTAACCGAACGGCCGTCTGAATTGATCTCGAATGCACGAATGACAGTCTCGTTTATGTCAACTGTATTGGCGTTTGCCTGATTAGTGTTGGCAAACACGATCCAACCATCTTCCCAATCATTGGTCGTGCCACACTGGAGGCCGTCGGAACTTTTGCAAACGGTGACAAACCGGTTTTGCTTGATAGCCTCGCTGCGTGCAAGCGTCATCGCAGTCACCAGTTCGTTCGTGGCGTTGGTCTGGGTCTGGTTCGCAATAAAACTGCTGAACCCCGGAACCCCGATAGACAGGGTAATCCCGGTGACTGCCAGACTGATCATCAGTTCGGCGACAGTAAATCCAGCCATTCCACGCATGCAGCAGCTCCACTAATATTCTGTTAACACGCTCAGTGCTCTGAACGATAACAGCATGCAACTTATCCTTTATTCACGCTGTAATCGTTGCTCTGAGTCACAAACGAGCCGCAGCTCATCGAAAAAAAATGCGGCAAACATAATCTCCTGCGACATAACACCGATGTTCGGTGTATCCTTATGGCTTCTGGAAACGAGGCCTCTGGCCACTGGAAAACGATGCGATGAATGCGACCAGACTGATCTTCGTGGCAACCTGTCTGCTTGGCCTTTGCGTCAATGGTTTTGCCGCAGCTGAACAACTCGATCTCGAGCCGCTGGACCTGGAACGTAACTGTGCCGATTGTCATGAAGTCGCCACACCGGGCGGCTTGACGGGTGCCGACTGGCTGGCACGTATGCGTGCCATGGGGCCGGTAGAGTCGCTGGATGCGAAACAACGCAGCGAGGCAGTCGACTTTCTGCGTCACCATGGCAGCGATGTCAATCAGATCCTGTCAGTAACAGACGAGCGTTACCTGTTCGAGGAAAAATGCGGCCTGTGTCACTCGGTTCAGCGCGTGTTTATCAAACCGATGGATACCAACCAGCTCCGCGACGTCATAAAACGCATGCGCAAGCGGGCGCCGCAATGGCTGTCCAAAGACGAGGTAAAGACGATTGTCGGATTTATGGCAGCCGGCGCGCGTGGTGTCGCGCGACCCGAACATAATGCAATCAGCGGCGGACCAGAGGAAGTATTTCGTGGCCGTTGCGCCGGCTGTCACCCACTGGAACGCAGCTATCTCTACCTGGAGACAGAACTCGACCCCGCGTGGGCGTTATTGGTAAAACGCATGCAACTAAAGGCGCCGGACTGGATCAGCGACGACGAGGCCAGCAAGGTCGTTGAATATCTTTCCGGCCTGAAACCGCAGTTACGCTAGACGGCAATGTGACCTGATTCCGGTCGATGTGCACGTGGCAAGGTAGACTCGGCCCATGTTTCACCGGCGACTTTTTGCGCCAGCCATCGCCGTAATATGCGCCCTCTCCGGTTGCGCAACCAGCCTGCCCCCCACCCATACCAGCGACAGCGACAGCGACGGCGACAACGACACGGGTACCAGAATCGCCCGGGCCGCGCTGGATGTGTTGGGAACGCCATATCAATACGGTGGCAACAGCACCGACGGCTTCGATTGCAGCGGTCTGGTCCAATATGCCCATGCCATCAACGGCATTAAGCTTCCACGCACGACCGCCACTCAGTTTGCCGCAGAAAAAAACAGTCCCGCGGGGTTGAGAACAGGCGACGTATTGTTTTTTAGGATCGATGGCCGGGTATCACACTCCGGCATTTATCTCGGCAACGGCCAGTTTATTCATGCACCCTCTTCCGGCAAGAATGTCAGCATAACGCGTACCGATAACCCATACTTTCGCACTAAACTTGCAGGCATCCGCCGCTTCCACTGACTGGCAATTGTAAAATACAAATATGTTAATTTAATATTTTTCATCGTCTTATGTGTGATTGCGCTTGTGAACGCAATCGCTTTAGCCTAATCTTTACACAAGTGGACGCTGATGCTTTGCATCGCTCCACACTGCCCGGCTAAACGCCGGCTATCAAAATAATCAAAAGATCAGGAATTATCATGGCCAGTTTCCCAGTTCGCTGCTTTTGCCTGTTAGGGCTTTTTGTTGTTTCTTTCGGTATTGCCAACGCACAAAACATTCCTCTTGTGCACCCACTGATATTCTTCAACTCCGAAGGCTTCACTCACTACAATAGCGCCGCAGATGAATTTGCCGTCGTTTCGATTCCACTTGCGCTGCAAGAAACGCTTGGCGCGACGCCCATCAATATTAATCAGCCGGCTGAGCTGACACTCACGATTCTTGTTGATGGATCCGGAACACTTGCCGGCGGGGTCCCGGGACCCGATCTGGTCATCATTGGTGACGGGCAGGTTCTGCTGGAAGGCGAGATTCTGGAATTCGAGGTGTTCAACTCGAGCGGGCCGACGGACACTTATGGCCTTATATTTTCAGTGACAGGCGGCACGATGGCCGGCGAATTTGCCGGTGCCAATGTAGGTATTTCGCTGATCAGCGAAAATTCGACTTTCGACGGCAGCTTTGACCAGGACTTCTTCGGTAAGGCCAAGGGCACTATCGGCCGGATAGAACCGGCGGTTGACTGCAAGCTGACTCTGGATAAGACATGCCTGGTGGTTTCCACTTCAACTGACGACCTTGCATGTAGCGATAAGATCTCGGCTGCCCGGTTTCGTTATATCGGCCCGACTTTCGACGGCATTAGCCAGATTGACATATTCGGCACATCCGGCGCCGTCGCCAGCTATTCTGCGGAACTGGTGACTAACGAAACAGTCTTCGCGGACCAAAACGGCTACAGCATCGACGCCACGCTCAGCGGCGAGAGCGATCTCGGCTCAAAAACCACAATATCGATCAACGGCGTGGAAGAAGTTCTGCATACCAGCTGCTCGGCCCCCTTCGTGGCAGGAGCGCCGGCACCTTTGGATGATCCCAAGGGCGACCCGTCGCCAAACTGGCTGGTTGAGGCGTTTATCGACAAAGATGGCAACATCGTTGAACTACCCACACCGGAATTTGCCGATAGCTGCGAGATCCCCGCCCCTGGCGACACGATCTGCGAAAAGCGCCCGACCGCAATCCAGTTTCGTTATACCGGTGGCGACTGCCTGGCTTCGAAGAATGACCAGCCCAGCGACAAGTTCGAATGCGAGGATTTTGCGAGTGCAAACGGGCCTGTGGCCATTAGCATTTTCAACGGCGACAAAATCTACGCGAGTATTAGTGACGCTTTACCTGGCACGCTGATTGACGCAACGGCTGCAAACGCCGGGCGGAACGACTTTGACAGCGAGGTGCATATCGAGATCCGCGATTCTGCGGGCAACCTGCTGCAGTTCGTTCGCCTGCACACTTCGTGCTCGCAACCGCTGGCACTGGGTGACAGTTTTGGTGGCATGGAGGTCACGTCATTTACCAATGAAGAACAGGGTACGGTCCAAAGTGGTGCCGAAGTCATCTATCAGTACGTTATTTCGAATACGGGGCAAATCGCGGCCACCAATATTGTCGTTACCGACACTGCGCTCGATCCGACCGAAGTTCCCGGCAGTCCGATAGCATTGCTAAACGCCGGTGTGACCGAGATTCTGCAGGCCACCACTTTTGTCGATTCGCCAGTGAACGGCACCGCGAGCCTGATTGGCTATGTGGGTGAAGTTCTGTGCGAGGCCGAAGACACGACGCCTATCAGTATCGCGACACCACCGCCCTGCAGCGTCGGCAGTGATGGTTTCGAGATTAAGGACGATGCCTTCAAATGGGATCTGTCCAATACCGGTATCGACACTGCAACTATCGAGTCAATGACGATTTCCTGGCCGGCAGAATTCGGCAACATCAAGGAAATCAAGCTGGAAGGCGACAAGATATTCGCGGAACCTCTGGCACCGTCTACCGCTATTATTGACTCATTCAGCGGCAACATTGACGACCGTCAGATCGAGGCGACCAAGACGGACACGCTGGAAATCAAGTTCGAATCAAAATACAAGGAAGCCCAGCCCGACGACTTCGAAATAACCGTCGTTTTTGCCGAGGGCTGCGAAATAACTTTCGAACCGGGTTCCAACCCGTTTGGCGACTGTGACGGTAAAATCCGCGAGCTGACCATGATATGGGACGGCATGATCGAACCGGTCAACATCCGTGCTTATGCGGGCGACCCGGGTTCGGACCTGGTGTACTCTTCAGGCGATCTGTACCTGGGTAACGAGGTTACGGTGGGCGATTTCACGGCTGCCGGAGCACCGAATGATGTTTACTGGGAAGTGCTCGACAGCGCCGGAAACTTGCTCGGTGAGTCCAAGTTCCATCGTTCGTGCTCAGACGACGAGATGGACGGCCCGGAAGACTGCGGCATGCCCCAGGGTAATGGCAAGAATAACGACGCCGGCCTGATCAATGACTGGCTGCTCGAGGGCATGCGCGACGACGACAGTGCCTTCGACTGTTCAGAATTGTAACCGGGGTCGTTACTAGAGCTGAAAGCGGAATCCTAAAACAGCAGTGCGCGGCTTGCCGGGACGCAACCCGGCCGGCCGCCGCGCGACGATATAGTCGTTATCCAGCAGGTTATCGACACGCGCGAATAACTCCAGGCTGTTATTTAACCGATAGCTACCGGCCAGATCCAGTACCCAGTGCTCGTCGGTGCTTTCGCTGTCGGGTATGGCGCCCTGCCCCGCCACGGTCCGCGTCTCGTCTACAAAACTGAGATTAAATCCGGTCTTCCAGTTCTGCCCCACCAGGTCGGCGGCCAGCTGCAACTGGTGCTCCGGCACATACGGCAACTCATCGCCGCTGCTGACCTCACCCCAGGGCCCGAAACCGCTATCGAAACTGTTATCGAATTCGGCCGTCGCAGTCCAGGTATAGGTAAGGCGTAACGGCAAACTGAGTGCCGATCCGGCGACATCGCTGAATTGATATCCCAGCAGGCTTTCGATACCGGTTACAGTTGCCGCGCCACCGTCAAACTGATCGCCAATTGTGCAGTCGCCGCCGGTCGATGCGGTACAGGTTCCGACGAGGTTTTCGTAGTCGTTGTAAAAAGCGATTGCTTCGGCATTCAGGCTGGCATTGCGAAAGCGCGCACCGAGTTCAAAATTTTTGCTGTCTTCTTCCCGGGCACCGCTACCTGGTGCGGGCGGATTAAATCCACGGTGTACACCGCCAAGCAGGCGCCAACGGTTATTAAAGTTATAAGTGGCGCCCAGACCGGGAATGACGACATCGATCGTATCGCTACGTTCGCGGGTAGGCCCCGCAGCACGTTTCGTATCGGCCGTTGAAAAATCCAGACGGGTCATCCGGATACGCTCCACGCGTACACCCGGGGTCAACTCCAGCGCGCCAATGCCGATACGGTCTTCCAGAAAAAAGGCCGTGGCGCGCGAATCGCTGACGCGGTTGGACTGTGTTCCGGGTTCACCGGCGGAAGTCAGCACCATCGCCATATCGCGTATCGCAAAAAGATCGTCATGCTGGAAACGGTCGACCTCGTCGCGGTGTAGCCGAAGACCGACTCGCAGTGCGTGCGTAGTCTCTTTGTGTTGCAACTGTAAATTGCCGGTACTTTGTATGCCGCGGGAATAATAGCTGCGGTTATTGTTGCGTAGCTTTAATGCGTCAACCGGACTATCCAGTTCACCGGTAATCCACGCCATTTGTGCGGCAAAATCCTGCGGATCGCTGAGTATACCGTTGATACCGGATCCATCCACGGAATCGAGCTTGAACCAGTTGCGGCCAAACTCATTGTTATACGCCGTGAGATCGATTGACCAATGGCCATCGCCGGGCTGCAGGAAATAGGTCGCCTGATGCTGCCGATGGGTCGTTCGCATTTGATCGAGCTGGGATGCGGCATAACGACGGTATGGGTTGGAGTCGAAGTCGTCCTGGGTCAGACCGAGATAGGTTTCGTCGGAAACCTGGTCGGTGTAGCCCAGTTTGAACTCGACACCCTGATAAAATCTCGAATCGTTCGACGTATTGATACGCAGTTTTGCCATGTAATCGCGAATATCGAAACCGGTGTCGCCACCAGTATCGAGCTGCTTGAATCCATCGCTACGCTGCTGCACGGTTTCGACCAGCCAGCCGACATTTTCGCCCGAGTCCCCGTACCACAGATGTCCTTCGCGGAAACCGTCATCGCCGGCGAACAATTCAACAGTCGCGGCGCGCCCGTCAGGAATAGAGGTGGAGACCATGTTGAGAGCCCCACCGGTAGTTCTCGATCCGAGGCTGACCGAGGACGGTCCCTTTAGCACTTCGATGCTGCTCATTCTTCGCTGCGTCGGGAAGTAATAGGCTGCGGGTGCGGCATACGGTGCCGGAGCAATCAACACGCCGTCTTCGAGTAATGCGATTCGACTGCTGCGATCCAGACCGGAACCGCGGATACCGATATTGGGACGCAGGCCGACGCCATCTTCTTCCTGTACATACACACCCGGCACGGATTGCAGTACCCGGAGTATGTCGCCCGTCTCAAAGCGTTCGAGGAAAGACTCATCGAGCAAATGCGCAGACCCGGGAATCGTGTCCACCTGGCTGGGATCGCCGAGGATCGACACCTCTTCGAGCCGCGTTGGCGCCTCCTGGGCGCTTAGCGGCACAGACCCCAGACCGAGCGCTGCGCAGCCCGTCAGCAAGGCGTAGGTACTTGTTTTTCCGAGGCTGACCGCGCGCATGTGATATTGACTCCCTTATCAATAGTCACACTCTGACACGGCTAAATGCGAATGTAAATAGTAATCATTCTCAATTAGAGCTATGGATCATAAGGGATTCTACTTATTGATCAATTGCTTGAGTACTGGGCCGATTTCGCGACCGGCAGACCAGGCCGACTGCCGAAATAAACGCCTGCCTCGACCGGTCCTAACATTACGGCAAGCTTGTGTGGTTTGCCTATAATGCGACGCTTCTTAATAACAACAGACACTCATTTTGGCAGCTAAGCTTTTGGAGATTCTGACAATGGCCAAGAAACTGAAGATCAACCCGCTGGCAGCGGCGGTGAGTACTGCTTTGGCAACGTCGCTGGCGGCTGCGCCGGTTGCGAATGCCGACACCAGCCCGTTCAGCGTGACATCACTTTCGAGCGGCTACATGGTTGCCGACCTGGGTGAAGGGCAATGCGGCGAAGGCAAATGTGGCGGCGACAAGGGCGAAAAAGACGCCGAAGGATCCTGTGGTGGCGATAAGGCCACAACGGAAGGTTCCTGCGGCGAAGGTAAATGCGGCGGCGACAAGGCCGGCGAAGGGTCCTGTGGTGGCGATAAGGCCAAAACGGAAGGCTCCTGTGGCGAAGGTAAATGCGGTGGCGATAAAGATGCCGAAGGTTCCTGTGGTGGCGATAAAGATGCCGAAGGTTCCTGCGGTGGCGATAAAGATGCCGAAGGTTCCTGTGGTGGCGATAAAGATGCCGAAGGTTCCTGTGGTGGCGATAAAGCTGCCGAAGGTTCCTGTGGTGGGGATAAGGCCGGCGAAGGTTCCTGCGGTGGCGACAAGGCTGCCGAAGGGGTTGCGGCAGTCACCGAGGCGGCCAGTGAGGCTGTTGAGAAAGCAGCTGATTCGGCTTCCTCTGGCAGTGGCGCAACCGGCCCGTTAAGTCTGCTGGCCCTGCTGTCGTTATTTGGACTACGACGCAACAAACGCAGTTAATTTTTAGCTGGTCCTGCAAAAGGCCCGTCAATGGACGGGCCTTTTTTCATTAGCGTTCGGTCTCGTACAAGCGCTCGACAAACGCGGTCACACGCGGAAAACTCTGGCGCCAGCGCTGTACTTCTATCGCCAGGCTTTCCGGATACTGATCGTCCAACGGACGCACAGCCGTGGCTCTGCCGCCACCATACTGCGCCGGCCACACCCAGATACCGGACAACGCTGCAAAGGCAATATCGACAAAGGTCATTTGCTCATCGCCCAGCAATCCTTTGCGCTCATCGCCAAGGCGATTCTCCATTTGCTGCAAGAAACTTTCAATTTTCTCGACGGTACGTTCGTGCGAACCGGGGCGCAGGCGAAAGGCTCGACGCATCATCACCCGTATTAGCGGAAACAACACAAATATTGCGACCCGTTGCCAGCCTGGCAAAGTCGGGTCCTTGTAACCCCAGACATGCAACGAGAGTTTTCGATCAGGCAAGATATGATGGTAGATCCACTGCTGCAGCAAAACACCATAGCGGTCGATCTCGGTCTCCAATGCCAGCGCCGCGACACTGGGCCGCAGAAACTCTGCGCGGGCGCCGCATTGTGCGGCATAACGGCCCCACAGATAACGCAGGATTGCCGGCGAATCGCCAATGACACTGGTTACTGCGCCAGTACGGATATGCAGTCGCGGCACTGTACGGCCGACAAAAAATGCCCCGATAGTACCGACGTTGTGCCGTTCCTCGTACGGGATGCCGAGCCGATCCAGCGACCACCGCACCTTCTCTACAAAATGACTGGCCGAGATTGTCTCAAGCACCAGCTCCGCCCCTTTTTCGGGCGACAACAAGCCGGCCAGTGTCAGCGCCCAGCGCCATAACAGCGTCACCAGGACCAGCGCCACAGCCGCAGGCAGACCCAGGCCCAGCGCCGCCACAATCAGCGGCAGGCTTAGTACAAAAAGCGCGTGTATCGAATTACGGTTGAATCGCATCTGGACCTGAGCCTAACGCGGAAACCCGGGAATGATGTAGCATGAGGGCGGTCCAAACAAGCGATGTTCAGTCCGACGACGGTCCTCCCAATCCAGGTATATAAGCGAATGACCACGAAATCCCTGTTTGCTGCGCTGCTCTTACTGTTCATGCTTGCCGCATGTGCCGGCACCTATGACCCCACAGATGATTATGAGAGCGTCGAACCGGTCACGATGATGAGCGCGCCGGCCGCAAGATCGCCAGGCGCATCTTCAGATGCGGCAAAACGGGGCCGCTATCTGGTAGAACTGGTAGGTTGCGCGACTTGCCACACGGACGGCGCCCTGGTCGGAAAACCCCGCATGGACCGGTGGCTGGCCGGCTCGCAGGTTGGCATCGCCTATTCGAATCCGCTGGAGGTCGACAATCCCGGTGTGGTGTTCCCACGTAACATCACACCCGATGACGAAACCGGTCTGGGACGCTGGACTGACGAAGAGATTGCCGGCGCGATTCGCACCGGCGTGGGCCGGCATGGCGTTGCGGTTCCGGTCATGCCGTGGCCGGCGTTTGCCAAGCTCAGCGACACCGATGTAAATGCCATCGTGGCCTATTTGCGCCGCCTGCCGCCGGTCTCCCACAAAGTGCCCGACCGGGTCGCAAAAGGCATAAAAACCAATGAGTTATACGTGCATTTCGGAGTCTATCGCAGCCGCCGCTAGCCCTGCCGACACTACGTAGATATACGAATAGCGCCCCGCCGGCGGCTATAGTCCAATACTCCCCAGACGCTCTGCTGGTGTCGTCGCATGTGGCAACCCCCTATTTGTCTCACGCGCTCTTTCCGACGACACCGCAGGGCCTTCGTTTATCCCTCACCGATATCCTCGTTCCAGATCGCCGGATTGCTGTGAATATACTCGCCCAGCAATGCGATGCATTCCTGTGAGGCCAGGTCGATTACCTCGACGCCGTGGTCCCGCAGCCAGTCCACCCCACCGCTGAAGTTTACTGATTCGCCGACGACGACCACCGGGATATTGAACTGCCGAACCAGCCCGCTGCAGTACCAGCAAGGCGCCAGCGTGGTGACCATGATCTTGTCGCGATAGCTGGTCTGGCGACCGGCATTGCGGAATGCATCGGTCTCGCCATGTATCGAAGGATCGTCTTGCTGAATCCGCCGGTTATGCCCTTTGCCAAGCAGCTTGCCGGACTGGTCAAATATAGCCGCACCGATCGGGATACCGCCTTCGGCCAAACCCGCTTTCGCTTCGGCCAGTGCGACGGCAAGCATCGCGCGATAATCAAGGCTCACGATCAGGCGTCTTTTCGCATCGGATTATTTGGATGCGTAGTCCAGTCGGCTTTCTCTGCAGTAATGGGCTGACCCGTGCGTGGATCGGTGCCACCGGTCATCGGTCGCATGCTAATGCAGTTTTCCACCGGGCATACGCTGACGCAAAGATTGCAGCCGACGCATTCGGCATCGATCACCTCGAAATGGCGTTCACCGTTGACCGTGGTGGTAATCGCCTGGTGCGCGGTGTCCTCGCAGGCAATATGACACCGCCCGCATTTGATACACAGATCCTGGTCGATATGGGCTTTTTCGACATGGTTGAGATTCAGGTATTGCCAGTCGGTAACACTGGGAAGTGCACGCCCGACCAGGTCGCTGACACTTGACATGCCTTTGTAATCGAGAAAATTACTCAATCCATCGACGAGGTCATCGATGATCTTGAACCCATAGACCATCGCCGCCGTGCACACCTGCACATTGCTGGCGCCGAGC
>Ga0224508_10002271_pt1 | contig 16550 bp, 11 predicted proteins | sample SF_Jan12_sed_USG_4_FD_170157 | JGI IMG/M metagenome (GOLD analysis project Ga0224508, IMG submission 170157) | Sediment microbial communities from San Francisco Bay, California, United States - SF_Jan12_sed_USGS_21 | ecosystem: Environmental > Aquatic > Marine > Sediment | place: USA... | reverse complement strand
TTAATCGCGTTGTCATCAACGATCAGAATACGCGCTTTCGAGTCGGATCCACCGGTCGCCGCATCATCAGCGGCCCGCTGCGTATTCAGGGCGATAACCGCAGCAAGTTGCTCCATGGTCAGCGGCTTGCTGAGGTAGTCGTTCATGCCGGCGTCAAGGCAGCGCTCGCGATCTCCGCTCAACGCGTTTGCAGTGAGTGCGACGATCGTTGTTTCTGGCAGGTCCTGCTCATTTTCCCATTGCCGTATTGCCTGTGTTGCCTTGTATCCATCGAGTTGGGGCATCTGGCAATCCATCAATACGATGTCGAAATCCTGTTCCTTCATTTTCGCTACGGCCTCATTTCCGTCGGCCACAGCGATCGTTTCGTGCCCAAGTTCATTCAACATACCTATTGCGACCATTTGATTGACCTGGTTATCCTCGGCGAGGAGAACGCGCAGGTTGCGACAGGCATTGTCGTTCGTGGCGATGATAGGTTCAGCACCGGTATTAATGCGCCCGGTGTCCCGGGCGACCCTGTTGAGGTGAGATACGAGCGCCTCGTGCAAGCGCGTTTGACGTACTGGCTTCGTTAACCAGGCATCTATCCCCGCAACTATCCGATCTTCACTCGCGTCGGCACCCGACACCGAACTCAACATTAGCAACGGCAGGCCGTCGCCCCAGGCTGACTGGCGTATCGCTTTCGCCAGCTGTATGCCGTCCATGTCCGGCATGTTCATATCCAGCAACACAAGGTCGTAATAGGTGTCGTTACGCGCGTGACTGGATAACAATCCAAGCGCTTCAGGACCGGAACAAGCCTCATCGACCGACATATCCCAGCTCTCGAGCTGGTGTCGCAAGGTCTCGCGATTGGTGGCATTGTCATCGACAATAAGAACCTGTTTGCCGCAGAGAATCTCCTGCTGCATCTGTTGGGGCGCCGTTACGTCTTTCGCCAGCTGCACCGTAAACCAGAAAGTGCAGCCGTGGCCCGGGGTACTCTCGGCACCGATTTCGCCACCCATAAGCTCAAGTAACTGCTTGCAGATTGAGAGCCCGAGCCCTGTGCCGCCGTAGCGTCGCGTCGTCGAACCGTCTTCCTGCGAAAACGGCTCGAAGATCCTGTCCAGATTCTCTGGCTTGATTCCTATGCCGGTATCTTCTACATCAAAACGATACTCAACGGTCTGCGCATCATTTCGTAGCTCACTCACTCGAACAATGATTTCACCGCGCTCTGTGAATTTCACAGAATTGCCAAGGAGGTTCATGAGAATCTGGCGTAAGCGGAGGGCGTCACCTTCAACCAATGCGTGAGTGTCCGGCGGAATTACACCCACCAGCTCCAAATCTTTTCGATGAGCAGTCTCGGCCAACAGGTCGAGGCATTCTTCGACCATACTGCGCAGGTTGAAGGGGGCAATATCCAACTCGACCTTGCCGGCCTCGATTTTCGAAATATCGAGAATATCGTTAATTATGTGCAGCAGAGACTCGGCAGATCCGTAGATCGTCTCAGCGAATCGTTCCTGTTTTTGGTCGAGAGCGGTGTTTCTCAGTAACTCTGTCATCCCGAGTACGCCATTCATCGGTGTTCGAATTTCATGACTCATGCGAGCCAGGAACTCGCTCTTCGCCTTGGAACTCGCCAAGGCGTCGTCTCGCGCGCCTTCGAGTTCCTCGTTCGTCTTGCCAAGGCTGACCGTCAACTCACCGAATTTTCTGGCGAGCACGCCAAGCTCGTCAGAGCGGGTTTCGCCAACGTCGATATCGAGATTGCCGGTATGCTTGATATTGAGAATCTTCTCTGTGAGTCCCTGTATGGGGGCTACGATCAGTTTTTGGGTGAAGAACAGCGCAGCTAACAGGAATCCGACACTACCTGCGGCAAGAAACAGCATAGTCGTGCGAATCGTGTCTGTGCCGATCTCGGTAATCTTTCGTGGCTGTCGGACCTCGAGCAAAGCTGCCGGCTGGCCGAGCACGTCATGCAGGACCTGAAATCTGTGCACTGTCTCCGCTTCGGTGATGACAGCCTCATCATTATTTGGATCTTGTAGAGTTCGGGTTGCGGCCAGCGCGTGAGCGGGTAACGCTTCATCATTGATTCCATGAAGGAACAGTTCCACAGTCGCGCGCTGGGCAAGCTCTGCTACGCGTTCATCCGTGACGAATTGCCCGACAACAAGTGTCCCGGTTATCGGTCCCGTTCCTTCGCTGGTCAGAATAGGGTATGACACTACTTGCATAATGCCGGCTTGAGTACTCAGCAGCCCCTTTACGGAACTGGAGACTGTTTCGTGAGTGACCAGAGGGTGGCCCGGCAGAAGCGTCGCCAGCAACTCATCGGTGAAAACCAGCTTTCGACCATCGGACGGATCGCTGATTTGCCCAAACAGTACTTTTCCATCTTTATCGAACAGCAGCATCATATTGATGTTAACGCTGTGCCAGTAGGCCGGGTCGAGGTTCTCGCTCTCGTATTCGGGATAAACACCCGAAGCGTATTCGTAAGTCTCATTCCACAACGAATACTCGATGTTCATGATCTCGATTGCACGAAGGTCCGACTCCAACATTCGGGTGACGCGCGCCAGAGCCTCTTCAGAAGCCTTTTCCTCGAACTCGTCGAAAGTCGGTAGTACGGTAATCCGCAACGCCAGATAGCTGCCCAGGCAGATGGCACAGCCCAGCACCAGGAAGAGCGCGAGCGTTTTCTTTCCAAGCGACATGGAGACTCTATCGGCCGCCAGGCACCAAAATTGAGCCAAATACGGGGTTCGACAGTGATTTTAGTGGTTTGCCGCAATAGTATGCAGCGGGCTGCTGGGGGACTATTCGACTCCAAGACATTCCAGATTCAAACACCGGTACTTAAAACATGAACAACAGACGCGTCTACTCCTTTTCTGATGGCGACGGCCACGACAAGAAGCTGCTCGGCGGAAAGGGCGCCAATCTGTGTGAGATGACTCAGATTGGGATCAACGTTCCTCCAGGCTTCGTAATAAGCACCGAGGCGTGCCTCGACTATCTGAAGGAAGACAAGCTGCCATCGGGCCTGATGGAGTCCGTCAGGGAAGAGATCGGCGAACTCGAGAGAGCGACCGGCAAGACATTCGGGAAAGGCAGCGACCCGCTACTGGTATCCGTACGCTCGGGTTCGGCCCTGTCGATGCCCGGCATGATGGACACGATCCTGAACCTTGGCCTGAACGAAGAAACGCTGGCGGGCCTGATTCGGCAAACCGGTGACGAGCGTTTCGCTTACGATGCCTATCGTCGCTTTATCCAGCTCTTTGGCAAAGTCGCGCTGGGCATCGAGGACGAGCATTTCGACGAGCATTTCGACGAGGTCAAGCAACGCGCTGGCGTGAAGGCCGATGTGGCCCTGGACGCGAGCCATCTCAGGGAAATCAGTCAGAAATTCCTCAGCGTGGTCCGCCGCGAGAGCGGGCAGGATTTTCCACAGGACGTGATGATGCAGCTGCAGCTCGCGGTCGAAGCGGTGTTCCGTTCCTGGATGGGCAGGCGCGCCGTTGATTATCGACGCGAGTTTCATATCACGCCCGACATGGCGAATGGTACGGCAGTGAATATCTGCACAATGGTATTCGGCAACATGGGTGACGACTGCGCGACGGGTGTCGGCTTCACTCGAAATCCCGGCACGGGCGACAACGAAATGTTCGGCGAATATCTGACCAATGCACAGGGTGAAGATGTCGTGGCGGGCATTCGGACACCCAAACCACTGCAGCAAATGGAAACGGAGATGCCCGAGCAGTTTTCGCAACTGGTGCAGCTGCGCAACAAACTCGAATCACATTACCAGGAGGTGCAGGATTACGAGTTCACGATCGAGAAAGGTACGCTGTATTGTCTGCAGACGCGCAACGGCAAGATGAATGCCGCTGCGACGGTCAAGACCTCGGTCGACATGTTCGACGAAAAGTTGATCTCCAAGGATCAGGCGCTGCTGCGAATCGACCCGGAACTTCTCGAGCAGCTCCTGCACCCGAGCCTCGACCCTGAGAGTATGCTCGCACCCATCGCTACCGGCTTGCCGGCGTCCCCGGGGGCGGCTTCAGGCAAGTGCGTTTTCGACGCCGACCTCGCTGAGAAACTCGGCAAAATTGGCGACAAGGTCATCCTGGTTCGCGAGGAGACTCGCCCCGAGGATATTCACGGCTTTTTCGCAGCCGAAGGCATTCTTACCAGTCGCGGCGGCAAAACTTCGCATGCCGCGGTGGTCGCCCGAGGGATGGGAAAGCCCTGCGTCGCCGGCGCGGAAGGCATCATTGTCGACGTGGCGTTGCGGCAGGCTCACGTCGGCGAACACATCCTCCACGAAGGTGACGTTATAACGCTGGATGGGGCAACCGGCATGGTCTACCTCGGTGCGATTCCGACGATTGCACCGCATTTCTCGGAGGACCTCGAGACTCTGCTTCGCTGGGCTGACGAAGCGGCGGACCTGAAGGTGATGGCCAACGCCGACACACCCGACGCGGCGAGAAAGGCGCGTGAATACGGCGCCATGGGCATCGGCCTGTGTCGTACGGAGCGAATGTTCAATGCCAGCGATCGACTGCCTATCGTGATAGACATGATCCTCGCGAATAACCAGGAGGATAGAAAGGAGGCGCTGGGCCGGCTGATGCCCATCCAGCGTGCCGATTTCGTCGAATTGTTTACAGTGATGTCACCGCACCCGGTGACGGTCAGGCTGCTCGATCCGCCGATGCACGAGTTCTTGCCCACCGAGCAGCAATTGCTGGAGCAAATCGATACGCTGCGCCTGTACCGCAACGTTGTCAGGGGACGGCAGACGGCATTAGCGACGTTTGCCACGCCGCCGGAGCTACCGAAACCGTTCAATGAGCTCAGCGAAGAGCTGGTTAACGATGCGTTGATCAAGAAAGAACGCATGCTGAAGAAGGTGCGAGAGCTCCAGGAAGTCAACCCGATGCTCGGTCATCGGGGCGTGCGCCTCGGTATCGCCTACCCGGAAATCTATGCAATGCAAATCCAGGCAATCCTGGAGGCGACCGTGGAGTGTGCGAACAGCGGCTTGTCGGTGCGTCCAGAGATCATGGTGCCGCAGGTCATCACGGCTCAGGAGCTTGCGAAAGTGAGGTTCACAGTCGACGAGCTGACCGAGCAACTCGAGAAGGATTTTGGCAAGCAACTCAGGTTCAAGTTCGGCACGATGATAGAAACCGTGCGCGCTTGTACCCGCGCAAAACAACTGGCAGCGCATGCTGAGTTCTTTTCGTTCGGTACCAATGACCTTACACAAGCGGTCTTCTCGTTTTCGCGTGAAGATGCGGAAAACAAGTTCCTGCCGATGTACAACGAGTCAGAAATTCTGCAGGACAACCCGTTTGAGGTTCTGGACATTCAGGGCGTCGGCCAGCTGATCGACATGGCCGTGTATCGCGGCAGGAAGCAGCGCGAGGATCTCAAGATCGGCATTTGTGGTGAGCAGGGCGGTCATCCGGGCTCGATACGGTTTTGTCATCACGTTGGCCTGGACTACGTTTCTTGCTCCGGCCCGCGCGTTCCTATCGCGAGGCTGGCCGCTGCGAATGCGAAATTACGCGAGAAGGAGTTCGCAGAGGTGCGCAGCTAGCGTTCGCGACGTATTTTCGCACCGGAGCATACCCATGAAAACGTCTTATCGTACTCTTATCGCCACGGTTGCCACCGCAATTCTGGTTCTGAGCCCCGCAGCCAATGCGCATGAGAAAGGTGACTGGCTGCTTCGTGTCGGCGCCGGTCTGGTCGACCCGGATTCAGATAATGGTGACGTCGTATCGGTCGATAGCGGCGCGTCCGTTGTGTTTACCGGCACTTATTTCTTCACGCCTAATATTGCTCTTGAGCTGCTCGCTGCAACGCCGTTCTCTCACGACATAGAGCTCAAGGCTGACGGCTCGAAGGTTGGTGAAGTCAAACACTTGCCGCCGACATTAAGCCTGCAGTATCACTTCGACACAGCTGGCAAGTTCAAGCCGTATGCCGGAGCAGGTCTAAATTACACGATCATCTTTGACGAGGACACGACCGGCGCTCTGGCCGGTACGGACCTGGACGTCGATGATTCTTTCGGGCTCGCGGTACAACTGGGCACGGATATCGTTATCTCGGATACGATGTTCCTGAACTTTGACGTCCGCTGGGCGGATATCGATGCGGACGTGGAAGTCAGTCCCGTCGGCCTGGCGTTCGATGTCGAAATCGACCCGATGGTCTACAGTCTGGCGCTCGGCTGGAAGTTCTGAATGGTCCTTTTAGGCGGAAAAGCCGCTCGAAAGAGGGGCTATTCGTTGTCGGCTGACTATTCCGGATCGTTGGAGATGCTGAGTTCGCGCATGCGAGCCGTCTTCTTGAACTGGTGCTTTTGCATGCGACGCAGGATGTTGTCGAGCATGCGGATCGCGGCAAGGATGTGCGGTCCCTTGTTGAGCATCACACAATCGGCGCGCTGTGACATCGCCGCGTCACTGATTTCGGCTCGCGAGGCCTGCCCCTTTTTTGTTTTCTGCTCCAGGACCTGCGTCGCCCACATAACTGGCATTTGCGCGGCTTCGCAGAACCAGAGGATTTCCTCCTGAAGTTCCGCAAGCCGCTCCCAACCGCATTCGACCGCCAGATCGCCGCGAGCAATCATGACGGCGGCCGGGTAGCTACGCATGGTGGTCAGCAGTAGTCGGGGTAGATTTCTGAAGCCGCGCTTGGTCTCTATTTTCGTGACGACGCCGACCTGTTTGTCGGGATACTGCCCGAGCGCTTCCTGCAACAGTATGATGTCTGCCGGCTCCCGGACGAAGGAAAGACCGACGGCATCAGCATTCTCAATCACAAACGGCAGGATTGCCCTGTCAGCCGCGGTCAGGCCCGGCAGTTGTATGTCGCTGCCTGGGAAGTTGATGCCGCGATGGCTCCGCAAATTACTCCCGGTTGGCTTGGCTTTCGTGATCTCAACCTCGAGCTCGTCGTCATTCACCGAGCGCACGATTCCTGAAATTTTACCGTCGTTGAGGGAGATCGGATCCCCTGCTGCAACGAACCCGAAGACCTCCGGTTGTTGGCACGCGACGTGTGCGGGCCTGGTGATATTGCCCTCACCATCTTCCTTTGCCGGTGTGCCGGGGACGCTGCTCCTGTGGAGGATCAGCGTTTCGCCTACCCGCAACAAGATCGGTCGCTCGACTGCAGGCAGCTCGCCGACGCGATAAACGAGTTTTTCGCCAGCGCCTTGTCGTATCAGGCGTAGCTTCGTTCTCGTAGCGATGTAAGCGCCTTTGTAGGTTTCGAGCACAAGGCCTTTGGCGTCTTTGCTCACAACTTTCAGGCAACGTTTCTTGCCGCGAGTGTCTTTGAAATAAATATCGTCGCCGACCTCTGCGTAGTCGACGCATTCGCGAGGCACCGGTATCAGCGCGGCCTTGGTGCCGCGCTGCAGGATGTCGTCGGGCATGAATCGAACGCGCCGCGGCGCGATGACTCGACCCAACGGGTCGCGTCGTGGCCGAAGATGCATGACCCGAGGCCCGGGGCGCAGTTCGCCGGTACGGAGCTTTGGGCCAGCAAGATCCATTATGATTCTGCAGTCCGTTTCGGCCTCGGCGCTCGCCGTTCTCACGTTCTCGATCATCGACTGCCACGTCGATGCATCGTCGTGCGCACAGTTAATTCTTGCGACGTTCATTCCCGCCGCAATCATTTCCGATACGAGCTGACGATTCTGTCCGGCTTCTGTTGGCAACGTAACCATGATGCTCACGTCCCGGCCCGCGGGATGATCGCCGAGAATCGCTGTCTTGTGAGCATCGGCCTTGGGGTTCCTGAGTTTCAGAGACGACCTTTCCAGGTCCGGGTCGTGGCCAGCGTCGCCGGTGAGATTCTGCAGGGCGGTCCAGACTGCGCGGACCGACCCCATGACATTACGCTCGGCGCGTCCCAGGGAGGAGAGGCCCAGGGTGGCAAGATCTTCCTGAAGTTCACTAATGTCGGATTGACGCAGGGCGAGGTAATGAACGAGGTTGCGGGCACTGTCGCGGAACTCGGGATGGACGGCATTCAGGTCTTGTGCATAGTCCGACTCCAGCTTTTTCGCGTTCTCGCTTAACGACTTCAGTTGCTTGCTCAAGCGTTCTATGTCGACATGCCTGCCCATGGAGGTTCTCCTACCTTACCTTGTAAGGTATTTTATGGGCTTACGCAGTTATGGATTCCACCTATGCAGGGGGAGCAGCGCTCTATGGCAAGAATACTCATCCTCTACTCCACCACGGACGGCCATACGGTGGAGATATGTCGACGCATTACGCAGACGGTTGAAATGAATGGCGACAGCGTTGAGCTAAAGGACATCAAGGACGGGCCGGAATTGGTTCCGGGATCATTCGATAAGGTCGTAATTGGAGCGAGCATTCGTTATGGCAAGCACCAGCCAGTTGTCCATGAGTTCATAAAAAAGAACCAGTCGATTCTCGAGAGTCATCCGAATGCTTTTTTTTCCGTCAATGTCGTCGCGCGGAAGCCCGAGAAAAACCAGCCTGAAACCAATCCCTATCTGCAGAAGTTCTTGAAAAAAATAGACTGGCAACCGCAACGACTCGGCGTATTCGCGGGCAAGATTGACTACCCAAGCCTGGGTTTTGTGGATAAGCAGATGATCCGTTTCATCATGTGGATGACAAAGGGCCCGACGGACCCGAACGCGGTTGTCGAGTTCACGGATTGGGACAAAGTCGACGAGTTCGGGCGTATGATCACGAAGATGTAATCTCGATCATCACGAGGAGCAACGGATCGCCAGTATGCGCCATTCTGTACGCAATAGATTTGTCCTCGGGCTGTTCTGTATCGCTCTGGGCGCTTATCCACTTGCTATTGCTTTTGGGCTCATTCCAGTTGGCGAAACAAAAGTGCTGGCGCCTATGTGGGTAGTCGCGCTAAGTGGCATCGTCTTCCTGATCGCAGGCTGCATGATTTTTTTGAAGGATCATTTCTGGGCGAAGGATTTTCTCGCAGGTGTCCTGTGCCTGATCTTCGGAATCCTGGGAACCTGGGTTTCGCTGTTCAGCGCCAGCGAAGGTATTTCGGGCGGCGTTCCGCTGTTGTCGCATCAGGCGAACGTGACGCTCGGCCGCTGGGTGTTTGGAATTGGTGCGCTGATCAGTTTTGCGATTTCAGCGTATGCTTTTCGACGAGCGATTCAATCGTCGAGAAATTCTGCGTAAGCCGAGATGTATTTGGCGGCGTTGTCTGCCGATATCAGAACCGCTCTGCCTTTGTTTTTTGCGCCCGCTTCAATGGCTGCGTGCAAAACAGCGCCCGTTGTGGGGCCAACCATCGCGCCTTCGGTACGTGCCAGCTTGATGCCGGCCTTGAATGCGTCTTCGTCGCTTACCGAGATGAGGTCATCGAGCAAATCGCGGTCGAGTATTGTCGGGAAATACTCATCGGGCAGGCCCGTGATTCGTTTCAGTCCTGACAAATGATGGTGGCGCTCGGCGGGCTCAACGCCGATGATCTTGATCGAGGGATTCCTTTCCTTCAAGTATCGACCAACGCCACTGATCGTGCCGCCTGTGCCGATGCTGGCGAAAAAATAATCGATATTGCCGCCGGTCTGTCGCCAGATCTCCGGCCCGGTCGTGTGGTAGTGGGCGGCGACGTTCAGCTCGCTTTCGTACTGGTTCGGGCTGACGTATTTTCCTTCATACGCTGGGCTTTCGACCATGCTCTTGACAACACCGCGGGCGCCCTCCGACGGGAAGATCGGGCACGCCTCATCTTCGACTTCGATCACCTCGGCACCCAGGAATCGAAGCATTGCTTTCTTCTCTTCGGGCGCGCCTTCTGGCAGCGCGATCTCAATAGGGGTGTTTTGTGCATTCGCGAGGGCGGCCAGGGCGATGCCGGTATTGCCGGCGGATGGCTCAACCAGCGTTTGACCTTCTTTGAGGTTCAAGCCCTGCAGCATGTACTGTGCCGTGCGGTCCTTGATCGAGCCGAACGGGTTCATGCCTTCTAGTTTCAACAGGACGTCATAGCCAGAATGGGGATTGAACCGCTTGCCCAGCCGCAGCATGGGTGTCGGATTTTCAGGGCTCGGAATCAGGTCGGCGACACTGTCGAAGACCTGTTCGTCGTACTGATAGATTTCTTCGACGCGGGCGTTCATCAGAGGTCCGAGTCTATATGGCCTTTTCGTATGAGCAAGATTACGGCTATACGGATTGGTTATGCCGGTATTCTATTTGGATCTATAATCGGGTCCTGATGCGTGTATGGACTCATCTGTTCGCGTTATTTCCAGTCTGTTTCAATGTCGCGGGCGGCCTGGCGGGCTGTACCTCCGATTCTGAACAAATGACCTATCCCACGCTGGCTGGCGAGTTCGCCGACGAGAGCCGCTTTGATGAATTGATCGCTGACGACGCCTACATCAATGAGTCCGAGTTCTTCATTCGATTCGCCGAGGGTCCGAACGTTTTTTTCGGAGGCGGAAACTGGGCGAAGCGTATTCCGATCCTGGAGGTTGGGCCTGGAGAGGAGTATGCGGGACCTTACATCGTGCCCCTGCAGTACCGGCGGACGGAGCGCTGGCCCTCGTTGTCAGGCGACATTCAGGCCGTCCGGATATTGCCGCAAGATGACTGGACGGCGTTCAGGGACAGCTTGTTCACCGAGATCCTGCCGAAGGAGAAATACACGGGCGTCGTCCTGCACCTGGATGTCGACGACTACTTTCTCTACTTCAATGAAGACGGGGAGTTTCGGAGCACGGTCATCGATAATCGGCCAGGCGGGTACGAGACAATTCGCCGGATTGGGTTCGCTGACATGCTCGAGGCAGGGCTCCCCGCGTTGGAGAAGTTTCTCGACGAAAAAGGAATCGACGACCGGCGTATCGGATTCAACACGGGTGATAGAGGCTACTACTCGCTGCCATTTCTGTACGTAAACCGGGACCTGCCGGTTGCCGTCTTTGTGCGCTTGCCGGGACCGCGCCTTCAGGTTCGGACAGGTGGCAAGCCCGCGCTTTATATGCAAACGGCCGGACATATTGCCGGCAGTCACACGACAGGTATCGTGTTTCGCCCGGTGTCCTCGATCTTCCGTCTGCTGTTTGTGGCCACCGATACGGTATTCGTCTCTGCCAAACCGAACTACCTGATCAGTCTTCAAAATACGCCCATCCCTGATCTCAGTAACGGGCCAGGAATGGACCTGCAGGCATGGGAATCACACCTCGACAAGATAACGGGGCGAAAAGCATCCAAGGGCACGATGGAATTTCTCGTGGATGGTGAGGAGTTTTTCACACGTTTGACTGACGCAATTACTTCCGCCGACGCCTCCATCTCATTGCGCACGTACATATTCGACAACGACGACTATGCGGCCAGAATCGGTGAATTGCTCAAACGTCGTTCAAATGAAGGTATTGAAACAAAGGTTCTGCTGGACGGGCTCGGCACGATTATTTCCACGATAGAGGAGCAAGAGACGTTACCGGATGATTATTCAGGGCCGATCTCCGTTCGCCGGTTTCTTGAGGCCAACTCAGAGGTTGACGTGCGTCAGGCGCCGAATCCATGGTTGACCGGGGACCATGTCAAGACAGCCATTATCGACAAGAAAATTGCATTTACCGGCGGAATGAATATTGCCAGGGAGTACCGCTACGACTGGCATGATCTAATGGTTGAATTGCATGGACCGATTGTCGATGTGCTGCAGTATGAGTTCGGGAAAGCCTGGGCGCATGCGGGGTTCCTGGGGGACTTTTCGTACCTTGTCACAACGCTGGGCCGAAAACCCGGGAATGCCGAGGACATCGGCTATCCTGTTCGAGCGCTTTTTACGAGAGTGGATAGCCCGGAGATCTTTCGCGTGCAGCGCGAGGCCATCCGAAATTCAAAGAACTACATTTACGTCGAAAACGCGTATTTCACCGATGACGCGATGCTTTATGAACTGGCGAAGGCACGTCGTCGCGGCGTCGACGTGCGGGTCATCGTGCCTCTCGTCACGGATCGTGGCCCGATCACGAGGAACAATGCGCTCGCGGCGAACGCAATGCTCGAACACGGAATACGCGTGTTCATCTATCCGGGAATGTCGCACGTCAAGGCGGCGCTTTACGATGATTGGGCCTGCCTAGGGTCAGCGAATTGGGACCGATGGAGTTTCCGAATCAACAAGGAACTCAATATTGCGACGTCGGAGCCCTCTGCCGTGCACGAACTAAGGGAACGCGTTTTCGAGGCGGATTTCGCGGCTTCGGTTGAGCTTACCGAACCATTCCCGGAGCGTTGGTCCGATTTCCTGATCGAAATCGTGGGCGACTTCATTTTCTAATGTCGGGATAACAGATGATCGGTCTACTCTAGCGCCGAATCAATGATTGTCCAGACATCATCACTGCCCATCATGACGAGGCGCTCAAGCAGTTCCTTTTTCTCAGCCGAATTTTCAGATGCGCGGTACAGTTCCAAAACGCCTGCGTCATGTCCGGAGATCAGCAGCCCGTCCAGCGCGGCCTCACGAATCTCGTCACTGGTCGCGCCCTGGTAAATCTCAACGAGCGTCGTATTGACTTGATCGCCGCCAACGATTCCCATCGCCTCGATCGCTTGCGCCTGCAGCTCAATATTGCTGTCATCGAGCGCGAGTTCCCGCAGCGTGTCGAGATCCCCGGAAATGGCGTAGGCATTGATCAGATTGTCGGACATGCCAGCTCTGCTGCGCAGTTCACGCAGCTCGTCGCGGGCTCCCATCGCACCCAGCATGTCGACCGCTTCTTCGAAGTCATCTTCGTTATCCGCGTTGGCAGCGATTTCGAATACGGCTTGTTTGTCTCCTGCAATCAAATACGCTTCGAGAATGGCGTCCCGAACCTCGTGATCGCCGGCCTGGTATATCTCGCCGAGGGTCGCGAGCGCTTCCTTATCGCCGCCGATACCGAGCATGCGGATCGCTTCTGCTTGCAGTTCCCCTTCTTCTTCGCGGGCAAAGCGAAGCAGTGTCGCTTGTGCTTCTGGCGCCTCGATCTGGCTGAGAATGAATAGCGCGCGCTCTTTTACATCAATGCTGCTATCACCCGCGAGAACTTTGTTGACGAGCGGCAACGCTCTTTCGGGAGGCGCCGTAATAAGAGCCTCCAGCGCTGCCAATTTCAATTCCTCGGCATCATCAGGCGCCTCGGACTGCGCCATACTTGTCGCCGATAGCGTCAAGCCTGCTGCTATTACCAGTAATTTAGCCAGGGTGTTCATGTTTACGTCCTTCGATCAGGTGGTTTGTGAATCATCTGATGATTCACTGGCCAGTTTGGTTAGCATCACATTCAGTTCGAATGCGAGCTGCGCCCGCAACGCCTCGGCATCTTCTGGCGCGATGTCCGTTGCCGCGAGTTGCAGGAGTATGGGTTCGAACGCGCGCAAAACTCTGGCGAGTTTCGGAGCGTTGTTCTGGTCCGCCGCCGTTTCGAACATGCGATTTTGCTCGATGAGCTGCAGGACAAGCGTGGTTCTGTCAGCGCCTTGGTCCAGGCTCGCTATCTGCTGGCGACTGTCGCGCAGATGGACCTGGAGTCCGCGCGTGAATGCAGCAGGAACGATCTCGGACTGTGGGGTCGTGCTTGCCACCATTGGCCCTTGTGAGCCTGCAGGCGGTCCATTGCCATCGGTCACGAAAAATCCAATTCCAATACCAATCGCCAGCGCGGCTGTTACCGCCATCCCCCAAAAGAACGACGTCGGGTGCCAGCGCGGTGCGGGCGCCGGGACACGTCCTCGTTCCAGCGCCGCGGCTTCGTCTATCGCGCTGTGCCATTGCTGAACCACGTGCGCCGGTGCGGCGTGAATATCCGCCTCATGCGCGGCTATTAGCTTGTCCAGTTTTTTATCCATCGATTTCCCTCTTCATGCTCTGCATGCTCATGCGGAGTTTCTTCACCGCGCGAAAGATCGCTTGTTTGATGCGGCCTTCATTGAGTTTCAGTTCGGCGGCAATTTCCTTCACGCGCCACTGCTCGAGGTGTTTGAGCACAAAGCAAACACGTTCGATCTCCGTCAGCCCACCCAGCGAGCGAGCCAGCTCGCTTTCCAGCTCGTGCTCTTCCCAGGCGCGTTCCGGCCGCACCGTATTGCTCTCGACATCGGTGTCCAGGGGCTCGAATATGCCCGGCTTGCTTTTGCGAAGGAGTCCCAGCGCCGCATTGACCGCGATGCTGTGTATCCAGGTATCGAGTCTCGCGGAACTTTGAAACTGGTGACGCTTGTTCCAGGCATTGAGCAGCGCGTCCTGAACCGCGTCAGCCGCCAGATCGGGATTGCGCGTGATCTTCAGGCACGCGGAATACCAACGATCCGATCGTGCCGAAATCGCCTCGTGAAAATCTGTTTGCGTCGGCGTGCCGCCGATCTTCATTTCCGCCACCATTGAAGCTTTGATGCTTCGGGTAGAAAAAAGGTTAGCAGTTTCTGCTAGGCATATTGGCCGGCAGCCCAGCCGGACGACCATGCCCACTGAAAGTTGAAGCCGCCCAAATGGCCCGTGACATCGACGACCTCGCCGATAAAGTAAAGCCCGGGTTGGTGCATGGACTCCATGGTCTTCGAAGACAGCTCGGTCGTGTCCACGCCACCAAGTGTCACCTCGGCTGTACGGTAGCCTTCCGTAGCGGCGGGCTTCAGCGTCCAATGCTTTAAGTTATTGGCGATACGAGCCAGCGTGTCGTCCGCGATTTCTGCCAGCGGCGTCTCGGCAATTTCCGGCCAGAATAGCTCCTGCAGCTCGCTGACCAGGGCGCGGGGGAGAGCGGTGACAAGCACGGTGCGCAATAGTGACTTGGACTGTGCCTGCTTGGCACGCAGAAGCAGCTCGGCCGCGTCTTTACCCGGGAGCAGATCGATTCGAATGTCGTCGCCAGGCAACCAATAACTAGACAGTTGCAAAATAGCGGGGCCGCTCAGCCCGCGGTGCGTGAATAGTATGTCCTCCGTAAAGCTGATGTCGTTCGTACTGACCGTGGCGGTAGTACTGACGCCGGACAGACGCCCTGCCAGATCATGCATCGCCCCGGTGAATGTGAACGGTACGAGCCCGGCCCTGGTGTCGATGACCGCGTGTCCGAATTGTCGCGCCAGTTGATAGCCGAATCCCGATGCACCCATTTTCGGGATGGACAGGCCGCCAGATGCGACCACGAGCGATTCCGAATCGAAGTCGCCTTTGCTGGTCGTTACCCTGTAACGATCGTCGACGCTGACCACCCCGATCTCGCAATGGGTCTGTATCTGTGCGCCTGCGTTTTCGCACTCCTTGAGCAGCATTGCCACAATGTCTTTTGAAGACTTATCGCAGAACAGTTGGCCCGCCGTTTTCTCGTGGTAGGCAATGCCGTGCTTGTCGACCATCGCGATGAAGTCCCATTGCGTGTATCGACGCAACGCCGAAATGCAGAATCGCGGGTTAGCGGAGACGAAGCGGGACGGCCCACAGTGGATATTGGTGAAGTTGCAGCGCCCACCGCCCGACATCAGGATCTTTTTGCCAATCTTGTTGGATCCCTCGAGGACAATGACACGACGTCCGCGATTGCCGGCGGTAATCGCACACATGAGCCCGGCGGCACCACCGCCGACAATGATTACGTCGACACTCGTCATCGCGAGAGAATAACAGGGTCACTGTTTCTTGACCTTTAGCGCGTTAATTGGCTTTGAAGTAAAGCCTCGACTGATCTACGAATAGAGGCCATGAGCAGGCGCTACTCAGAAACACTTTTTCGAAGACAGGCTATACGGGCGCTGTCGAAGCGACCGTTCGGGAGGCCGATTTCCGTCGTGCCAAGACCCTGGTCGTGGCTCACCGGCCTGATCGTTCTGTTCGCAATATTCGCCACGCTATTTCTGGTGACCGCCGAGTATTCTCGCAAGGAGTCTGTCCGCGGCTGGCTGGTTTCTCGCGATGGCGTAGCCCGTATTACGCACGATGCGGCAGGCATCGTCGAGAGTATCGCGACCGCATCGGGCGAGTCGGTTCGAGCTGGCGACCCTGTAATCTACCTGGCACGCGACAGATTTCTTGAGGACGGCCGTAGCTCAGGGGACGAGATGATTCTGGAACTCAGGAAGCAGCTAGCTGCAATCGACCGGCGCGCTGAGTTAGTGAGCGCTCAGGCAAGCATCGAGCAGGGTTCCATCGCGACCCAGCTGCAGGGTCTGGAGAAGGAACTGAGGGCATTGTCGCGGCAGAAGGTTCACCAGCAACGCCGCCTTGATGCGGCCTCCGACAAACTGGCGCGTCTCAGGTCGGCAGCCCGGAATGGGGCGGTAACGGACTGGGAGGTATTGCGGCAGGAAGACGAACAGTTGGTGTTAAAGCAGACCTTGAGTGAGATTCAGCAACGCGAAAACGCGCTCGTTCGGGAGCGTGAGCGGTTGATGGCGCGAGCCAGCAGCCTGCCAGTGGAAACGGAACGTTCCGTTTCGGGGCTGACCTCTCAACGATCGCAGTTGCAGCAGCAAATA
>Ga0224508_10002270_pt1 | contig 16553 bp, 10 predicted proteins | sample SF_Jan12_sed_USG_4_FD_170157 | JGI IMG/M metagenome (GOLD analysis project Ga0224508, IMG submission 170157) | Sediment microbial communities from San Francisco Bay, California, United States - SF_Jan12_sed_USGS_21 | ecosystem: Environmental > Aquatic > Marine > Sediment | place: USA... | reverse complement strand
GTGATCGATATGCACTCCCATGCCTATGCTTCTTCATCAGCAGAAATAGACCAATGGGTGGCCAATATGGATCATTGCGGCATCGAAAAGACCATCTTGCTGACGGGGGCCACCGGCGATAGGTTTGACAGCCTCTATGCCGTTTATTCCCCATACGGCGACCGCTTCGAACTGTGGTGCGGATTTGATTATACCGGCTACCAGCAGCCAGGGTGGTCGGAGAAAGCGGTGAAAGAACTTGAGCGCTGTTATAAAGTAGGCGCCCGGGGTGTAGGTGAACTGGGCGACAAAGGCACAGGGCTAAAAAACTCTTATCCCACCATCGGTTATGGTCTGCACATTGACGACCCCCGGTTACAACCACTGATCCGCAGGTGCGGTGAACTGGGCATGCCCATTAATCTTCATGTAGCTGACCCTTATTGGATGTATCTGCCCATGGATGCCCGTAATGACGGACTAATGAATGCCTACAAATGGAGAATCGATAGTACCAAGAAAGATGTTTTAGGACATGCAGCTTTGGTCCAAACGCTGGAAAATGTAGTAAGGGATAATCCCGGCACTACCATCATTGCCTGTCATCTGGCCAACTGCAGCCATGACCTCAGCATCTTGGGTAGACTATTGGATCGATACCCGAATCTATATGCGGATATTGGCGCCCGCTTTGCGGAAGTGGCTCCTGTGCCCAGATACACCCGAGCTTTTCTTGAAAAATACAGCCATAAAATCGTGTATGGTACGGATATGGGTTTCAACAAAAAAATGTATGGCATCACCTTCCGCATCCTGGAATCTGCCGATGAACATTTTTATGAAACCGATCAATTTAGTTATCACTGGCCCCTGAACGGTCTGGATCTGAGCGATGAGGCTTTGAGAAAGCTATATCATTTGAATGCTAGAGAGATCCTGGATTAGGGACTTAAGACCTCGCTGCCCGGGCAGAAAGCGGGATTCCTGAGATCTTTGAACAAATTTGCAGGGTAAATTTGTATTTTCAAGGTATTAGATCATTGAAGTGAGATTACCATTAAAGTGATGAAGTAATGAAACCATTAGCCTTAAGTCTATTAATAATGATATTGGCGGGTGCGGCCACTTTCGCCCAAGAAAAAAGCTCTTATGAAATTGACTTTACTGATCCCAAGAGTGTGGTCAACGCCATTTTTTATGCTGCAAAATCTAAAAACCTTGCTATCCTGGAAACTTTGTGCGACCCTTCGGGGGTTAGCGATGGCGACACCTGGACCCTGTGCTCCATGTCCGAAATTGCCAGACAAACCGGAGTTGACCGCTCAGAATCATCCGCTGATCCCATAAAGGAGTTTGTCAGTATGTTTGCAGTGGGAAAAATAACCGGAGATGTGTCCTATGAGGCACAACAAGGCACGGAATATGCCAATGTCCCCTTCTGGTTCAATCATCCCGGGGGTGAGGGCCGCAGCAATGAATCTATGACTTTGGTCAAAAGAGGCAAAAACTGGTACTTGTCAAGCTTTTAATCTCAACTTAATCCGATAAAGCGGCTTCCACTAAGCTCTTATCTCCGGTCATTTCCCAGTAAATGAGCGAAACAGGTATCACCCCTTTACTGTTGAACTCATCAAAGAACTCTTTCAGTTTAAAATCGCTCTCTCTTTGCTGAGCATACCTAGCCAACAGTCTTTCGATCTCGATCTTACCGATCACATAACTGGTACCATAGGCTGGTTGCCGCAAGTAAAAGTGTTCCTCCCATTGAATGGTGGCTCCCTCTGCCGGTAGTAAGCCCCATGGCGTCCACTTCGAGGCAAACTTAGTGGACTCACTGTGATCCATTTCCAAACCATGCTGATAAAGGGCTCCCATAGCCCTGGCTGCCCGCTGAGCCAGCATTACCCACACCAGTTCGCGCCCCCGTGGACGGCCCTCATAGAGGCCCAGGTGTAGTAGCATTTCCTCCACGCCAGTAGCCATGCCTTCAGCCCTTCCGTCAAACAGGTTATAGCGCAGGGGCGTGCTTCTGATGATGCTGGGATGAGGTTCTTCCCGCATGCGAGCCAGGTCCAGCCAATGGTAGTGATGAGCCCGCATGGTCATTGGATCCCGGTAGATCACCTCCTGGAAAAATCCTCTTAAGCCAGTGGCCGGTTCAAAACTACCGGTGCGTTCTCGCATTGCCGGGTCCATGTAATCGGTCAGGGTCAAAATCTCTTCATCATCCAGAAATTTCATAAAGTCGTCAATGGCTTCATTCACCACCCTATCATAATTCTCGGCATCATCAATCTTACTCCATGTAGGAAGGTTACGGTTTTGGTTTTCTTCCAGTCGTAAGGAGCTATGTGAACGTATCAACTCCCTTTCTACTAGGGAGAGTTCCTGCTCCCAGCTGTAAGGCAATAGATGGACTTTTTTCAGATTCCAGGTATAATTTTCTTTACCGACTCCTGAAGCACCGTCCTTATCGGTACTATTATCCGCTATCCATTGAGCAAAATCGTCGGAAGCAGCTTTAAGTTCTCTGGCTGCCTGGGCCAGATCCGGGTGCTGATCCTGCTGTCCGTCCGCGAATGCTTGCAGGTCCTCACTTTGGGCTCGGAAACTTCTTTCACTTAACACCCATAGGTCCCGGGCATTACCTGTAAGAGTTTTCTTGGCCTGTTCCCATAAAGCAGGGCCTTTTCTAAGTTGGGCGGCGATCTGAGCAGCGTCCTCTGATGAAAGCGGTTTTTCATAATAGTCATACTCCACCCCGCCATAAGCATTGGGTCCCTCCCGCTCCGGCACATCGGTGGGGTAGGAAAAGAACCACAGATAAAAAGCCGGATCCTGCTGCCAGGGTTTTTTAACGCGATGGGCAAAGTCCAGTCCGTTCATCTCCGCCCAGACCAGATACCAGTCAACCTGATGTGCTATGGACCAATTGGTGGTGTCGAAGGCTTGAAGCCGGTCTTTCCATTTTGTTAACTCATGGTACTGCTGATCCATGGACTCTTTACGGTAATCCGGAATACCGTCAACTGCAGGCGGGACCAAGAATTTCCTCCAATCCAGGAAGAATTCTTGCAGTTGCTGATGTGTAGTGAACTCTGTTTTTTCTCGCGGTTTAGCTTGTTCCTCAATCGAGTCCTTAGAGGTGCATTGAACTAAAATTGAAATGCATATGATGATGCCAATGTAACCTAATTTCATAGAATAAGATTTTGGTAACTGGTCCCGGAGCCCCTAGCCCATCGGACATGTCCAGAATTCGTCTCTCGTAATAATTCCCGCCGGATGGCGGACACGCGTCTTTCGTAATTCGTAATTCGTCTATGGTGATTTATCCTCACATCTTCCATCCACCCCTCACCTTCTCTTGAATATACTTATCGGCCTTGGGTATCCCCACTGCTTTCATATTTTCTGCATCCCAATAGATCTTCTGTCCACCCAAGCGCAAAGAAAGCACACCCAACAAAGTGATCTCTGTCAAATGCGCCCCATATTTAAAATGCGAGCTTGCCTTAGGCCCATCTTTAATGGCATCAATCCAGTCGCGATGGTGACCGTTGGTAGGGGGCAAGGTAGGTTTCAATTCTTTAACGGTGGCTTCCAGGCGCTCAGGATACAATTTGGGTGCCTGACCGCGGCCTTCATAGACCATGATCCCTTTTTCCCCTACATAGAGCGCTCCCCGGCTGCTCAAGTCTTTATTGTCCGGTAATAACTCCGGCCGAGGTGGCCGCAAGCCTCCTGAATACCAGGTAAGTTTAAGAGGATCATTCCTGTCGGTGGCCGGAAAATGGTAATACCCGATCTCACCATAAGGAGTAATATGTTCATTACTAAAGCCGGCGGGAAACATCTCCACGGTCTCCGGCAAGGGCAGCTCCAGGCCCCAAACCGCTGCATCAAGATCATGGCAGCCAAAGTCTCCCATAGCACCGCAACCAAAATCCCAGAAATCTCTCCAGGTAACGGGGACATAGGCCTCATGAAAATCGCGCTTAGTCCTGGGGCCTAACCACAGATCCCAATCCAGTCCATGGGGTAATGGTGTGGTACCTTCGGGCACCCCTTTCAAACCGGGGATCCAGCGGGTTGCTGTCACCCAGGCATGCGCTTCGGTTATATTTCCCAGTACACCTGCCCGCAGATATTCTACTGTCTGACGAATACCCACCGAGCTGTGCTGTTGATTGCCCATTTGGGTGGCCAGCCCAGACTCACTGGCGACTTTCTTTACTTCGCGAGCTTCCCAAATATTGTGGGTCAAGGGTTTTTCGCAGTAAACATGCTTGCCGGCGCTAAAAGACTGTAAACAAATATAGGCGTGAGTATGATCGGGGGTGGCACAAAGTACCGCATCCAGGGATGGCTCTTTCTCCAGCATTTCCCGAAAGTCCAGGTACTCCGCAACCTTGAAATTCGCTGATCGCCCCTGATAGTGATCTTCTATTCTCTTTTTAACGGGCCCGCGGCCGGCAGTGGTACTATAATAAAAATTGGCCAAGTCCCAGTATTCCGCAGGATCGGCCATGGCGGTGACCTGCACATCGTCCAATTTAAAAAGCTCTTTCAGGTTGTTGTTACCCCGGCCACCAGCTCCTACCAAGGCCACATTCACTTTATCACTAGGAGCAATAAAGCCCCGGCCGCCCAGCACATGACGGGGTACAATGGTAATAGCAGATGCGGCCACGGCGGTTTTCTTGAGAAAATTCCTACGGGAGTTTTTAAGTGTTTTCATAAGATAGTATCAGCACGTCTTACGGAAATACGGAAATCTTGCGGTTAAGGTCAAGTGCAAATCCATATTCAGGATCAAATTCAAAGATAGATTCATTCACAATCCCCTCTGGATATTTAACTTTGGCCTTTCGTAATTGGTATTTCGTCATTAGTTTTATGCTATCTCAACCATGCCCCGAATCATCAAATATCTAATTCTTGCCTTTTTTATGGCCTTAAACCTATTTATCCGTGCCCAAAAGCACATCAACTACCACGAAGACAAGGTACCCCAATTTGAACTTCCCGATCCCTTAGTGATGCAGGATGGAACTCCGGTGTCCTCCATGGAGCAATGGACCCGTCATCGACGGGGGGAGATCATAGATCTGTTCGAAGAGCACGTTTATGGAGCCCGACCCGGTGAAATAGCTTTGTCATCGTATCAAGTAATGGAAGAGGATCAAAAAGCCCTGGGTGGTAAAGCCCTGCGCAAACAAATTAAACTGGTCTTTAAAAAAGGGGACCATTATTTGGAGGCCTTGGTGCTCATGTATTTGCCTCACCAAGTTGACCATGCTCCGCTTTTTTTGGGGCTTAATTTTTTCGGAAATCACACTGTAATTGATGATCCTCAGGTAATGCTCACCTCATCCTGGATGCGCAACAATTTCAATATGGGGATCAAGGAGCATAAGGCTACCGACGATTCACGAGGCCAGCTGTCACATCGATGGGCCATCGACCGTATTATTGATTCCGGTTTTGGCGTGGTCACCATGTATTGCGGGGATATCGACCCCGACCGCGATGATTTCAACGACGGCATTCACCCCTTTCTTTACCGAGAAGGTCAGACTCATCCCCAACCAAATGAGTGGGGCACACTGGCCGCCTGGTCCTGGGGACTGAGCCGGGCATTGGATTATTTAAAGGAAGATCCTCACACCAGTGATTCTAAGGTAATCGCCATGGGCCACTCCCGGTTGGGCAAGTCAGCGCTTTGGGCAGGGGCCCAGGACACCCGCTTCCATGGGGTGATCTCTAACGATTCCGGGTGTGGCGGAGCAGCCCTGTCAAAGCGCAAGTTTGGTGAGAATGCCAAAGCCATCAATGCCAATTTCCCTCACTGGTTTTGTGACAATTTTAAAAACTACAATGGCAAAGAAGAGGAGCTGCCACTCGATCAGCATATGTTAATGGCCCTTATCGCTCCTCGCCCTTTGTATATTGCCAGCGCGGAAAAAGATATTTGGGCCGATCCCAAAGGAGAATTTCTATCAGGAGTGCATGCCACCGTAGTTTATAAGTTTTTTGGCATGGAAGGATTAAGCGGTTCGGAGTTGCCGCCGGTCGACCAGCCCATTCACCATAGGGTTGGTTATCACATTCGCAGTGGAAAGCATGAGGTCACCGACTATGATTGGGAGCAGTATATTTTGTGGGCGCAGAAGGTGCTTGACTTAGAGTAAAAATTGCCCGTAAAGAGCTGTACACGGAGGCCCGCCAAGTAGACAGGGAAGTTGCACAACGAATTCAGATTATTAAAATCTGCATTTAATCATTAAATTCTACCCGACATCCTATAAAAGTCTCTGAACTATGTCTTTATCAAGAAACCTTCTTATCGTTTCATTCCTAGTCTACAGTACTTTGGGCTGCTCCAAGCCAGAACCCGCCGCTGAATCGGTTCCCAATGAATTAACGGATTCTACCTTCAGTTACCAGTCCTCCAGCCCTAAGGGCACCGACCTGGCTATATCCCGTAAGCAGTATACAGATAAACTTTACGGCTTCTGGCTGGCACAGTGTATTGCCAACTGGACCGGCTTGATTACGGAAATGGATAAGATCGGCGGTGAAGGTAAAGACGGCAAAGCCGCGGGGTTTTATACCCGCGAAAATTGGGGTGGACCGGATCACCCTAATTTATGGCAAATTGAATCCTTAGACGAGATCAGCCGGAATATTGACTTCGTGTTTAAAGATGAAGACGAGATTTGGGGCGCCGATGATGATACTGATATTGAATACATTTATCAGCATATCATGTGGCAGACCGATAACGGAAAACTCACCGGTGAACAAATACGGAACGGCTGGCTCACCCATATCTATTCCGATGAGAATACCCCTTTTAAGGACGATAATGGCGAGCCTCAGAATTTTTTGTGGGTCTCCAATCAGTCCGCTCATGATCTCATGCTACAAGGGAAAGTACCCCCGGAAACCAGTGACCCAGAACTGAATCCCAATTACGAGATGATCGATGCCCAGTTGACCACAGAAATATTTGGGCTTTTTGCGCCGGGACGGCCGGATGTGGCACTAGACATCGCTCGCTTACCCATACAGACCACTGCGCGATACGAAGCCCAGTGGATAGCTGAGTTTTATGTGATCATGCATTCATTGGCTTCGGTTACGGATGAAGAAAAGAGTATGAAGGACCAGGTATTTTGGCTGGCCCAGCAAGCAAGAAAACATTTGCCAGACACTTCCTATTCCGCAAAAATGTATGATTTTGTTAAAACACAGTATGATTCCGAAGTACCCTGGGAAGCTGCCCGGGACGCCTTGCATGAAAAATACCAGGTACGTCAGGAAGACGGCTATGAGTGGAGCACCAAGGAGGAGGCCTGCAACGGGTGTTTTGCTGCGGGCATCAACTTTGGAGCCGGTATGGTGAGTTTATTCTATGGCGAAGGCGATATAAAAGAAACCATCAAGATCGGTGCCTTAGCCGGCTGGGATTCCGACAACCCCACCGCCACCTGGGGTGGGTTGCTGGGTTTTATGTTAGGTAAAGCAGGGGTAGAACAGGCTTTCGGCCGTACCTTCTCCAACCGCTTTGATATTCATCGAACCCGGGGTGGATTTGATAAGCCTATTGATGATTTTTGGAAAATGTCTCAGAAGGGAGTATATGTGGTGGACCGGGTGGTACAGGGACAAATGAACGGTAATGTGCTCTTGGAAGAAGACTCTTGGCTGATCCCCAATGCTATAGAAATGCTAGAGTGAGTTGGTGATTTATTATTTTCCATTGATGATGGTTAAGTTGGACAAAGGGACACAAAGGGACACAAAGAAGACACAGAGGGGCACAGAGGGGCATAGAGAAGGACCACAAAGATTGTAGATAACAAGCTCAGTTACCGGATCCATGTCCCCCTCTGAGAGGGGGTTAGGGGGAGGAACCTCTGAGAGGGGGTTAGGGGGAGGAAAAATTCCTAGATCAGCTAAAGATCTCCTGCACCACCTTACCACTGACATCAGTTAACCGGAAATCCCTAGATTGAAAGCGATACGTGAGTTTTTCATGATCCATTCCCAAAGCGTGAAGCACTGTAGCCTGCAGATCGTGAATGTGTACCCGGTCCTTGATCCCGTGATACCCTATAATATCTGTTTCACCATGAGTGATGCCTCCCTTCACTCCCCCTCCTGCCATCCACATGGTGTATGCATCCGTATGGTGATCGCGGCCCTCAAAAGGGGTATCCACTCCTACCCGGTTTTCCTGCATGGGAGTGCGTCCGAATTCCGCTCCCCATACCACCAGTGTATCTTCCAGCAGGCCTCGCTGTTTAAGATCCTGGATCAGGGCGGTCATAGGTTGATCGATTTCCCTGCATCGATCAACGAACCCATTGTTTAGCCCATTTTGAATATTATCCCCGTGGGTATCCCATCCCCAATGGAACAGTTGGATGAAGCGTACACCCCGCTCAGCCAGTCGCCGGGCCAACAAGCAATTATTCGCAAAGGAAGTGGTGCCCGGTTCGGTCCCGTACATTTCGTGTATATAAGCGGGTTCTTTGCTGATATCAGTAGCTTCCGGTACGGATACTTGCATTTTAAAGGCCATCTCATATTGAGCAATTCGGGTGAGGATCTCCGGATCCTTGAATTCCCGGTACTGCTGTTGATTGATCTTGTTTATGGCTTCTATGGATTTTCCTCGTAAATCGCGGCCCATGCCGGCAGGGTTGGAAACATAAAGCACAGGATCACCTTGAGAACGGCATTGCACACCCTGGTATAGGGTAGGCAGAAACCCGCTGCCCCACACGCTCTTACCAGCGCTGGGAGTATTGCCACCGGATACCAGTACCATGTAACCGGGCAGGTTTTCATTTTCCGAACCCAGCCCATAGGTAACCCAGGAGCCCATAGAAGGTCTTCCTAGACGGGGGCTTCCGGAATGCAAGAATAGTTGAGCAGGGGCATGATTGAACTGGTCGGTGTGTACGGCTTTCAAAAAACACACATCATCTGCTACGGCACTAAAATGAGGTAGTCGGTGGGATATCCAGGCGCGACTTTCACCGTGTTGGCTGAATTTAGCCTGAGGCCCTAGCATTTTAGGAACTCCTGAAATAAAGGCAAATTTCTTATCCTCCAACAGTGAAGGGGGGCAAGGTTTACCATGCAACTTTTGCAACTCCGGTTTGTAGTCAAACAACTCCAGCTGTGAGGGAGCTCCCGCCATATGCAGGAAAATTACCCGCTTAGCCCGGGGGGCGAAATGAGCAGCATTACCTAATACTTCGGAAAGCAAGGGAGCCTTATCCGCTGATGGTTCCCAGGAACTGCAACCCAGTAAACCACCCAAGGCCATGCCGCCCAATCCTGTGGTGCACTGTTTTAAAAAGTGCCGCCGGGTGGTTAACATTCCTGCTTTGTATTGTAGCTCTTGAGATAGCTTCATAATCATTCCTTCATTATAAATCCATCAAGGTTTAAAATAGCGTTAGCTACTACCATCATGGGGTCATCAATCCTTTCTCCCGGCCGCCAGGTCACCGGTTGAATTGCTGTTCCTAGTTCTTCCGCGGCCTCTGTATACAGTTGTTTGAGAATGTCTATGGTTTCCTGAGAAGGTTCTCCCACCAAAGCCAGTTGATATCCCTGGCGAATGGCCGCCTCCAGGTCTTGTTCCAGTGGCTTGAGGCGTTGTGCCAAGGCAGCTGCCGCTTCCACATATACGGGATCGTTGAGGGTGACCAAAGCCTGTAACGGGGTATTGGTTCTAATACGTCGAGAAACACAGAATTCTCTACTGGGGCTGTCAAAACTGACCATACTGGGGTAAGGCGAAGTCCTCTTCCAATAGGTATATAGTCCCCTGCGATATTTGTCTTCCGGCTTAGTTTCCCATTGCTGAGCATTGTAGATCACTTGCCAGATTCCTTGCGGTTGGGGGGGCATAACACTGCGCCCCCCAATGGTGCCGTCCAGCAGCCCGCTGACCGCTAATGCCTGATCGCGGATCTGCTCGGCCGTCAGCCGGAATCTGGCCCCTCTTGACAACAGGCGGTTGTAAGGATCTATTTGAAGTTTCTTCTCCGTTACCCTTGATGATTGCTGGTAGCTGGCTGTCATTAATATCTCTTTCAAGAAGCTTTTAATACTCCATTGATGCTCATTCATTAGTCGTAACGCCAGGAAATCCAGTAGTCCGGAATGACTGGCAGGCTCGGCTTGAGTACCGAAGTCCTCCACTGTTAGCACGATACCGGTGCCGAAAAGCTGCTCCCAAAGTCTGTTTACCATCACTCTTGCCGTCAAGGGGTTATCCGGACCTGTCAGCCATTGTGCCAAGGCCAGACGATCACCGCCGATCGCTGTTCCTCTTGATAGGGTGGCTGGTAGTTGCGATGTAACGGTATCGGTGGGGGTAAGCCAACTACCGCGATCAAATACCTGGGTTATTCTGGTGAATCCTGGGGTTTTGGCCTTCATAATCGGGGTGAGGTCGGCCTTGGTTCTAAGCTCCCATAGTTCGTTCTGATAATCTCGCAATTGCTTGGATGGTGGCTCCTCAAATTCCAGCAGGATCTCTTTTATGGTTACCAGGCCATCAGGAGCTTTGGCGGTGGTATTGATCAGTTCGAAAACCAGATGGTGTTTACCGGTAGGTATTTGATTCCTAAGCTTAAAACTTTCACGAGTAAAGGTTTGCTCCCATACATGCTCAGCTTGCCGGGTAGTGTAGGGAAAATCCACTTGCTGCAGCAGGAGCCCATCTAACTGGTCCAGATATACTTTTATGCGAGCATCGGTCCCTCTGGTAGCATAGTAGTAGTTAATAGCCTGCAGACCCTCAAGTTCAATGTTGTTGAACGTAAAATACAATCTTCTATTCAACCCTTCGCTTAAGTTGATCACCTGATTGTTGACAGAGCCATCGGTATTGATCTGCACGTGCTGGAAATCATCACAGAGCTGCGGTATTAATGTGGGAAACAAGGCTTCTTTAAATTTATCCCCTAAGCTTTGATTTTGGGTTAGGTTTTTATCAATCTCCGGCTGCCGCATTCGATCAATGAACGCTACGATCTGCTCAATTCTCTGGGCATCCACAGGTTCCCAAGTTGCTAAGCCTGGCGCCAATGAAGAAAGATCAGCGTCTTGGGTATTGTTAAAATAGGCCATCAGATTATAATACTCCTCATGCTTAAAGGGGTCATAAGGATGGCTATGACATTGTACACAAGCGATGGAGGTAGACTGCCAGACCTCGAAGGTGGTATTCAAACGGTCCATAACCGATGCCAGTCTAAACTCCTCATCGATGGTACCTCCCTCGGTATTGGTCATGCTATTGCGATGGAAAGCCGTGGCGATCAATTGCTGACGAGTGGGATCCGGCAATAGATCGCCAGCTAGTTGCTCAACAGTAAACTGATCGAAGGGCATATCGCTATTAAAGGCCTGGATCACCCAATCGCGGAAGCGCCAGATATTACGATGGTTGTCGGCCTCATAGCCATTGGAATCTGCATAGCGGGCCAGGTCCAGCCACATGGAAGCCCATCGTTCCCCATAATGCTCAGAAGCCAATAAAGAATCTACGAGAGCTTCATAGTGCGTTGCAGTAGGTTCCTCTAAATATTGGGCTAACATCTTACCGGAAGGAGGTAACCCGGTCAAATCCAAACTTACTCTGCGGGCCAGCGTAGCGGGAAGGGCCTGAACTTCGGGATCCAGACCCGCCTCCTGCAGCTTTTGCAGGACAAACCGGTCCATATCACTTTGGGGCCATGATGAATTAAGCGAGGGTACTTGGGGTAACCCGGGGGGTACATAGGCCCAATGGTCTTCCCATTGAGCTCCCTGATCGATCCATTCCGCTATTAATTTGATCTCCTGGTCGTTCAGCGGAGGGGCGTCCTGTGGCATACGCTCCCCAGGATCTGTATGCACCAGTCTTTGGTACATTTCACTTTTTTTATGACTTCCAGGCACGATGGGACGCTTGCCTGACTCCGCGGGTGCGTAGGCTGTCTCCGGAAACAGCAAGCTAAAATCACCCAGCTGCCTAACTCCTCCATGGCATGCCAGGCAATTTTCGTTTAAGATAGGTCGGATATGTTGGTTAAAGCTTATCTCTTCTTTTTTGCAGGATAAAAAGCCTAAAACCAAAATCAGTATGCCAGTGCTACCGGCTAGGATATGTCGAAACTTTGCCATAATAAGCTAATTCAAATTACAAATATTAGGCAATAATTTGGTACGTGGCCCTCGCAATATTTCATAGAACAAAGTGCAAGCTCGAAATAAGCTATTAGCGGTCAATCCACAAGTGTGATTCCACTCAGTTTAAGACTTGGAAATTGGGATTTATTTGATTTTTGTTAATTGTGAATTGCACATTGTTACGGGCTAATTGTTAACTTGCATTATGGAGCAATTCGTGGTATCGGCGCGCAAATACAGACCGGCTTCTTTCGACAGTGTTATAGGTCAGGATCACATCACAAAAACCTTGCAGAATGCCATCGAGAAAAATCAACTGGCCCAGGCACTATTGTTTTGTGGACCCAGAGGAGTAGGAAAAACTACCTGTGCCCGCATATTGGCGCATACCATTAACGAATTTGACCAAACCCAGAAACTGGCGCAATCCATGAACATTTACGAATTGGATGCTGCCTCCAATAACTCTGTAGACGATATCCGCAATCTCATTGATCAGGTACGTTACCCGCCTCAATATGGCAAGTACAAGGTTTATATCATTGATGAGGTTCATATGTTGTCAAATGCAGCCTTCAATGCCTTCCTGAAAACCTTGGAAGAGCCCCCTTCTTATGCCATCTTTATTTTGGCCACTACGGAGAAACATAAAGTCATCCCTACCATTTTATCCCGGTGTCAGATTTACGATTTCAACCGCATCGGCATTGTCGATATGGTAGAACATCTGAAATTTGTAGCGAAAGAGGAAGGCGTTACTGCCGAGGAGGAAGCCCTGCACCTAATAGCCCAAAAGGCCGATGGCGCCCTGCGCGACGCCTTGTCGTTCTTTGATATGATTGTGACTTTCGCCTCCGACAATCAGGTTACTTTGGAGGCTACATTGCACAACCTGCATGTATTGGATTATGACTACTACTTCAAAATAACTGAATATCTGCTTCAAGAAAACACCTCCGATACCTTGCTAACCCTCGATGAGATCTTGGCCAAAGGGTTTGACAACCATAACTTCATCAATGGACTAAGCGAGCATTTCAGAAATCTGCTGGTGTGCCAGGATGCGGCCACTGTACAACTGATGGAGGTATCGGACAGCGTAAAGCAGCGCTATCTTCAGCAGTGTCAGCAGACCAGCAAATCGTTCTTGCTTACCGCCCTGAATATTGCCAACCAATGTGATCTCGGCTACAAAAGCAGCAAAAACTCCCGCTTGCACGTGGAAATAGCTTTGATGAAAATAGCACATTTGCCCTCAGCGATTCAGCTAGCGGCAGGAGAACCTAAAAAAAAAACCAAAATCCCTGATACATTACCAGTAGAACCTGTACCCGTACCACCAACTCCCACCACTTCAAACCTGGAATCTGATTCTCAACCTGCTACCCTCTCCTCTACGGGGTCACCAAAACAAGATGTTGTTGCCTCCCCACCAACAGCGGAAGAGGTGCACGTTGCTTCCGCCCCCAGCAAAGAAAATGGTCACCAGAGAGCCACCAGCAAGTTACCTGATCTGCAGGCTCTTAAAAGTAAAGTAGCCGGAACCTCAATTGAAGCCAAAGAGGAAACCTCCCACAAGCCTTCCCGCAATGAGGCCTTTACCCAGGAAGATCTTATGAAATACTGGAAGGAGTTCGCCGAAACCCGGCGAGAGGCCGGGAAGCAACAGGAATACTTGGTCTTAAGCCAAAAACCTGAATTTAAAGAGCCCGATACCCTCAAGATCAAGCTGAACAGTGCCGTACAAATCGATACTGTGGATTACTTAAAGTCCGATTTGATGCCCTTTTTAAGAGATAAAGTGCAAAACGATGGCATAAAATTGGAAGCAGAGCTTGAAATTGATGAAACAAAAGCCCTAATTTACACCCCAGCTGAGAAATTCCAGTACCTGGTCGAAAAACACCCGCCGCTTAAAACTCTTCAAGAAAGACTGGGCCTAGACCCTGATTTTTAATATTTTACGAAGTTTAAAATCCTTCTTAAGGAAGTCAAGGCTCTATTTTTAGCATTTTTTCAATAATCTAATTTTTGAGAATGAAACGATTAATTCTATTGACATGGTTAACCAGCTTTGCTTTTATTATTGCCAATGCCCAAACACTGGAGGAGTTAAAAGCCCAACGGGCTGCCAAAAAAGACACATTGGCTCGACTTGAAGGTGAAATAGGAGCTATACAGGGTCAAATTGACGCTTTACCGGGTTGGAAGGTAAGGGCATTTGGGACTATCGGAGTGAATCTGAGCAGGTTCAACGATTGGTTCTCCAAAGGGACGCCAAATTCCGCTGGGGGCAATATTGCCTTTGCGGTAAATGGCATTGCCAATCTTGATCAGGAGAAGTTTTTTTGGCGTAATTCTGCCACCGTGAACTTGGCATGGATAAGATTCGACGATAGAGACGATCCCGATGATGACAGCGACTTTGAAGAGGCCACCGACGTATTTAACATAAATTCTCTTTATGGCAGAAAGCTTTCTGATAATTGGGCAGCCTCAGGTCTCGTGGAATACCGCACCACCTTGTTGAGCAACTTCAACGATCCGGGTTATTTAGATCTTGGAGTAGGATTCACCTGGACACCGGCTACTGACCTGGTGGTGGTGATCCATCCGTTGAACTACAACATAGTGTTCTCCGATATGGACGCTGTTTTCGATTCATCACTGGGAGCTAAGATCATGGCTGATTACGCCCGCCAGCTTCCCGGGGGTGTTACATTTAAAACGAATTTTTCCACCTTCCAGAGTTATAAAAGTTCTGACTTGTCCAATTGGACCTGGACCAACTCCTTTGGCTATACTTTTTGGAAAGTGGTGGGTGTGGGATTTGAATTTGGGTTGAGAGGAAATAAGCAGGAGGCACTCAATTACGAGATCACCGAATTGGGCAATGAGGATGCCACCTTCGATACCATTGATAATCAATTGCAAAGCTATTGGATCCTGGGTCTTAGCTATTCCTTCTAGGTGTGATAACCTTATAACTAAAAAAGGTCTTCATTGCTGAAGACCTTTTTTTTATTTTTTGTTGATCCACTCAACATCAGGAAGCTTTGGTAATCCCAATTGATTTGATCTCTCCTAACTCTGATTCCGTAAGCGGTTTGGTGATAAATTTAATGACATGGTCATTATTCACAATTTTATCAATGTCTCGTTTGTTGTCTGAACTAGACAGAATAATGACTCGACACTTGTTTTTAACCAATTCCGCAAATTTCTCAAATTCATAGAGGAAAACAAAACCATCAACAATAGGCATATTGATATCCAAGAATATAAGATCCGGCAATTTCGACGGCTCATTTCTGTGGGCACCAATATATTCCAAGGCACTTTTACCTGAACTTTTAATAATTACATTTCGGGCAAATTTGGTGATTTCAATGATTCTCTTACTGATGAAGTTATCAGTTTCATTGTCATCCACCAACATGACCAGATCCAAACGATGCTCTTCCATCCTAAACTCTATTAATTGATCTGTGTTCCAAAAAAGATTTGTTTACTGGCGCTAAATACATTATTTCAAAGATACGGCATTTATTGTAGTGTCTTGCCGCTAAATACAAATCTATATTAGCCTGGTAATATTATCCCCCAATAATTAAAAAAAGCGGCCATTTGTATCCCTGCTAAGGGCGTTTTAACAGCTTTAACTCCTCGCCCACCGAGATGTTGAAATCCTTTTTGTTGTTCCATTTCATTACCTCCTTTATGGTAGCCTGATGATCCCGGGCAATCTGGTAAAGCGTTTCGCCGGGTTTTACCTGGTATACAATAAACTGATTATCAATAGATTGAATATTCTCGTTTTGATTCTCTTGCACTTTTTCAACTGGGTCTATGATCAATTCCTGACCAATTTTCAGATCAGTGGAATTGGAGAGTGCATTTATTTCCTGCAACTCTGAAACAGTGGTATTATAGGTTTGCGCTATGGAGTAGAGTGTTTCCCCCGTTTGAACTACATGTACCTTTTTCTGGGAATTTGCCACAATTTTACTTTTATCCACCCCTACAAAATTCACGGGTTCATCCAACTCAAACTCCTTTTCTTCCGTCAACACATGCTCCTTTACGGGGTTTTGGTCGGAGGCGTTTTCCAATGTCTCAGAAGTAGGTGCCTCCGGTTTAGCCTCAGCTATTTGACGCTTCACCGTATCAGCAGGAGCGCTTACCGGAGAAGTTCTGGGGTTATTCGGGAGGGTACTTGCCGAGCTGACCACTACCTTAGAAGTTTTGGGCTCCTTCTTAACCGGTTTTTCTTTTACGGCAGCCTGCTGATAAGCCACAGGTTCATCCGCAGGACGAATGAACCGCAGCCACAACACTCGTCCGGATTTTATCTGTTGACTCTTAGC
>Ga0224508_10002268_pt1 | contig 16563 bp, 16 predicted proteins | sample SF_Jan12_sed_USG_4_FD_170157 | JGI IMG/M metagenome (GOLD analysis project Ga0224508, IMG submission 170157) | Sediment microbial communities from San Francisco Bay, California, United States - SF_Jan12_sed_USGS_21 | ecosystem: Environmental > Aquatic > Marine > Sediment | place: USA... | reverse complement strand
CAAATAGAAGCCGCTCGAACGATCATAGGTGGTAAGGACTCGTAAACCTACCTATATGCAGTGAAATTCAGGGGTCTACAATAGCAGTAGGTGGATCAGGAATACCATTATGACCTTGATCCGAACACCCGCCGTCGCCGGTCAGTTCTACTCCGGCAGTGCCGAGGAACTGAGTGCGACTGTTGCGACGCTGCTCAATGAGGCGCAGGAGCAAGACACGCCTGCGCCCAAAGCCCTGATTGTGCCGCATGCCGGCTACATCTATTCGGGCCCGGTGGCTGCCAACGCCTACGCCCGGCTACAGTCTTATCGCAATCAGTATCAACGAGTTATCCTCCTGGGGCCCTGCCACCGAATGCCTGTTCGTGGCCTGGCCCTGAGCAGCGCCGATGTATATCGCACGCCCATGGGCGACGTGCCGCTCGACAAGACTGCGATTGCGAGCCTGGATATCCCCGGCGTGCGGATCTTCGATGAGTCGCATCAGAATGAACACAGCCTGGAGGTACACCTGCCATTCCTGCAGGCGCTGCTCGGGGACTTTTCCGTTGTTCCGATCGTCGTTGGCGATGCAGCGCCTGAGCTGGTTTCGCGGGTGCTCGACGCGCTGTGGGGTGGACCGGAAACGCTGATCATCGTCAGCTCAGACCTTAGCCACTACCTGAAGTACGACGCGGCCCGCGCAATAGATGCGGTGACCTGCCAGGCTATCGAAGATCTGGACGCCGGGCAGATCAGTCATGATATGGCCTGCGGTGCAACGCCGGTCGGCGGCCTGCTCATCGCTGCAAAGCGCCGCGGGATGAAAGTGACAACCCTCGACCTGAGAAACTCGGCTGATACGACTGGTGATCGGGGGCTTGTTGTTGGCTACGGCGCATGGATGTTTGTCTGAATGAAGCTACTGACTTGCCTGTTGTTCATCGTATCGATCGCCGCTTCCACCGACGAAGCCAACTACGCAGCGGCGAGAGCTGCATTGGTCGAGGAACTGCAGCTTTACGCGCAACTCGCGCATGATCCGGACGAGGTCCAGTTCAGCAAAGAGGTGCTGGCATCGATGAATACCGTGAAACGCCACGTCCTCGTGCCAGCACGGGAGAGGCGTTTCGCGTACGAGAACCGGCCGTTGCCAATCGGGTATGGCCAGACGATCTCGCAACCCTATATCGTCGCGCTAATGACGGAACTCATCGAGCCCGATGCCAACGACGTGATTCTCGAAGTGGGTACGGGTTCCGGCTATCAGGCGGCGATTCTGGCGGAGCTCGTACATCACGTATACAGCATCGAGATCATTGAGGCGCTTGCTACCCGGGCTCGACAAGATCTTGAAAACCTGGGCTACAAGAACATCACAACAAAACTCGGGGACGGTTACTACGGCTGGCTGGAGCATGCGCCTTTCGACGCCATCGTCGTTACGGCTGCCGCCAGCCACGTGCCACCGCCGCTGATTGAACAATTAAAACCGGGCGGCCGAATGGTCATCCCGGTGGGCGGCCGCTTCCTGACGCAAACACTGCTGCTGCTCGAGAAGACCGAAAAGGGAGAGGTCATTACCCGGCAATTCGGCGCCGTCCGCTTCGTGCCGCTGACCGGCGAGCACTAGGCACGTTCCCGTGCGCCGCCTGTTTCCTGCAACGCTGCTTGTCTCCGCAGGGGCAATCGGCTACGAGCTGCTGTTGATGCGCGTATTGTCGATTGTGCAGTGGCATCACTTCGCGTACATGATCATCAGCCTCGCATTGCTCGGCTATGGTGCCAGTGGCACGTTCATCGCATTGTTCAAATCTCGCCTGGAGGCTCGATTCGAGACGGCATTTGCGGCGAGTGCTCTGCTCTTCAGTATCACGATGGTCCTGTGTTTCGGGCTCGGCCAGCGCGTGCCCTTTAATGCGCTGGAGGTCGTCTGGGACTCACGTCAGTTTCTCAACTTGAGCCTCATCTACCTGGTGTTCTTCGTGCCGTTTTTTTTTGCCGCTTCCTGCGTTGGGCTGGCATTTACCTGCAGGCGTATGCACATAAGTCGCATCTACTTCTTCGACCTGTTCGGCGCCGGTCTGGGCGCAGTTCTGCTTATCGCCACACTCTTCGCTTTCATCCCCCAGGACGCTCTCCTCGTACTGATGACGTTGCCGCTTGTCGCGTCTGTCATCATGGGCACACCCTCTTCCGCTCGTGCACCGCTAATGGCTTTGCAACTAGTGTGGCTGATGCTGCTGGTCAGCGGCATTCCGCAAAATCAACTTGGCCTGCGCGTCTCGGAATACAAGGGGCTAAGCCAGGCACTGCAGGTTACGGACAGCCGCGTGCTGGACGTATCGTCCAGTCCTCTCGGGCTACTAACGGTCGTCGAGAGCCCGACGGTACCCATCCGCCATGCGCCGGGCTTGAGTTTCAATACCCGCCATATCCCACCGCAGCAACTCGCCGTGTTTACCGACGCCGACGGCATGAGTGCAATCACCCGCTTCGACGGTAACCTCGACTCGCTCCGCTACCTGAGTGATATCACGGCGGCCTTACCGTACGCGCTACTCGAAAAACCTGAGGTCCTGGTTCTCGGGGCCGGCGGCGGCAGCGACGTGTTACTCGCGCTGTACCACGGCGCAAACAGTGTCGATGCCGTAGAACTCAATCCTCAGATGAGCAAACTCGTCGGCGAGACCTACGCAGAGTTCGCGGGCTTCGTTTATGACGATCCCCGCGTGACCGTCCACACTGGTGAGGCGCGAGGTTTTGTCGCTCAAAGCGACACGCGATATGACCTTGTCCACATTGGCCTGCTCGATTCCTTCGGCGCATCCGGGGCCGGTGTGCAGGCACAGAGTGAAAGCTATATCTACACGGTGGAGGCCATTCGAGAATACCTCGTGCACACGACACCCGGCGGTATGCTCGCTATCACGCGATGGCTAAAAATCCCGCCGCGCGATGGCCCGAAACTCGTAGCAACTGCGATTGCAGCGCTGCGCAGCATGGGCGTAAGCGAACCCGGGCAGCGGCTGGCGATAATACGCAGTTGGAACACGAGCACCGTGCTCGTCAAGAATGGGGCCCTGACACCCAACGACATCCAGTCGATCAGGGAATTCGCTCTGTCCCGTTCTTTCGATACGGCCTGGGTCCCGGGTATCCAGGCAAGCGACGTGAATCGATTCAACTTGTTGGATGAACCGTATTTCTATGATGGCGCCGTGGCGCTACTAGGCCAGCACGCCGACGAATACGTCGAACGCTACAAGTTCTACATCGAGCCGGCAACCGACAACCGGCCTTACTTTTTTCACTTTTTCAAATGGGCAACGCTTCCCGAAGTGATTACGCTGCGGCGAGTCGGTGGCGCGGGGCTGATCGAATGGGGTTACCTGATTCTCATTGCAACCTTGCTGCAGGCGGCGGTCGCCGGGCTGGTATTGATCCTGCTGCCACTTTCCCGCGTCAAGCGTAGCTGGCCTGCGGGAACAGGCTCTCGTATGGGCGCTTATTTTCTGTTGCTCGGCCTGGCATTTCTGTTCATCGAAATGGCGTTCATCCAGAAGTTCATTCTGTTCCTCAGCCATCCATTGTATTCGGTTGCCGTCGTTCTGAGTGGTTTTCTCGTGTTCGCGGGTATCGGTAGCGCCTGGTCGGAGCGTCTTGCCACAAAACTTGACGAAAGCGGCCGCTCACCAATCGCCGTCGCGGTCGGCGGCATCGCGTTCCTTGCTCTTTTGTACACGATCCTGTTGCCCTGGCTATTCCGGTATTGCATCGGCTATTCCGACCTTGTCAAAATAGTCATTTCACTGGCGCTCATCGCACCCCTCGGCGTCAGCATGGGCATGCCATTTCCGCTGGGGCTAAAGTCCGTTGCTGCGACCGCGCCCAATTTCATTCCGTGGGCCTGGGGTATCAATGGTTTTGCCTCTGTTTTGAGCGCGGTTCTTGCCACGCTGCTGGCGATCGAGTTCGGTTTCACGTTCGTGATCATGCTCGCCTTGATTTTCTACGCGACAGCCGCCCTGATTATCGCACCGTCGATCAGGGCGTCGGGCCCCAGCCTTCCTCGCCAATAAGGGGTACGAAGCGCACCGGGATCAAGTATTCTGTTTCAAACTCGGTCTCGGAGACCCGGGTCACCCGAACCAGCTCCTGATACCAGCTACTCTTGCCGACAGGTATGACGAGGCGGCCCCCTATCTTGAGCTGACGCTGAAGTGTCTCGGGGACGTCAGGGCCTCCGGCCGTAACGACGATACCGTCGAACGGGGCTTCCTCGGGCCAGCCAAGTGTTCCGTCGCCCTGCCTCACATGGACGTTGTGATAACCGAGGTCGTCGAGAACGGCACTCGCCATGTCCGCCAGTCCACCGATGCGTTCTATCGTGTATACATCTGCCGCTATCTCGGCGAGAACGGCCGCCGCATAGCCGGAACCCGTGCCAATCTCCAGGACTCTCTCTCCACCCTCGAGGGCCAGGGCCTCCGTCATATAGGCAACGATGTAGGGCTGCGAGATTGTCTGACCATCACCGATCGGCAGAGGCGCGTCATCGTATGCCCATACTCCTTGTCCTTGCGGCAGAAATCGCTCACGCGGAACCTTGCGCATCGCGTCGAGGACCTTTTCCGATCTTACACCGCGTCCCGCAATCTGGCGCTTTACCATGCGGTCTCGCAATTTCGAGTAGTCTGTCATGACCCCACCCCGCAGCCATTTCCCAATCCCGGCAACATCAGCGTATGTTCTAAATACGGGCTTGGATATTAGGATTTAACGCAGGCAGATTGCGTGTTGCTCTGCTACGATTAGATGTACCCGGCACGCGCAACAACCAACAACAATCCTGCCGCGCGGCTTACTATCGAGGACTCAGACATGAAAAGACTATTTGGCATACTCCCGTTGCTCCTGATCGTCACGGCTTGTAATCAGGCGCCGCCGGCAACGGATCCTTCGGTCATCACTTCAGGCGCGGAAGCCTGGGCAGCAGCATTCAACGCAAAAGACGTCGATGCGCTCGCAGAGCTTTACACCAGCGATGCACGCGTCGCGCCGCCCAATAGTGAAGCAGAGATCGGCAGAGACACCGTACGCGCTGAATTTGGCGCCATGATCGACGCCGGCCTCAGCATCCAACTCGCCACAGTAGAGGTAGCGGTCTCTGGCGATATAGGGTACAGATTCGGAACCTATGTGCTGCAGGCCGGTGACGAAACGGCGGACGTCGGAAAATACGTCGAGACGTGGCGACGCGGTGATGACGGTGAGTGGCGCATTTCCAATGACATTTGGAACAGCGATCGACCCGTGCCCATGGCCGAACCCCCCAAGACCCACGTCATGATCACGCACGAAGTCGAGGATGCGGAGAAATGGTTGGCCGCGTGGCGCGGTGAGGACAGCCGCCACAAACTGTTCAAGGACAATGGCGCCGCTCACGTGCACACCTTCCAGAACGCCGACAACCCGAACCTGACCGGCCTGGTGGTCGCCGTGAACGACATCGATGCGCTTAATGCGATGCTTGGATCGGAGGAAGGCATGGCCGCCGCCGCGGCGGATGGCGTCAAAAGAGACACTTTGACCGTGCTGACTGAAGCGAAATAGATCAATCCGGGTCAATATCTCCGTCTCACGGAATTGGGGACATTCTGCTTTAGTTTGATAATTCGCTAAGTCGGAATGTCCGCACTTTCCCTGTACTTATTCCGTATAGGCAAGTCTGGATACGCTTGCTAGCTTCTTCCTGTGTGGTGAAGGAAGGAGTGACTCATGAACGCAATCAACCTCGCCATCGCGTCGGCGTGCGCCACCGCTGTGCTTTGCGCGGCCTGTGCCACCTCACCTGAAGACGAGCGCCGGCGGCAGGAAAAAGAGGCGGACATCGTCGAAATACTGAGCTATGAGCTCGACCCGGCAGAATTTGGTGAGACCAAGAGATGCCTGTCGGACCACGAGTATCGCACCTTCCGCGCCCTCGACGACCAGCGCATCCTGTTCGAAGGTCGGCGCGGCAAGCTGTGGATCAACACGCTGCGCGGGCGCTGCCATGACCTGCGCTTCGGGGACGTGCTCGTCGTCAATCAAACCACGGGCTCGCGCATGTGCGATATGGACCGATTCCAGGTTGCAGACTGGTTCGACTGGCCCTGGTATCGACGCTGGCCATGGTACTGGGGTGGCAGTTGGGGAACCGGCGCCACCTGCTCGCTGGGCAAGTTTCAGCCGGTCACGGAAACACAGGTAAACGAGATCGAGGCAGTGCTAGAATCCCGCTAGGAACCGGATGGGATCGGGGGAGATAGCATGCGCGTGACATGGCTGAGCACCGCAGTGCTGTTATCAGGACTCGCGCAGGCGCAAGCGACAACTGAGGAGCAGGCGGTCGACTATTTCGCGCGTGACTCCTTTCGAATCGACACATTCGTCTGTCCTTTCAAGGATGATATTGACTACGAGCCTGGCGAAATCGAGTGTGGCTTGCTACAGGTACCCGAGAATCGTGAGAATTCCAACTCGCGCTTTATCGAGCTGCACTTCGTCAAGCTCAATTCGACCTGGGACGATGAAGCAGAAGACGGAGAGGACGACGACGATGAAACGAGCCTTGCTCCCGGCAAACGCGACGACGTCGTCATTTACCTGACAGGCGGTCCCGGGGCGCACGCGACCACTTACGTCGAACGCTTCAAAGACCACCGCATCCTGAAGCATCGTGACATGTACATCCTGGAGCAGCGCGGCATCGGCTACTCGGATGACTTCTGTCCCGAGTACTCTGCTCGCAAGCCCGAGAAATTCGACGTCGAAACTTACGACGAACAGCAGGAAGCGTCATTAACGGCGGCCGACGACTGTGCGGCTAACGCTATCGCGGGCGGCGTCGACTTAACGGGCTATAACACGATCGAGAATGCGCGTGATGTTCATGCGTTTCGACTGGCACTCGGCCTCGAACAATGGAATGTCTGGGGCATCTCCTACGGCACGATTCTCGGCCAGGCCTATATCAAGGAAGATCCCGAAGGCATTCGCGCAATCGTTCTGGACTCCATCGTCCCGCTCAATGCCGGGGACGAATCTCATTACTGGCAGGTCGTTAAATGGTATGACCGCGACCTTCGGAAACTCGATGAATTGTGCCAGGCGGATACCGGGTGTGCGAAGCATTACCCCGATCTCGGCGAACGGCTTCGGCAAGCAACGAGGACTGTCCTGGACGCTCCCATTACCGTCGATGTCGAGGAGTCGGAAATATATCCGTCGGGCGAGGCGCGCGTGTTTGCCGATATCGTGGCGTTCCTGCCATTCGTAATGCTCTACGAGCAAACGAATTACCCGGGACTGCCAGGGATGATTTACGCGTGGACCGACCTTGTCGAAAAACGTGACGAGACCTTGTTCAAGGCACTCGCCCAGGCCGGAGACGGGGATCTTGGCGGTCTGAGCCAGGGCATGTACAACGCGGTCTTTTGTCTGGACGGCTATAGGGAAGCGCAAATCAGCTCGGGCGCCGCGGACCGCGAAGCGTATCCTGTCTTTGGCGACGTCCTCGGCACGGCGGAATTCGATAAGAGAGCGGCGCAGCGTTGCCTGGACTTCGGCATGGCTCCGAGGGACGGCGCGGAATACCAGCCGGCCAGCACCGACATACCGGCACTGATCGTAGCCGGAGACATGGACCCGATTACGCCGCCACCGCTGGCGAAGGCCATACTGCCCGGCTTCTCCAATGCTACTTACGTCGAGTTTCCCTATGCGGGCCACGGGCCTCTGCGATCCGTCGAATGTGGCGGGGACCTGCTCAACCTGTTTTTTGACGATCCGAACGGCGAGCCTGACCTGAGTTGCGTGGATGAAATGGAAGCACCCAAGTTCTTCGTGCCACTCTATACGAGCGACATCGCTCCACGCCTGCTGCTGCTCGCGGTCGAAGACGAAAAGAAACTGGCGGGGCCAGGTGCATGGGGTGGAATTAGCATTATCATTTCGTTGATCGCATTCATCTGGCTGTCCGTTGCACCGCTCGGCCGACGCATCGACAAGCGTCAGCCTGTCAGCGTGTCCGGTGCCCGCTGGTCGGCGTGGCTCGCCGCGACCTTCGCCACGGCTGCTGCGGCGATATTTGGAGCCGCGATCGCAGTCACGGTCGATACATCAGAGATTCTCGTCGTCTTCGGTCTCGTGCCCTGGGCCCGGATTGGCGCCGTCTCCGGCCTCCTGGCGGGGATTTTTGGCATTGCCGCAGTGGCGTTCATTGTTCGCGAACGTCGCAAAGGAAAACTGCCGATTGGCACGCTGGTCGGTTTCCTGTTGACCGGCATCGCGGCGGTGGGGCTCAGTACGTTCCTGCTGTACTGGGACCTCGGACCCTTTTGAAGCGCAAAAAGCGAGTCCACAGGAGAACATCAGGAATTCATCGGACGATCCTCATTGCGACCGGCAGGCGGGCGTATAGCATCAAATCAACGACATTGATGCAGCCCGGAGGAAGAAACGATGAAAACCACTCAGATCCTGACAGTAGCTTTTTTGGCCGCCCTGCTCGCCGCAGGTTGTAGCGCGACGCACCATGCCGGTGACGTCCGCGCCGCAGACGATATCGATCGGGTAACGGTCGGGACGGTGCAAAAGGAGATTCGTCTTGGCATGTCGGCAGCCGATGTAGCAAGCGTACTCGGTTCCCCGAATATCGTTACGACCGACGAGCAACGCCAGGAAACCTGGATCTACGATAAAATCTCGAGCGATGTTACCTATTCCCGCAGCAGCGGCACGATTGTCGGACTGATCTTCGGTAGCTCGGGCGGCGGCGCGGGCGTTGGCTCGACCAGCGCGGGCTCCACCTCCAGTTCACAGCGAACGCTGACCGTAGTCGTCAAGTTTGATGGCAACGATAAGGTACGTGACTTCTCCTACCATACGTCGAGGTTCTAATGAGCCGCACCTTATCCTGGCTGCTGCTGACGGCGGTACTCGGTGGCTGTGCGGCCGCAATTCCGGAGGCGGCATTGCGGCTACCCGAGAGTACCCTCGAGGTACGCTCGATCCAGACGCGGACGCTGGCCGCGCCCTCTGAAATCGACATTCTCACGGCAACGATCGCTGTGTTACAGGACATGGAGTTCAACATCGATCGCATCGAAAAACCGCTGGGCGTCATTACGGCATCGAAAGTCACCGATGCCGACTCAGCCAATGAGAAGACCGGTTTGTTCTTCCTGGATCTACTGTGCGCCATTGGCGGCGGCGGTGGCTGCGATGCTATGTCTACTGCCCAGGATGATCAGCACATCACGTTGACCATGGTCGTGCTGCCGAGCCTCGCTCGCGGCGGAGAATATACGGCACGCATTACGATCCAGCGCGTGATCTACGACAAGATGGATCGGGTCCTGGTTCTCGAGCGTATCGATGACGCTGAGACCTATCAGCAGATTTTCGACAATCTGCACAAGTCTCTCTTTATACAGGTAGGTAAAAAATGACTCGGTCACTACGGCTATTGCCACTACTAAGTCTGCTACTCCTGGCCAGCTGTGCGACAACGCCGGCCAATGTTACCGGCGCTGGCACACAGCTAGAAACCCGCCAGATCCAGACGCGCGAATACGACACCTTGGACAAGGCCATGACGCTGCGGTCGGTTATTGCGACACTGCAGGACCTCGGCTTCACCATCGACCAGGCCGATGCCGAGTTGGGTACCGTCACCGCAACGCGCCTGCATGATTACACCATGCGCATGACGGTGACCGTGGTTCAAAAAGGCGAACAGCGAATCGCCGTTCGCGCCAACGCACGCATCGGCGAGGATAGTGTGACTGATGCCGCCACTTATCAGGATTTCTTCGTCGTCCTCGATAAGGCCATGTTCCTGACGCTGCACAAAGTCGACTAGCGTATCGGCAACAGAGTGCTATCTGGAATCAGAACCACAGGCACGGAAAGTCACGATTAACACTGGTAGCAATGTCATATTCGCTAACAATGCGACAAGCATCGCAGTTCCTGTCAGCAGGCCGAAATAGATGGTTGGTATGAACTGCGACAGGGCCAGAATCGAGAAGCCAAGCATGATTGTCACGCTCGTATAGTACATCGCCCGCCCGATGGTGCGATGACAACGACGTATCGCGGCCCAGTAGTCGCCATCGATGCCAAATTCGTGAACGAATCGATGGATGTAATGAATCGTATCGTCCACGGCGATTCCTACCGTAATTGCGGCAATCGTGATCGTCATCAAATCCAGTGGAATAGCCAGCCAGCCAATCAGACCCAGAACGACCGCCGCCGAAGCAATATTCGGAATGATCGCTGTTACTGCCAGCCGAAACGATCGAAAAAGCAAAATGAACATGCCGAAAATGGCGAGGAACACAACACCCAGCGTCAATACCTGTGAGCGGAACAGGCTCTGCAGCATATTGTTATAGAGAACCAGCATGCCGCTTAAATGAACCTGCTCGTCGGCGAATCCGAATTCTTCGGTGAGATCATTGCGTATTCGAGCGATGAGTTCGCTCCGCCTTAACGTTTTGTCGGACTCAAAAACACGTACGCTAAAGCGAAGCTGGTCGCCGTCGGCGGAAAGATACGGCGTGACAAGCGCTTCCCTCACGTCCTCAGGCATGCGTTTGTACGCAATCGACAGAAGAACGTTGTCGGTCAGTACTTTCTTGTCCAGTTCACTCAGTAGACGGGTTGCAGTCGCGACAGAAATCACCTTGCCGGTTTGGGGCAGCTCATCCAGATAGTCATGAATCGCAGCGACTTGCTGGATCCTCGGATAATTGAACCAATAGCTCGTCGAAGTGATGCCTCCCTCGCCCTCTGTATCTTCGGCAAACAGGTCTTCGAATTCTTCCCCGTATTCCTCGCCGAAATCGGTGTCGGCAACGATATCTGTCTCATCGCCTGCTGACCGCGGAGCATCAATAACAACGTCGAGCGGCGTCGTCCCGCCGAGTTCCCGATCAATCAACTCCATTCCCTGGTAAATCTCTGTCGATTTCTTGTAGTAATCGATGAAACGGTTTTCGACGGATAGTTGTGTGATACCAGAGACACCCACAATGACCAGGACGGCTGTTATCAGAAGCGTCTGCCTCGTGTGACCGTCTATCATGCGCGCAAAAAAACTGGTAATTGCTGCGGTAACGTCACGCAGGACGCGTGGTTTACCGGGGTGTAACAACATCAGCCCTGCGGGAAAAAGCGTGAATGAAAAGAGGAAGCCGATGCTGATCCCGATTACCATCATCCAGCCGAAATCGATCACGGGCCGAATACCGCTGACAATCAGGGACCCAAACGCAACCATGGTCGTCAACGCGGTATAGAGACAGGGAACCACGATTCGCCTTATCGACTCTCTCAGCAGCGTCAACTGGTCGGCACCGGGATTTCGCGTATGTGCCTCCCTGTAACGAACAATGATGTGTAGCGTCAATGCAAGGCAAAGAATCAATAATAGCGATACGAAATTTGACGAGACTACGGTCACACGCCAGTTAGTCATTCCCAGAATGCCGAGCATGACGACACAAGTGGCGAGACAATTCAGTAATGACATGACTGCCCATCGCGGCTTCCTGAAAGCGACGAATAAGATGACGATCAGGAATACCACTACAGCGAGGCCGAACACGATCAAGTCGTGCCGAATGAAATCGATCGAATCAGCGACGATCATTGGAACGCCCCCGAGGTGCAAGGTCCCAGCGTCTTTATAGTTCTCAAGAACATCGCGAACAGCCGATATGGTCTGTTGCTCCCTGGCCACCAGGCTCCGGCTGAGCTCATCAAATTGCCTGGTTACGATGGCGAGTGTCTCAGCCTCCTCACTGGTCAGCGTCGTGAAGTGCTCTTTCTCGCGGAGCCGATCACGCAGGTCACGCAGTTTGGCGTATTGTTCGTCTTGCCGGAGGTTAATTCGAAGTGCGGTCGTGCGGACGTCGGCACTAATGAGGAGATCACGATACAGGGCGCTGTTGACAAGTTCATCGCGCGCCATCGCCCGATCCGTGTCACTGTCCTCAAGACGACGAAGACCTTTTGCGATTTGTCGTAGATCAACTGGCGGGCTCTTAATCAATGGCACATCGAGAATACTGACAACGGATTCGACGCTGTCCAACGAGGTCAATTCAGAGCGCAGGCTCTTTAAGCGTTGCAGCACCGGATCACTGAAGAGTTCAGCATCGGGGGCGTACGTGACAATCAGATAATCATCGGAACCGTACCGCGCTCTCACCATGCGGTAATAACTGAGATCCTCATCGCGTTCGAGCGTCAGTGAATCGGCGGATGCATCAAGGCCGAAATCCAGGGCATGCCAGCCAAATACCGCTACGAGAACTGCGCTGACCGCAAGGGTGGCGGCCGGGTGCCGCAGCACAAGACGCTCATGAAGCGTAACAAACCGGTCAGTAATGCTCACTGGATAAATGTCCTTTCACCAGTGCCACTCGATGAACTGGCAAAACAGCTCATCGCATCCAAACTCGTGCTGGACATCATGTCCAACATAACAGTTTGTTTTTAAGGCGGCAGGAGTGCTGCGTCAATTCGGAGTACTACCTAGCAACCGACAGGTTCTCAGGGATCGTCGCGATACTCACAATAGGTGCTGGCAGTCGTTTGATAATGTTGTTCACCATAACGACGAATCGCCCCGTAGGTCCGATTCGCTGCCAATTGGCACAAACTGAACTCCTTGACATCAAGCGCGCCCAGCGCGCCGATCCCCTTGCACGCCTTCTTCATATCCTCGTAAATCACCGTGTCGCACTCCTCTCGCGTTGTCCCGTAGGTGGCCAGCCCGTGGCGATAACAGAAGTCGTGGGCTACGCACGCGGGATGAAACTTGTCCGCCTGCCTTTTGTAATCGTTACTCAGGAGCAACACGACCTCCGGTATCGAACAACCAAGCGGTAACTCGCCGCCACACGGATGCGCAGGCTGTTTCCACGATCGTTTGACGATACTCTCGATTTCGCTGAAAGGAATGGTTTCCGATGGTCCTTTGATGGCGTTAGCAGCGACCTCCTCAACGACGAATTCTCTCTGCTTGCCGTCTTTGGTCGTAATTTCGACCAAATCACCCGTTTGCACACCGGCTTCAATGTACTCCGGCTTGACTCGAATATTGTGCGAAGGTGTGACTTGCGCACAGCCGTAAGCGCCGACAGCCACACCCGTAAGTACGCCGAGGGCGATAAACCGCATCGCCGGATACGCCCTTTTTGAGTCCAATTTGTTGATTTCCTGGCCCACAACGATAAAGAGATAGCGATTGCTCGTTCGAGCGATTATACGACACAATAGTCACCACAAGCCTCGGAGCGATTCGTACGAAAGGGAGGTACAAAAAAATGCACAAGAGCCAACTTGGCGGATTAATCATCGACTGCCAAACCGACGATATCGATCGGGCAGCAGCCTTTTGGTCTGCTGCACTTGGGCTGAAGGCAGTTGCCGAGCCGCGAACCGATATTTCAATATACCGTCACCTGGAAACCCGGCCGGAGGAAATACCCATTGAGGTGCAGAAAGTTGATCACGCGAGTCGTGTTCATTTAGATATCGAAACCGACGATATTGAAGCCGAGGCGACGCGCCTGGAATGTCTGGGTGCAAAACGCATCGACGATATTCACAGTTGGGTCGTTATGGAAGCACCCACCGGCCAGCGATTTTGCCTGGTCAATCCCCAGCGCGCCAACTTCGATCAAGCAGCGAATCGTTGGGATTAGTGTTTGATCGTATCTATTTCGGCAACTCCCTCCTGACATAGCTGACCGCCACATGCTTCTTTGCTAAGCTGGCGAGCAGGCTTCTCGTACGCACCTGGATCATCTCATGAAGAAGTTCCTGCTGTTTGGCTGTTTCCTGTTGGTCTCGTGCGTCACCGTTCGCCACATCGAAATCACGCCTATCGAATCAGGCGAAGATGGCGAAGCGCCAATACGCGTTGAATCGCCCGTCAAGGCACATCTCGTGGACGGCTCTACCGTCATGTTTCCGAAAGGACTGACTGTCGAGGACCAGAAGATCAGGGGCCAGGGGTTCAAATACGACATCACACTCGAGAACAGCGAACCCGTCACTGAAATAGCTCTGGACAACATTGCTGCAATGGAGAGCTACCAGGATGTCGTGAATACCGGAGCGACTGTCGCCGCGACCACGGTAACGACTGTCGGCGGCGGGCTGGCCGGAATGGCACTCCTCAAGGCAGTTTTCGGTTCCTGCCCGACGACCTATTCACTTGAGAATGGCGAGCCGATACTCGAAGCAGAATCTTTCTCGTACAGTATCGCACCGGGCTTCGAGGCAAGAGACGTCGACCGGTTGGGCATCGCCTCGGTCGGTCAGAGCGCTATCGAACTCGAAATGCGCAATGAAGCGTTGGAAACTCACTACATCAATCACCTCGAGCTGCTGGAGGTCCTCCACGCAGAAGGAGAATCCGTTTATCCCGATCCCGAAGGTCGTCCCGTCGTCGTCGGTGAATTCAGAGCACCGGACGTCGTTGTCGATCGCAGCGGTCGCCGCATTGAAAAAATTGTCGGAAGTGCCGATGGAAATGCGTGGAGTACAGCGGCAGAACTGTTGAGGAATGTTTCGGCTGAAGATATGGAGGACTTCGTCGACCTGGAATTCGATATGCCCGCGTCAGGCGAGCAACTCGCTCTCGTCTTGAGACTGAGAAACAGTCTCTTGAATACGGTGCTGTTATACGACGTCATGCTTGACGGACAGGGCTTCCGCGCTATCGACTGGATGGGGGACGATCTGGATCGACTGTGGCCAAAATTCAGGTTGGCGCGTTGGTACCAGAAGAAATTGGGCATGCGGATCGCGATCTGGGACCGAGGCCGATACAGAAACGTAACGACACTCGCGGATACCGGACCCATTGCCTGGAATGAAATTGCAATTCCGTTGCCTGCTTCGAAAAGTGACAAGGTAAGAGTACGGCTCTCTTTTGTTGCGGATAACTGGCGCATCGACCAGGTCGCACTGGCCACCAATGCTCGTGCTGTACAGGCGAAGAAGATCCCGGTTACTCAAGTGCACAGTTCGTCGGGAGCCGAACTTGAACAAGCGAAAAGAAACCTGCACGCGGCGGACGAGACCTATGTTGTCACCAGGCCGGGCGAATATTTTCGCTTGCATTTTGATGTCGGACACGCCCAGGACGATTTGCAGCGTACATGGTTTCTCGCCGCCGAAGGCTATTACATCGAATGGATGCGAAAGGAATGGCTGAAAACGACGTCGACTACAGCGTTCGTGCCGAATGACGACATGCTACTTGACGCGATTGCACTCTGGGAGCCGCGGCGGGACGAATTTCGTCAACGATTCGAGTCAGCAAGGATACGCGTACGATGAGAACTTTGTTGTCGGTGCCGCTAATATTTGTTCTGGCTACGGCCGGCTGTAGCACCAGCGTTGAAGTCAAGGACTTCAAGCCAGCACAAGGCCCGCAAGGCATCCAAATGGAAATCTCGCTCAACGGTGATGTGATTGACGGCAATAAGATAGACGGTGAGCTTCTCGCGGTACGCGGTGATGGTGTACTTCTGAACGTGGCTGATTATCCGGGTTCTGGCAGAGCCGAGAATACCGTCGTTTTAATCCCCTTCTGGATGATGGACAGGGCCACACTCGAGCAGATGGGCAGCGCAAAAGTCGAATCCCAGGGTGACGAGGCGAACAAGGTCTACCTGGAACGGCTGAGGATGGTCTCTCGCTTCCCGCAAGGACTGTCCGACGAATTGCTGGCGGAACTGCTGACAGAATTAGGGCAGAAAGAGGTCGAAGTTCCCCACAGAACTGATTAGTGGAGAGTCACTCTCCAATAATCCGATCCACATCCTGCAGCCGCGTGGAAGCAATCATGGTATATCTACTCGTCGGCTGTATTGACGATCAGAAAGATCAACGCGCACGCGCCAAAAAACTGAAACGCGCCCTCCAGCGATTGCCCGCCAGGACCCGTTTGCCACATCTGAAATAACGCGCCTCCGAAGACGGCGAACAGCCCCAGCCACACAACGATACCCGTACCGCAGCCAAGAAGTGCGTACGTCTTGGCGGCGTTGAATGTGCCGGCAGCTGCTTTTCTCGCATCCCACAAATCCCACGCCCCTTTTGCCGCGAGCAAGCCCGCTGCAAATTCGAGGCTTACGACCAACACGAGCGCTATCCATATCAACGCGGAGCTCTGAATTGGCGGAAAGAAGGAGTCCGGATATACCTGATGGTCCACCGCCCCCATCACATACGCGAATGACTGATAGCAGGCCTCCAGGTTGGCGACATTTTGGCCTGCATAAAACAGGCACAAGAGAGAAATAAATGCGACGAACACGATTTTCATATTACGTATGGCCATTGCTGCTCCTTTTACTCATGCTTGGAATTCGCGAACGGCAGAGTGCCAGCGCCTGCGCTACCCCGACCGACATCGCGAGCTTGTCGATCCCGGCTGTCACCGAACAAACTCGGCCAGGTCGCGGCTGAACTTTTCTCTTGAATCCGGGTGGAGATACATCATGT
>Ga0224508_10002267_pt1 | contig 16570 bp, 15 predicted proteins | sample SF_Jan12_sed_USG_4_FD_170157 | JGI IMG/M metagenome (GOLD analysis project Ga0224508, IMG submission 170157) | Sediment microbial communities from San Francisco Bay, California, United States - SF_Jan12_sed_USGS_21 | ecosystem: Environmental > Aquatic > Marine > Sediment | place: USA... | reverse complement strand
ACTCCTCCGCCGCCGTTGGGTGTATGGCGACAGTGTTATCGAAATCTTTTTTAATCGCACCCATTTTCACTGCGACGGCAAAGCCCTGAATAATCTCATCGGCAGCGTCACCAACGATGTGACAACCGACAATTTTTTCCTGCGAGCCAACGGTAACCAACTTAACCAGTGTCGGTGATTTACGTTCAGTGACCGCGTAATACATATTGGTAAAGCGGCTTTGGTAAACCTTGACCGCATCATGTCCATACTCCGCACACGCTTCATCTTCGGTTAAACCGACCGTGCCCAGCGGTGGATGACTGAACACTACGCTGGGAATATTCTCGTATTCAAGTCGGGCGTCGGATTGGTTGTCGAATAAACGATCCGCCAGTCGCCGGCCCGCGGCGATGGCGACTGGGGTTAGTGCCGTGCGTCCGCTGACATCGCCGACAGCATAAATGCCTTCGACATTGGTGTTTTGATATTCATCGGTGGATATAAAACCACGCCGATCAATTTCGACATTGGCTTGTGAAAGTTCAAGCTGATCGATTAGTGGTATACGACCGATAGCCCAAATCAGGCAATCGAATCCGCCCATGGTTTCACCGTTACTTTCAATCACACATAAGGTGCCGTCTGCTTCACGTTCGATCTTTTGTATCTGTCGTTGAGTCAGAATATTGACTCCGGCGGATTGCATTTCATCCATGACGGTTTCGCGCAAGCTGGCGTCGAACTCGCGCAACAATCGATCCTTGCGCAGGATCATAGTGACATCGCTGCCTAGACCGTTAAGCACGCCAGCAAATTCCGTCGCGATATAACCGGCGCCGACGATAGCGACTTTTTGCGGTTGTTGTTCCAGTTCGAAAAAGCCGTCGCTATCAATACCGAGTTCCGCGCCGTCAACATCCGGCACCATGGGGCGCCCGCCGGTTGCAATCAAAATATGATCGGCGGTGTATTCCTCATCGTTTACGGCGACAGTACGTGAATCGACGAATCGTCCCGTGCCTTTTATTTCCGTTACATCCGATACGTCGAGATTGCGACGATAAATATCGTTCAATCGTGCCACGTAGGTATCCCGACTGCGTTTGATTGTTGGCCAGTTAAAGCCGTTGCGGGTCAAATCAAATCCATAGTCGGGGGCATCGTCCAGAATTTCGGCAATATGCGAAGTCGTCCACATTACTTTCTTGGGCACACAGCCGACGTTGACACAGGTGCCGCCAAGACGGCTGTTTTCGATGATAGCGACTTTGGCGCCATGGGACGCTGCACGCCGCGCCGATGCGATACCACCACTGCCACCGCCAATTACCAGATAATCAAAATGAGTCATTGTAAGAAAATGTCAACATGCGTAACGGGAATCAATTGCGGCAAGAATACGTGCTACAGTATATGGCCGCAAGAAATCTCAAGAAATTTGAATACCAACGCAATGCCCGACTCAAATAATCCACTGCTCGATTTTTCCAGTTTGCCTCGGTTTGAGGGTATTAAGCCTGAGCATATTGAGGTCGGCTTGGATCAAGTGTTGGCGCAAAATCGTGCGCAAATCGAAAAAGTGGCGTCGAGCGGACAGACCGCAACCTGGGAGTCGTTTATTCAACCGTTGGAGGACACGGACGAGAAGTTGGATCGATTCTGGTCACCGGTTTCGCATTTACATGCGGTAATGGACAGCGACGCAATGCGCAAGGCTTATGAAGCCTGTTTACCCAAACTAAGCGATTACAGCACGGAAGTTAGTCAGGACAAACGCTTGTTTGATGGCTATCAAGCTGTTGCCAATAGCGATGAGTTCACTGAACTCAGTCAGGCTCAGAAAAAAATTATCGAGAATGCGTTACGGGATTTTCGTTTATCCGGCGTCGATCTCGAACCCGAAGCGAAACAGCGATTCAAAGAAATAAGTCAGGAATTAACTCAGCTCACCAATAAGTTTGAACAGAACATATTGGATGCCACTAACGCATGGTCCATGCATGTTACAGACGAGAAAAAACTGGTGGGCTTGCCGGAATCGGCTTTAGCCGTAGCGCGGCAAACTGCCGAGCAGGAAGAACTACCGGGCTGGAAATTTACCTTACACGCGCCATCGTTTATTCCGTTTATGACTTACGCCGATAACGTACAAGCAAGGCGTGAGTTTTATGAGGCTTACACCACACGCGCCAGTGACCAGGGCCCGCACGCCTGGCAATGGGATAACAGCGATCTAATGTTGCAAATTCTGCGTCTGCGCAAAGAAGAGGCGGCGCTGATTGGTTTTGAAAACTATGCCGAGTATTCCATGGCCACAAAGATGGCTCGCGATGCGGCGCAAGCCGAGGAGTTTTTGCTGGAACTGATTCCAAAATCAAAACCGGCGGCGGAAAAAGAAATCGCCGAACTTAGAACGTTCGCCAAAGAAAAATTTAGCGTTGAAAATCTTGAATCATGGGATCTCGCTTATTACTCGGAAAAGTTGCGCCAGCAACGTTATGATTTTACCCAGGAAGATGTGCGGCCTTATTTTCCAGTCGATAAGGTGCTACGGGGTATGTTCGAGGTCGTCGGTCGTTTGTTCGGCATTAGCGTACAAGCGGCGGACAACGTGCAGCAATGGCACAAAGACGTACAGTTTTTTGATATTAAAGATGAGTCCAGTGCGTTACGCGGACAATTTTATGTTGACTTGTATGCACGGCCGCATAAACGCGGTGGTGCGTGGATGGCGGATTGCATTAGCCGTAAACGCATTAGCGATGGCAAGGTGCAAACACCGGTCGCGTTTTTAACCTGCAACTTCACACCACCGGTGGGCGATAAACCGGCCCTGCTTACTCATGATGAAGTAACAACATTATTCCACGAGTTTGGTCATGGCTTGCATCACATGCTGACACGCATTGACTATGTGAGTGTCGCCGGTATTAGCGGTGTAGCGTGGGACGCGGTGGAGTTACCCAGTCAGTTTCTGGAAAACTGGTGTTGGGAGCGTGAGGCGTTGGATATTATTTCAGGCCACGTCGACACCGGTGAACCCTTGCCGGACGAATTGCTGACCAAGATGCGTGCGGCGAAAAATTTTCAGGCAGCCATGCAAATGGTACGACAGTTGGAATTTTCGATCTTCGATTTGCGATTGCACAGTGGCTTTGACGCGGATGATGATATGAGTATTCAACAATTGCTCGACTCGGTGCGTGACGAAGTTGCCGTGGTCAAACCGCCTGCGTTTAATCGATTTCAGCATTCTTTTTCACACATATTTGCCGGTGGGTATGCGGCAGGGTACTACAGCTACAAGTGGGCCGAAGTATTGTCGGCGGATGCATTCAGCAAATTTGAGGAAGACGGTATTTTTAATGCGGATACCGGCCGGTCATTTCTCGGCAACATCCTTGAAAAAGGTGGATCGCAAGAGCCAATGGAGCTATTCGTTGCGTTTCGTGGGCGCGAGCCGACGGTGGATGCATTGTTGCGACACAGTGGGTTAGCCGCCGCCTGAGTAAAAAATTTTGAGCGTAGTATAATGCTGGTGGAGCCGGCATTCTTTACATTTAACTGTTAGACATGGGGATTCGTTCGATGAGGAAAATGGATATGAATACATTACTGACCAGGCTGGTCGTTGGTTTGACTTTAATTGTATTTGCAATGGGTGTGAGCGGCACGGTATCCGCTGCCAAGCTATACAAATGGGTGGATGAAAACGGCAACGTGTCGTATCAGGATTCGCCACCGCCTGAGGAAGTGGAGTACGAAGAAAAAGCGCTGCGTGGCAGTGCGACTGAAGGCAGTGACTATGGTGAGTTGATGACGGCAGCGTCGGATTCTGCACCGATCACACTTTATAGTGTTGCTACTTGTGATTCATGTGATTTGATTCGTTTGCACCTGGATAAAAATGGTATCCCTTATGCGGAAAAAGATGCCGCGGAAGATATTGCCGTGCAGGAAGAACTAAAGGTGAAAACCGGCGCGTTGCAAGTACCAACACTTTCCATCGGTGATAACGTGTTGACCGGTTACAGTAAATCATCTATCGATCAGGCTTTGGTGGCCGCGGGTTACCCCATGGGTGGTGAGTCAGTGGGCGAACAGACGGAAGATGGCGAGCAAACCGACACAATCGATCAAGACCAGACCAACGACGAAGGCGTGGAAATCGACTTTTCCGCAATTGATGAAGAAGAATCATCGACGCAAAATTAGTTTGCGAAATTCCTTTTTTGATCGTTTGGTTGTGATATTTATGCGGTGAAAATAGCGACCTGGAATGTAAACTCACTTCGCGTACGTTTACCCCAGGTTGCAAAATGGGTAGGTGAGCAACAACCCGATGTCGTCTGTTTGCAAGAAACAAAACTGACCGATGATAATTTTCCCGTTGATGACATACAAGCGCTCGGTTTTCATGTAGCCTACGCCGGACAAAAAACTTATAATGGCGTTGCCATTCTCAGCAAGCAAGACATTCAAGATGCCGTCACTGACTTTCCGACACTGGATGACCCACAAAAGCGTTTAGTGTGTTCCACCATTGGTGATATTCGCGTACTCAATGTCTATGTTCCCAACGGTCAGGCGGTAGGTTCGGAAAAATTCGAATACAAGTTGCGCTGGTTTGACGCAATGATCGAAATTTCCAAGGATCAACTAAGACAATACCCGAATATGGTCATCGTTGGTGACTTTAACATCGCGCCTGAAGACCGCGATGTACATGATCCTGACGCTTGGCGCGGACAGGTCTTGTGTAGCGATGCTGAGCGGTCAAAATTTTCACAACTACTTGCGTGCGGTTTCCATGACACTTTCAGAAAGGTTAATCAGGAACCTGATGTCTTCTCATGGTGGGACTATCGTGCCGCCGGTTTTGTGCGTAACAGAGGTTTGCGCATTGATCATATTCTGGCGAGTGATTTTTTATACGAACAATGTGTAAATAGTTATATTGATAAAGAACCGCGTACTTGGGAACGCCCGTCAGATCACGCGCCGGCGATCGCCGAGTTTGCGATTTAATAAGAAATGGATTCTGTCACGATAAGACCGTAACGCGATTCCGATAAGACGGCGCTCAGAAAGTGTGTGGTTGAGATCCAAGAGTTCGAACGCAACCTCGATGAACGAATGTCGCTTGGTGAAGAAATCGCCGACTGGTATTTATCGGATATGTTGGTTCACGCGAACAAACCATCAGCTTGTATTTTCGTTGCTGAAATGAATAACGCCGTTGTGGGTTATGTAGCGGTGAACGCCAAAGTATCCAATGACGAACCGGACGAATACAACTACGAATACGCTTATATTTCGGATGTGGTGGTATTGGAACCCGCGCGTGGCAAAGGTATCGGAAAAGCCTTGTTGGCGGAAGCGGAAAAATTCTCGCTGGAAAATGGAGCGCAGTGGTTACGTATTGGAGTATTAGGCGTGAATGAGGGCGCACATAATTTATACAGGAGTCTCGGTTTCAAGCCCCGCGAAATTGTTTTGGAAAAGAATATGTCTTAGCGCAGGCATTTTGAACCTGATTCTATTCCTTTACCGCAAAGTCGGCGGTATTTGGCTTTACTAGATCCCGATAATCTTCGAACGCCATTTGCATTAATTGTGTGTGTGTCCCGGCATTAAAAAATATATCGTCGTCTTCTACTAGCAGGTTATCAATCCAGACATCCATATCGTACAGATTGCCGAAAGGTGGCATGGCACCGGTCTCGCAAGCAGGAAATAGTGATTTAAACTCGTCTTCGTCGGCCATTTCGACATGAGTTGCACCCGTGGCCTCGCACAATTTTTCCAGGTCAATACGGCGTGATGCCGGTAACACGGCCATCGCCATGCGGCCGTCGATCTTGATCATGATGACTTTGGCAAAATCACGGCGCGGTAAAAATACCGAAGCCGCTACTTCACGCGCTGTGTAGGCGGGTGAGTGATTTACCGTGATGTATTTAACGTGATTTTCATCAAGAAAATTTTGCAACTTTTTAATCGGCATTGGATTCGCGACCTTGTGACATTTGTCTCTATTAGACAACGAATTACGAAACCAAGTATTGATTTGGATCAAACTGCAACCCGCGGGACGCGCATCGGGACTACTTAATCTGCGCTAAACAGACCCGTGGTAACCCCGCCAAATCGTTGTAGGTGTTTGGATTTATGAATCCATACTCAGTAAATATTTCACGTACGGCTTTTGCTTGTTCACTTCCGTGTTCCAAAATAAGAAAGCCGCCTGGTTTTAGGTAGCGTGGCGACTGATGCGTGATTTTTCTTATGGCATCCAGACCATCTTGGCCACTGACCAACGCATCATGTGGTTCGAAACGCACGTCGCCTTGGGCCAAGTGTGGATCGTCAGAATACACGTAAGGTGGATTGGAAACGATGAGATCGAACGCGTTCCCAGCTAAATCTTCTAACCATTCACTTTCGCCAAACTCAATATTTTTAATATTCAAACGTTGTGCATTTTCTTGCGCGACTTTCAGTGCCGCCTTGGATGTGTCAATTGCGATGATATGACTACGTAGTCGTTCTTTTGCTATAGCCAGTGCAATGGCGCCGCTACCGGTTCCAAGATCAGCAACTAATGTGTCGGTATCTTTATCGATCTTTCCCAGCGCAAGCTCGACTAACAATTCCGTTTCCGGTCTTGGAATCAAAACATCAGATGTTATCGATAATGTCATCGACCAAAACTCGCGTTGACCGGTGATATACGCGACCGGTGTTTTGCTACGTCGCTGCTCGATGGCGTGTTCGAAGCGGTGCCACGCATCCGCGTCTAAAACTTCTTTTTCGTTGGTGATGAGTGCGGCGTCGGAGATCGAACAACAATGTCGTAGCAAAACACGCGTATCGATTGTCGCGCTGTCACTCGATTCTGCTAGCTGTTGTGTTCCCCACGCCAGCGCTTCAGCAATTGTGTGCAGATTATCCCTCGGACAATTCTGCCAATTGATCAGCTTGATATTCTGAAATCAGCTCATCGACGACTTGACTTAAATCGCCGGCGAGGATTTCGTCCAGTTTGTAAAGCGTCAAGTTGATGCGGTGATCCGTTACCCGGCCCTGGGGATAGTTATAGGTTCGAATTCTTTCCGAACGGTCGCCGCTGCCGACCAGATTACGCCGGGTTTCCGCTTCTTCCTGCTGTTGTTTGCGTGTTTCTTCTTCCAGCAAGCGCGCTTTAAGAATAGACATGGCACGCGCGCGGTTTTTATGTTGCGAACGTTCGTCCTGGCATTCCACGACGATACCCGTCGGTAAATGGGTCAGACGAATGGCGGAATCCGTTTTGTTGACGTGTTGCCCGCCTGCGCCGGATGCGCGAAACGTATCCACACGTAATTCGGCTGGATTGATCTCGGCTTCTTCGATATCATCCGCCTCAGGTAAAACGGCAACCGTGCAGGCGGATGTATGAATGCGTCCCTGGGTTTCGGTTTCCGGCACGCGTTGTACACGATGCGCACCTGATTCGAACTTGAGTTTGGAATAGGCACTACGTCCGATAATGCGACTAATGATTTCTTTGTAACCGCCGTGTTCGCCCAGGCTTTGACTCATTATTTCCACTTTCCACTTTTGTGATTCAGCAAACGCTGAGTACATGCGAAACAAGTCGCCGGAAAAAATCGCTGCCTCATCACCACCGGTACCCGCCCGAATTTCCAGGAATATATTACGATCATCGTTAGGGTCTTTCGGTAACAACAATTTTTGTAAATTGGTTTGGTGTTCCGCGATGGCGTCTTCCAGTGCGGGCAATTCTTCCTGCGCCATTTTGCGAATTGACGCATCGCTGTCTTCCATCATGACACGGGTCTGTTCCAACTCCTGTGCCAGTTCACTATAGCGTTCGTACTCTTCCACTACCGGTGTGATGTCGGATAATTCGATAGACAAATCGCGAAAACGATTTTGTTCTTCGAACACGGATGGGTCGGACAATAGCGCGTTTATTTCCTCGCGCCGCTCGGCGAGACGCTCGAGCTTGACGTGCAAAGTGGGATTCAAGCTAGGATTCTTTTAGATCGAACAACTTACGGGCTGCGTGTAGCAAACCCGAACCGCCAAGGTGGGCGGCATCTTTTAATGCATTACTCGGTGCGTGGGTGAATTTATTAGTCAGTGAACGCGCAAGTTGCTCCAGAATTTTCTCCGGGTCGTCGCCACCGGCGAGACGTCGTTTAGCCTGTTCCAGCTCTTGTTCGGTGATGGATTTAACATTGTTACGCAGCTCGCATATAGTAGGAACGGAATCCAGCGAACGCAGCCAGCGCATGAAGCGCACGACTTCAAGATCAATAATTTTCTCGGCTTCCAGCGCGGCTTCGTGACGTGCACTCAGGTTGCGGTCGATAATGCCTTCGAGATCGTCCACCGTGTATAGGAAAACATCACGCAGTTCGCTGACCTCTGCTTCGATATCACGTGGAACGGCAATGTCGACCAGAAACATCGGCCGGTGTTTGCGTTTGCGCAACGCACTTTCCATCGCGCCTTTACCGAGTATGGGCAAAGTGCTAGCGGTTGACGAAACAACAATATCGGCTTCGTGCAAACGATCCGGCATTTGCGCCAGCGAAATCGCTTCCCCTTCGGTACCCATGGCCAGGGTTTGTGCGCGGTCGATAGAGCGGTTAGCCACAATGACGCGGCGTACGCCATTTTCGCGCAAGTGCCGTGCGACCAGTTCCATGGTTTCACCGGCGCCGATGAGTAACACGGTTTTGGACGAGAGTTCCGCGAAAATGCGTTTAGCGAGTTCCACCGCGGCATAGGCCACCGACACGGCGCTGGCGCCGATAGCGGTATCGGTGCGCACCTGTTTGGCAACGGTAAATGTATTCTGAAATAATCGATTCAGGATTTTTCCGGTTGTGCCTGCCTCACTGGCGCTGGCGAAGGCGTCTTTCATTTGACCAAGAATCTGCGGTTCGCCCAATAGCATGGAATCTAAACCAGATGCGACCCGAAATGCATGTTTGACCGCCTGCTCGTCGGGATAATGATAAATATGCTGGCTCAAATCCTGGGTTGGCACGCCGCTGTAGTTGCAAATCCACTCCTGCACCGCCGGTGGATACAGGTCCTCCTGACGACAATAAATCTCCGTGCGGTTGCAGGTGGAGACAATCGTGGTTTCCGTGACATCATCGGTTTGGGCCAGGTCTTTGGCCGCATCCACAATCTGGTCGCCAGCCAGCGCCACCCGTTCGCGCACGGCAACTGGGGCGGATTTATGGTTGAGACCAACAGCTAAAAGATGCATTTCCCGTTAAATTTCTTGTTAATACGCAGATTTTGCGGTCATTTTGCCGGTTCACCGCGTAGTGTCAAGCGCCCAGTGCCGACAATTTGATCTGAAGCAATTATTCAGACGGACTATTTTGGTCTAAAGCGGTCAAAGGAACATAGTGTTTGACAACAATTGTTGCGTCAAATTGCCGTTTACAGCCCAAGTTACGTTAAAATTGTGCTTTGTTTATTCGATTTTCGTTATCGGCAACGGATTTTCCTAGGTCATTCCGAGCACCAATCATATCTCGGCTTACTGAAATATTAATTTATGCTAACCACAATCACTAAAAAAGGGCATTTTTCACATCTACGGCGGTATTTACGCGCTTGCATGATTGCGGCGTTTGCCTTTGTGATCGCTGGTTGTGCACAAACGCCGTTGCAACCCGAAGCGGATGTGGTTGAGTCCACGGAGGCGCAACCTGTAGCCGAGGCAGAAGAAGAACCGCGTTTTCCGGATGTCGAATTGACTTCGGAGCTAATCTACGACTTGATGCTCGCGGAAGTAGCTCGGCAAAACGAACATCCCGACATTGCGACTGAAGCACTCTCCCGCGCTGCGTTTGCCACACGCGATCCACGCGTTGTTGCCAGGGCCACCGCAAGCGCGTTGCATGCCGGAGATTTTCCGCAGGCGTTGGACATGGCGCGCCTGTGGGTCACAATCGAGCCGGAGTCCAACGCCGCGAACGATTCGTTAGCACAAATTCTGGTGGCATTGGATCGTAGCGATGAAGCGCGCGAATTGTTTGTGCAGATGATTCGTAAAGCGGAGCCGGATGTGGCATCGGCTTATCGGCGTATCGCAGAGATGATGGCACGGCAAAAACAAACCGAGGGTTTGTTGCCGGTGATGGATGAATTGATTGGGTTGCATCCCGACGTCGCGGAGGCGCATTTCGCTAAAGCCTTGTTGGCTAATCGCATGCGCAAACTGGATATTGTTGATCAGTCGTTGGATGAAGCATTGCGTTTGCGCCCGGACTGGGAAGATGCCGCACTTGCAAAAGTATCGAACCTCGCTTCGGAAAACAAAAACGACAAGGTGAGAAATTTCTCCGAACAATTTTTGCGTGATAACTCTGCCGCAAACGCTTTTCGCATGAATTATGCGCGCTGGTTGCTGGATCAGGATGAAGTGTCACCCGCATTGGTGCAATTCGCAGAAGTGGTCGAACGCGAGCCAGACAATGCCGATGCCTTGTATGCCGCCGGTCTGTTGAGTATCGAAGAGGAAGATTATCGCGCCGCAACGCGTTTTCTCGAACGCCACCTGGAGCAACGTCCGCAACACGATCAAACCCGGCTTTATCTTGGACAGGTCGCGAGCGAACGCGAACAATACGAAAAAGCTGAAAGTTGGTTAAAAAAAGTCTCCAGCGATGAGCATTACTTCGATGCTCAGGTGCGTATCGGTGGTGTGGTGGCGGCATCCGGCGATGTAGACGGCGCGCTGGATCATTTGCAAAATATTTCCTGGATAAACGAAGAACAGCAGGTGCGTCTGATACTGGCGCGTGAAGAAGTGCTGCGCGAAGCCAAGCGCTTGCCCGATGCGAAAAATGTGTTGGACGATGCGTTGCAACAGTTACCGGAAAACACCGACTTGTTGTATGCGCGCGGACTTGTGGCCGCGCAATTGAAACTGGTCGATGTACACGAACGCGACTTGCGCAAATTGATTGAACAGGATCCAGAGAATGCGCATGCGTATAACGCATTGGGTTATACACTGGCGGATTTAACTGACCGCCATCAGGAAGCTTTCGATCTCATTACCAAAGCCTTGGAGTTACGCCCGGACGATCCTTTTATTATGGATAGCATGGGTTGGGTGCAATACCGTTTGGGTAACCATGAACTGGCCATCGATTATCTTGAGCGTGCATTCGCTTTGCGTGAAGACGCCGAAATCGCTGCACACCTGGGCGAGCTATTCTGGGTCAGTGGTGAGCGTCGCCGTGCCGAAACCGTATGGAAAAAGGGATTAAAGTCTGCGCCCGATAACGAAGTTCTACTCGGAACCATTCGTAAACTCAAACAATGACTCCGCCATGGAGCCGGCGATGGGTCCGTTACCGGACCTGGCTGGTCGTCTTTGTGATCTTGAACTTGGGCGGTTGCTCCTCATTGCAACTACAAAATCCGTTTCGAAAATCGACAACTGCACCGGTCGAAGATCCGGCGCAAGCATGGCAACAACGAAAACAAGCACTGGCTGGTTTTAATCATTGGGAGATTCGCGGTCGTATTGCGGTACAACGCGGACAAAAAGCGGATACCGCCAACATGATTTGGCGACGCAATGGCGATGAGCATTTTCTTGAAATGTACGGCCCGTTCGGTGGCGGCCGGGTTCGTATTACAGAAAACACTGAGCAAGCGAAGTTAGTCGATGCCAAAGGCAACGAAGCCACCGGCGCGAATACGGAAGAACTCTTTTATGAGCAGACTGGTTGGCGTGTGCCGTTTGCAGCCATCGCATTTTGGGTGACCGGTTCGCCGATGCCGGAGCATGCGTATTCAGGTGAAGTCGATCCATTTGGCCGCTTGGCAGAGTTGAAACAGCTCGATTGGGAAATCGATTTTGTTGAGCACAAAGACCTGGAGCCGCTCGATTTACCGGTGAAAGTATTCGCCGCCCGTCCGGATAATCTGGACAGCAATGAGAATGTTACTGATGAAACGACGCGGGTGTTGAAGGTCAAAATGATCGTACGGGAGTGGATTCTCACACCGGGTTCCGCGTCCACACCACTAAATTCATCAATAAACCTGGAATTATTGGCGAAAAACAGCAGTTTCCACCTGCCTGTGAATTGACACCCGATACGCTCGCCAGCAAAATACGCGATCCTTTCAGGGGCCAGACGAAAAGCGATCTGACACCTGGGCAACGAGCGTAATGAAAACAGCCAGTCGACAGCAAAATCCAGTTGGGGTGTAGCCAAGTGGCCTAAGGCACCGGATTTTGATTCCGGCATTCGGAGGTTCGAATCCTCCCACCCCAGCCACCTTCTGACGCGATAAAGACGAGGAAAACAACTTGCCCTTTGAAGATATGGCGGTTTTCGCCGGTAATGCCAATCCGGCGCTCGCATGTGAAGTTGTTAAGTATTTAGGGCAGCGCTTGGGCAAGGCGCAAGTCGGCAAGTTTAGCGACGGCGAAGTGAACGTCGAGATTATGGAAAACGTGCGCGGCAGGGACGTGTTTATCCTGCAGTCGACTTGTTCGCCCAGCAACGACAATTTAATGGAATTGCTGGTGATGATTGATGCGATTCGGCGTTCGTCTGCGTATCGCATTACAGCAGTGATACCTTATTTTGGGTATGCACGCCAGGATCGGCGTCCACGCACCGCGCGTGTAGCGATCTCGGCAAAGCTGGTCGCAAGCATGATTAGTAGCGCAGGTGCGGATAAAGTGTTAACCATGGATTTGCATGCCGATCAAATCCAGGGATTTTTTGATATACCGACGGATAATATTTACGCATCGCCGGTGTTATTGAGTGAACTATGGCGCCAACAACCCGAACGGGTCATGGTGGTGTCGCCGGATGTCGGTGGCGTTGTACGCGCCCGCGCGATGGCGAAAAATCTGGAAGCGGATTTAGCCATCATCGATAAGCGGCGTCCCAAGGCGAACGAAGCCAAGGTGATGCACATTATTGGTGATGTCAGTGATCGCTCTTGTGTATTGGTGGATGATATGGTGGATACGGCTAACACATTATGTGAGGCTGCCCGGGCCATGAAAGAAGCGGGTGCGATACAGGTCACTGCGTGTTGTACACATGCGATATTGTCCGGCCCGGCGATAGAGCGGATTAACGAATCGGAATTGGACGAAGTCGTTGTAACGAATACGATTCCGCTGAGCGAAGAGGGCCAACAATGCACCAAAATTCGTCAGTTGAGTATCGCTGAGTTATTGGCCGAAGCCATGCGGCGTATCGCAACAGAGGATTCGGTCAGTTCGTTATTTATTGATTAGGTTTTAGAGATTAGTTTTTAAAATTATACGAGTGATTGAAAATCACTCGGCGAGTGTAAGTAGAGACAGGAGAATTAACATGAGTACAGACTTCGATTTAAATTTACAACCACGCGATGCGTTGGGTACGAGTGCGAGTCGACGTTTGCGTCGAGATGGAAAAGTACCGGTGGTAATTTACGGTGCGGGCAAGGACAACGTCAACGCGTTGGTCGATCACGATGAGTTGTATCACAAGTTGCGTATTGAAGCCTTTCAGTCAGCATTGATTGATTTGAAGGGTTTGGGTAGTTCCGGCCAAGCGATTTTGCGTGACGTACAAGTGCATGCGCACAAACCACGCATTTTGCATTTGGATTTACAACGCGTCAGCGCGACGGAAAAAATTAGTATTAGCGTGCCGATTCACTTCGCCGGTGAAGAAGATGCGCCGGGTGTGAAAATCGATGCCGGTATTATCTCGCACCTGATTAATGAAACCGAAATCTCTTGTCTGCCGAAAGACTTGCCTGAATACCTTGAGATCGATGTTTCTGGTGTGGGTATGAATGAGTCACTGCATTTGTCCGATCTGAAAGTGCCCGAAGGTGTGGAGCTTTCCGCTTTGACCCGTGAAGATGCTGAAGACCTTGCAGTTTTTACCATCGTACCGCCGAAGATCGAAGTGGAAGAAGAACCTGAAGAGCTTGAAGGCGAAGAGCTTGAAGGTGTCGAAGGTGAAGAGGTCGCTGAGGGCGAAACGCCTGCTGCCGAGGATGCGGACGCCGGCAACGACTAACAGACAACTGCACAGTTCGAATAAAGCGCGGCGCTCATTGGGAGTGGCCGCGCTTTTTTCTTATTGGCGTAGCATGTAATCGATTTTAGGAATTCATTTTGCAAGGTATTCAACTCGTAGTCGGTCTGGGTAATCCAGGCACGAAGTATTCCGACACCCGGCATAACGCAGGGTTTTGGTTTTTAAATGCTTTGCGTTTGGATTACAACTTGTCATTTGCGGCCGAATCGAAATTTAAGGCGGAGATTGCACGCGCGACCGTCGAATCACGTACTGTTTGGTTTGCAGCACCTACAACATTTATGAACCTTAGCGGACAAGCGGTGGCAGCAATCGCGCGATTTTACAAAATTCCTGCAGAAGAAATTCTGGTTATCCATGATGAGCTGGATTTGCCGCCGGGAACGGTGCGCCTGAAAGAAGGCGGCGGGTGTGGCGGACACAATGGTTTAACAGATATCGCCGAGAAGCTGGGCAGCAAAAGTTTTATGCGTTTGCGTATCGGTATCGGACATCCCGGATATAGTGATCAGGTTCTCGCTTATGTCTTAAAACGACCGACCGCGGAGGAACAAAAATTAATCGGCGAGTCCATCGATCGTGCGCGTGCGCAGTTTGATCGTATATTACGCGGAGAGCATCAAGTCGCTATGACTGAATTGCATACCCAACCAAACCCCAAAACAAAGAACGAAAAATAAACATGGGATTTCGTTGTGGAATTGTTGGTTTGCCCAATGTCGGTAAAACTACTTTGTTTAACGCTTTGACGCGATCCGGTGCCGATGCGGCGAACTATCCGTTTTGCACTATCGAGCCTAACGTCGGTATTGTCGAAGTGCCGGACGAGCGCTTAGAAAAAATCGCCGCTATTGTTAGCCCGAAGAAGGTAATTCCGGCGGCCATGGAATTTGTCGATATCGCAGGTCTGGTCGCGGGTGCATCCACGGGCGAAGGTTTAGGGAACAAGTTTCTTGCACACATCCGCGAAGTGGATGCGATCGCACATGTTGTGCGTGCGTTTGAAGATGAAAACATTACCCACGTTTCAAATCAGATCGATCCTATCGCCGACATCGAAACCATAAACACTGAACTAGCACTGGCGGATATGGAAACGGTAGCCAAAGCAATCGAGCGCGCGGAGAAAGCATCGCGGGCCGGTGAGAAGGAGCCGTTAAAACTAAAAGATTTGTTACTGACCGTTCAGGCGCAACTGGACAAAGGCGAGCCACTGAGAGCATTGGAATTATCCGAAGATGATTGCAAACGTCTAAAGCCGCTGTGTCTGTTAACCATGAAACCGGTAATGTATGTCGCAAATGTTAGCGAGGAAGGTTTTTCTGACAATAAACACCTCGATGTAGTAACAGAATATGCAAACAAAGAAAACGCGGAAGTGATTGCTATTTGCGCAGCCATCGAACAAGAGTTGTCCACTCTCGAAGACGATGAAAAACAAATCTTTCTTGATGAAATGGGATTGGACGAGCCAGGCTTAAACCGTGTTATCCGAGTGGGGTATAACTTGCTTGGTTTGCAGACTTACTTTACCGCCGGGCCGACCGAAGCACGCGCGTGGACAATTCGCACCGGTGTTAGCGCACCCCAGGCCGCAGGGGTAATACACACAGATTTCGAACGTGGCTTTATCCGCGCCGAAACAATTGCCTACGATGACTACATGAAATACAACGGCGAAGCCGGTTCACGTGACGCCGGTCGACTGCGGTTGGAGGGCAAGGACTACATCGTGCAAGACGGTGACGTCATGCATTTTCGATTTAACGTATAAAAGCTGGCAAATATCGACTTATTTCAGGTGTGAGATAGACCTAAAAATCGCAAAAATTACCGGCGCAACGCCATTTGCCCTGACGCCGCAACTCCGGTATCTTTGCGCACCCTTCCAGTGGCTATGTAGCTCAGATGGTTAGAGCGTGCGACTCATAATCGCAAGGTCGGTGGTTCGATCCCACCCATAGCCACCAATAAAAAGAACAACTTACAAAATTGGTGTCTCATCAATCGCTTTCAATTTGTGCCAAATTTGTGTTTTCGGCAATTTGCGTTGATGAAGGTGTAATACAAACCCGCTCGGCATAGTGCGCAGTATGCTCTGCTGATAGATGAGCATAGCGTCGTACCATGTCCACGGTTTCCCAACCTCCGAGTTCTTGCAGTACGTGTAACGGGGTTCCGTTTTGCACATGCCAACTCGCCCACGTGTGGCGCAGGTCATGCCAACGAAAATCCTTGATACGCGCCCGTTCCAATGCGGCGTGCCAGGCCTTTGTATTCACCTGATCAATCGGTTTTTGATTGTAGGTAAATACATAGTCCTCGTGATCGCCTTGCTGTTCAGCCTATAAAAATCAGTTGACTTTTCAGCATTAAACCCAAGCTATTGATAGTATTGAAGAGATAGTCGAAAAGAGGTGAGCAAATGGGTAACCAAAATGGTGAGCACGAATCGTCCTTAAAAACAGCGG
>Ga0224508_10002266_pt1 | contig 16571 bp, 12 predicted proteins | sample SF_Jan12_sed_USG_4_FD_170157 | JGI IMG/M metagenome (GOLD analysis project Ga0224508, IMG submission 170157) | Sediment microbial communities from San Francisco Bay, California, United States - SF_Jan12_sed_USGS_21 | ecosystem: Environmental > Aquatic > Marine > Sediment | place: USA... | reverse complement strand
CGCCCCTGGGGCGGAAGCGGTCGCTCCACCCCGGGACCTCCTCGTCGGTCGGATAGTCGACGTTCTCGGGCTCCTCCTCGGCGTTGAGGTGATAGAGGTTGCCGAAGAACTCGTCGAAACCCCGGTTGGTGGGCAGGAACTCGTCCCGGTCGCCGAAGTGATTCTTGCCGAACTGGCCGGTCGCGTAGCCTTGCTCCTTGAGCGCCGTGGCGATGGTCGGGTCGTCCTCGTGCAATCCCACGGGGGCGCCTGGGAGGCCGACCTTGGACATGCCGGTGCGGTACACGCTCTGGCCGGTGATGAACGCCGCCCGCCCCGCAGTGCAGGACTGCTCGCCGTAGTAGTCGGTGAAGCGGACGCCCTCTTCCGCGATGCGGTCGATGTTGGGCGTTCGGTACCCCATGATCCCATCGGAGTAGCAACTCAGGTTCGTGATCCCGATGTCATCACCCCACAGAATGAGGATGTTTGGCTTTCCGTTCGGCATTGCCGCCGTCCTTTCTCGACCTGGGCCCCGTCGGCCTTCTTCGACTCCTTGAGTCGCGCTCCTCCCAGCTTTGGTCACCGAGGTCGGCTTCGGAACCGCCAGCGACTCCATCACCCGGGTGAACTGCGCTCTGGCGGGTTCACTCCGCGGATTCGACCTCGCTCTCGCCCTCAGAGGAATCGCTCCCTACCAAGCCCCAAGCGATCGCCGCGACCAAGACGATACCGAGAGCGATCCACACCGCGAGCGGCACGTCGTCGGGTTCGGGTTCCTCGGCCTCCTGCCGCTCGGGTTGCCCGTTCGGTTCATCGGTTTCTGCCAGCTCGGAACCGTCCTCAGGCTCGACGGCTTCGGTGGTCGTCGTCTCTTGGTCTTCCTGGGCGCCGACTGCCATGGCCGACACTGCTACGAACCCCAGAATGACGAGGAGCACGGCCAGCGGAGCGGAGATCGGGCGCCTGCCCATCGGATCAATCACCTCCCTCGGTGTCGGCCCGATGTTCCTCGACCCATTGCCAGCCCTCGCGAGAGGCCCGAACAACGGTTTCGGAGAGCCAGGCGCCTCCTCGGTAGATGTTCTCGCGACCGATGACCTTGGCCGCTCCCGTGGCCTCGAGCTGATCGATGATCCGGTCGGAGTTGGTGACGATGACGAGCTTGCTGCCAACTTCGTTCAGCGAGCGGGCATAGCGCTCCAGGACGTCGATCAGGGTGGAGCCTACGTCAGGCTTTCCCCTGAAGCGCACCACGACGACCGAACCGGTCGATGATTCGGTCACGGTCGGGAGTTGCTCCTCGAACGCGGGCGCCGAGGCGAAGAACAGGCTGCCATAGGGCTGGAGGACGATGACCTCGCTCGACTGCACCGCATGGGGAGGGTCGACCTCTTTGATGCGTTCGTCGGCCTGGACGATGAGACGCCTTGTGGTCAGCTGATTCGACTGTCTGATCACGAAGAGGATCACCGAGATCCCAACCCCGACCAGTACGGCGAACTGCAGAGGGATCAGCAGCGTGAGCACGAAGGTGACAGGCATGACCGTCGCCTGTACTGCACCCGTCTTGTACACGGTCGCCATCTCGTGCGGCTTGACCGTCTCGATACCGATGACGATCAGCAGTCCAGCCAACGCGGGCATCGCCACATGCTCGACGGCGCCGGCGAACAGGAGGATGACGATCGCCATCACCCCACCGGTGAACACGAGGGCAAGTCGGCTCTTCGCTCCCGACGAGACCACCAGTGAGCTGGCCGACATCGAACCACCAACCGGCATCCCCTGGAACAACCCTGCGGTGACGTTCCCGACCCCCTGGCCCACGAAGTCCTGGGACGCGTCCGATGGTGAGCCGTCGGGATTCGTGAAGGCGGCCGATGCCCCGGCTCCTTGGACGAGCCCGACGAAGGCCAGGGAGAACGCCGGCACGATCAGGGCCAGCAGGTCGGCGAGCCGGGGAAGCATGGGAGTCGGTAGGCGGTTGGGGACCTCGGCCACGTTGCCGACGAGCACGATCTCTTCATCGAGCCCGATGAGCACCGCCGCCAGGATCGAGCCGGCCACGATGGCCACTACGAGGCCCATGGCACCGAGGCGGGTTCGGCGGAGCCCGACGATCAAGATGATGGTGGCGAGACCGACGGTGATCGTCGCGAGGTCGATCCGCCAGAAATGGAACAGGAGGTCGACAGCGCGGGTGACGCGGTTGGACGCCGAAGACTCGTACCCGGTGAAATCGCCGAGTTGCCCGAGCACGATGTTGACACCGACCGCGCTGATGAAGCCGGTCATGACTGCGTTCGGAACGAAACGCAAGATGATGCCAGCCCGCAGGTAGCCAGCCGCGAGCATGATCACACCGGTGAGGACCGAGAGCGTGACCAGTGCGCCTGTTGGGTCCTCGAACGACTCGATATCGACATCCGCCACGATGATCGCCATCGCTCCGGTGCCCTGGACGGCCATGAAGGTCGTGCTGGTGAAGAAAGCGGCTGCCGTGACGCCGAACATGTAGGCGTAGAGCCCGGCCACTGGGTTGACTCCGGCCAGGATTCCGCTGGCGAGGCCATCTGGGACGCTCTCGACGCCGAGCACCAGGCCAGCTCTGGCGTCGGCTCGCACCGTCTCCCGACCGAGGTCGAAACCGGAACGCTTCGCTCTTCGACGCACGTTGGCGATCAAAGCGCGAATGCTCACCATGCGTCGGCTCCATGGACAGACCGGCCTCGGGATCCCTTGACCCGACCGTAAACCGACAACGCCGGCTCAGGTCCGGAGCTGGACACGATCACCCGGGTGAAGACCTGAAGATGGCTTTCAAACCTGGCGTGCTCGTCTATGGTCTCGCCGCCCACGGCGACGAGGTGATGGCCCCGGCCTCAACCATCGATCGGTCTACTCGTCCGCAGGTTGTGTGGTCGTCGTCGGGTCTTCTGTTGTCGCGGTGTCAGCGTCACTCGCAGATATCACCATCGCAAACATCAACACCACGAAGAACACCAGAGCTATTGCAGCCATGATCCACGCGATCGGATTGGCCTGTAGGTCGTCGTCCGCTGCCTGTGCCATGTCTCACTCTCCTCGTGTCCGTGGCTTCACCATCGACGTTGACATGAGAACGACCGAAGAAGAACACAGTGGCGTAAATCCCCCGGGTGATAGCGCTACTGGAACGTTGCGATCACGTTCGGCCTCATCACTGCGTCCGTGAGATCGAACCTCTCAGCGGCGCGTTCTTCGCTGGCCTCGGACTGAACCGGCTGGTACGGCCATCACCGAGCGTGAACCGCACCGCGTTCTGCTCGCTGTACCCAGGCAGAAGCTGACCCGAGGCCTCATTGGCGATGTCTCGATGGCAGCTGAACTTCCGGTGCGAGCTTCGGACTCGACGCCTGGGTCATGGAGAACACAGTGGCTTCGGATCTTGTCGTCACGTCTCTCCCCCCCCCGAATTCGGATGACCTCTTGCAACGGTCCACGACCGATGGTCTGTCCGCGGCCGTCGCAGCCAAGCGCTTCGTCGATGAGCGCTACTCGACCGATGGAGCACTTGGGGTGACCCTGCCCGGCGTCGATCACTGGATCGAACCATGTACTCGTAGCCTGTTGCCGTCGACGACTCCCAGCAGCGATGGAATGGGCCGGTGAGCCGCCAAATACCATGGTCTCGGTAGGGAAATCACCGCGAACTGGTATTTGCAGCAGTGGCTAACATCCCGAGAGTGGACTGAGACTTCGGGCGGGGTCACGGGACCTCACCCTCCACCCGGCCCTTGCTCGAAGTCAGCTCCGGCCGATGCCTCGCGTCGGTGTGGCTGCCACAGTGCGGCCGGGATGGTGGCTCGAGGGCCCGACCATCCCGGCCGCATCGGCACTCGGATCGCCTTCACCGGGCTGACCCTGGTCGCCGCGTCCTCAGAGCCGGGCGCCGCGCTGCGTGGGTAAGCCTCACCCGGAGTCAATGGTCTCGGTCGCCGACCGCTGACCAGCTCCCGACGCACGGTTGGCGACTTCGGCTACGAGGCGAACGCCTGCGATGGCGGCCAGCGTGCAGATGACGATGAGCACGATCACGAGGCCGGTGGGATGATTCCACAGCACGGTCACCAAAGCTCCCAACCCCGCTAATCCGTACTCGAGAGGCCGCTCGTTCGCCCCGACCCAGCGGATAGCAGGCCCGACGTCCCGACGCGCTCCAGACTCCCCGGCCCGACCGACCAACGTGTCCCAGCCTCCACGCACCCGTTCGGCGGTGAGCGAGGGCCCGACAAGCCATGCCCCGAGCAGAATCAACAGCCCAACCACCAGAAGGGCCCGGAGGCTGCGCCGCAAGAAGTTGGTCAGGATGTCGAACGCCGCGACTGCGGCATCAGGATTGTGGACCTCCTCGGGCAGACCGGCCGCATACTGATTGCGAGCCCAAGCGAAGGCCATCAGCGTGAGCACCATGGGGATGACCACGGCGAGTCCCAGCCGCCGTACACCGAGGCGGCGACGCTCTGCCATCACCACGACCCCGACGCCGAGGGCGAGCGTGAGAATCACCGAAACCCACGACAGGCTATGGAGCCAACCAGCCAAGGTCTGGACATCGGCCAGCTCCTCGGACTCGACGAGAACGACCTCGGCCTCGAGCTCCTCCGCCGGTATCTGGCCCGCGAACTCGGTACCCAGCCTCTCGTCGAGCCGTCCAACAGCGCTCTCGGCCAAGGAGCCAAGTTTGACAACGACGCGGCCCTCCTTCGTGTCGACAAGGTCGCTGCTTTCTCCCCTGATCAGCGGGACGACAGCAGCGTGGGCTTCCCGGTTCGTGTCCTCCCACAGTCGGGCGAACCCGTCGGAGGCCACCACCTCGGCGGTCAGCTCACCGATGAGCATCTCGGCGCCGGCCTCGATCGGCGCAGCCAAGACCTGCGCTTCCGGAGGCAACGCTTCCTCCGCGAGGCCCCGGAAGTCGACTGCGTCAGACACGGTCTCGGTCACTCGGAACGCGACGGCCTCCTGGATGTCCTCGTTCTCGGCCAGCGGGCCGACGGTGGCCACGTACTGATCCGTGTCGAGCAGCGTGTTCCGGGTCCAGACCGTGAGCACGGCCGCGGGCAACAGGATTGCAGCCAGCACCGCGGCGGCCACCGACAGCCAGCGATTGCGCCACCGCGGTCCACCGGCCGGTGGGTGCCGCTCAGTCAGCTGACGACGCAGCGCTTCGTTCCGAGCCCGAAGTCCCTCGATCTCCTCGAGAAGCTTGTCATCGGTGCTCACCGACGTGTCATTTTCGCTCGTCGTCACCATGCCTCCAGGGATCGCCGACTCCCGTTCGTAACATCGCCAACTCCCGTTTGTAACAAAGTAACCCCAGCTCTCGGCCTGGGCAGCCGCTCGGGCCACCTTCACCCGGGTGATCGTCGGTTATTGGGCTCTCGCCCCGTCAGCAGGGACGTCACAGCCGCCTTCGACGATCAACCGTCGGCCGCTCGCGAAGAGCAAAGGGGTCCGGGACGATCTTGCCCGCATGGCCTCGACCATCGTGAACGGCTGGCACCGCAGTGATGATCTCAGCCGGCTGAGCGGGTGCCCTCATCGAGCTCGAGCGCGAGCAGCGCCAAATCTCCTCGGCGCTTGATCCCCGTCTTGCGCATGATGTTGCGGACATGGGTCGCGGCGGTCGCCGGAGAAATGGTCAGGTGATCGGCGATCTCGCGGTCCGAGACCCGTCCTGCGCCGATGGCGGCCACGACCTCGATCTCCCGTTGCGTCAGGCCGGCAGACTCGATGCTGACTCCGGGTGGTAACCGGTCGACCAGGCTGTCGGTGAGCGCCTCGGCTCTGGCGAACTCGGCCGTGAGACGGCGCAGGATGACCAGGACCGGGGCCAGGACGAAGAGGCCACCGACGACCAGGATGGCCTGAATCCTGCCGACGAACTCTTTCCCCACCGACTCACTGAGCCAGCCGAGCTCGGTCGCCTGGAAGCCGATGTCCTGGATCGAGGCGACGACGCTGGCTGCGCACAGCAGGATGACGATCGAAGCCTGCAGATGGGCGAAACGGGTTCGGATCCGTTGTCGTAGCTTGAACGACTGAACCGCGATCCCGATGACGATGGCGTCGGTAACGAGCGTCATGACGAGAAGGAAACCAGCCATCAGGTACCAACGATCTCGGCGAATACCACCGATCCGGTAGATGGACTATTGCGATCCGGTAATGCCGACGGCCGCGCCTCGTGTGCAGTTGAGGGCTTCCGCCAGGGAGCACGGCGCCCGATATCGCCCTCGGCTCGTGCTCGTTGTCGGTCGTCAGCGGCTTCCGTGGCCGGTTTCATCGCTACCCCACTACTGGTCTCGCCTCCTTATTGCCACCCTCCTGCCGGAGCGGCTTCGACTCAAGCCGTTTCGTGACTTCACCCGGGTGAGCGCACTCTTGGCGGCCACCAGCCGAGCGGACTCACGGTGAGCGCAGGCGCTCGATGGCCTCCCGCCTGGAGTTCACTCCCGGTAGTTGCCGCACCCACGGCTGCGAAGGTGAGAGCTGGCGCCGAGGCCGCCGTCAGCATCGTCGTCTTCGTCGCGCAACCGGAACGATCCGTCGAGGATGCAGCCCGACCAGGCAACTCTGGGGTACCGTCCCCACTGTCGCCCTGACCGCAGCTCGTGCCAGACGACCCGGCCGGGACGAGGCGAGCGGCGACCACACGACCGACGAGGACCGTGGACCACCGCCTCGACGGTGTCGTGGGAGTCGATCCGGTTGACGAACGCTGCGCCGACGACCAGCTCCACCACGCAGACGAGCGAGGTCCGATCTCGGGGCCCTGCCGGTCCCGCCCAGCGGTCGGCCTAGCGGGGCGTCAGTCGCTTTCGGCCAAGGAGCTCGGCTCAGAACCCGCGAACGCACCGCGGATGGCGTGCGCTTCGATGTCGTCGGCGAGTCCCGGCAGCTCCTCGGTCGGGCCGATATCCCACTCAGCGCCGAGCTGATCGGTGACGGACCGGTCGGCCAGCACCTGGCCCGGCCGGGCGAGCGAGTCGAGCGCGACCGCAACGCCGGGCGGGTCGCCCCAGATGCCGAACGCCAACTGGTTGGTCCCGAGCACCCCGGTCGCCACATCGCCCGCCGAGAGGCCGGCGCTGGCCGTCAACGGCTGCCCGAACTCCGCGCCGACGGCGGCGACCATCTCGACCGCGGCGAGAGCGAATCGAGAGGCATCGTCGGCTCTGGCCTCGTCGAGGTCGAGCCCGGCGACGTAGAGCTCGCTTCCGGTCGACCGCCGGACGCGCTCGAGGCCGTGGTTCGGCACCAGCTCGTCCAGCTCCTCGTTGATCCGCTCGGTGATCTCCAGCACGATGTCCTGATCGGCACCAGTCGCCTCGGGGATCGCGTCGACGGTGAGCGACACGATGGTCGCCGTGTCGAAGATGTCGACGATCGTCTGCTCGCCCCCGCGCACCCGCTCGACCAGGCGGGCGGGCAGCACCGCCGCCATCATGTCGTTGATGCGCTGGTCCTCGTAAGCGATCGCGTCCTGTCTGGCGTTGAGTTGCTCGACAAGCCCCTCGAGCTGGCGTCCCAGGTCGCCGAGCTCGTTGCGCCCGAAGTCCTCGATCTCGGTGTCGAGATGGCCGTCGGCGATCCGCCCCGACGCGGTCACCAGCTCATCGACCGGCTTCGTCAGGTTGCGGGCGATGAACGCCCCGAGCACGGCGATCACCGGGAGCAGGACGGCGAGGAGCACCAGCATGCTCCAGAGGTAGGAATTGAGGGCATCGTCCATTTCGCTTGTCGCGAACTCGGCCACGACGACCCAGTTCAGGTCGGCGACCTTGACGGGTCCGGACGCAGCCATCGTCTCCGTTCCGAGGTAGTTGGTCACCGTCCCGACGAACTCATCGCCGTCCAGGCCGGCCGTCACCGCTTCGTTGTCGACGGTCTGCAGCCGCACCGGTGTCCCGACGATCTCGATGGCGTTGGCGATCCCCTCGTCGCCGTACCGGTCGAGGTACGTGTTGAGGTAGTCGTCTGGGTCCTCGAGCCAGCGTCGCGAGTCGGTGCGCAGGGTGAGGTCGTCACCGACCAGGTACGTCTCACCGGTGTCGCCCAGGCCGAGGAGCTCGAAATCGCCCCTGGCCGTGGTAATCGCGGTCAGCGTCGAAACGGGTACCTCGGCGACGATCGCCCCGACGACCTCCGCTTCGGAGCGGACCGCCGCGGCGAGGAACAGCACCGGCGATCCGGCGGTAGGGACGTAGAAGATGGAGTCGGAGACGACGGTGTCGCCGACGGCGACGCGGCTGAGCTTCTCGGCCACCTCACCCAAGCCGTTCTGGGCGTAGAGCTCGTCGGTGACGTTGGCGCCGAGGTCCATCCGCTTCTTCACCGAGTAGACGACATCTAGGTTGTCGATCTCGACGAACATCAGGTCCGAGAGCCGCGAGTTCTCCATCAGCTCCCGGAGCAGCGGATGATGGGTTGCGTGGGCCGCGCTGTAGCCCGAGCCATCGCCCGCGTCGTCGAGCATCTCGCGCTCGTCGAACCCGTACGGGCTGCTCGCGATGTACTGCTGTTGGAGGTATCGGCCGGCGGTCGACCCCGGAACGAGATCGGACGTCGGGCCGAAGTCGACCCCGGCCGCGACGAACGGCGGCAAAGCCTCGGCCTCGTAGATGGCCTCGAGCCCGGCGATCTGCTCTGCGGTGATGTCCTCGTCGAGCGCGCCGTACTCGGCCGACAGCTCGACCAGCGCATCGACCACGCTCGGGTTGGCTGCCAACGTCGAGACCACCGACTGCGTGCGGGCGAAGCCACGTTCGAATGCTTGGATGCGGGTGTCGCGGAGCGCGACGAGCTGTGAATCGACGCTGTCGTTGAGCAGCTCACGGGCGAAGAAGAAGTTCACCCCCGACAGCAGGAGCACCGAGACGAGCGCGACACCGACGAGCGTTAACGACACCCGACGCCGGATCCGTGGGTGGCGAGTCCGGCTCACGAACGTTCACCTCGGGCCTCGTCGCCGGCATCGGGCCCGGACGGGGAGATGGGTGCCGAGTCGACGACAGCCGGCAGCGCTTTGCCGTAGCCGCTCCGCCGGATCGCTCGCTCGATCCGGCGCCGCCTCGTCGTCCCCAACTGGTCGAGTGCGGCGGACAGGTCGGGGGACCTCGAGACCGCCTCCGCAGCGGCCTCCGGCGGGATCGTCACCACGTCGCAGTCGGTCACTGCGACGATCAATGGCGTCCGGTCAGTGGCGGCCGATTCCTCGACCGTCCCGAAGATCTCGCCTCCGTCGATGTCGAGCACGTCGAGATCGGGGGCTTCGGGATCGTCGACGTGGCGCAACACGATCCGTGCCCGTCCGCTGTGTAGGAGCATCACACCGCCGTACGATCCCACCGCCACGATCGTCTCGCCCTGTTGGTACTGAGCGAGACGGGCGGCGGCGGCGAGGCGGTCGAGCACGTCGTCGTCCAGACTTCGCAACAGCGCGGAGCCGAGGAGGTGGCGGCGAAGGTCCGCTGCGGTGAGCTGGCTCTCGATCGCCGTCTTCGCGCCGTCGAAGAGATACAGGTCTTGGGCCGGGTTGGGGAGGGGGACGTCGTGGCGATACGACAGGTACCAGACCAGCGCGCCGAAGTCGGCCTTGACCTGTGGCGCGTTCGTGTAGTCGTCGATCCACATCGATGCCTCGTAGTCCACGACCGGATCGGCGATGTTGGTGACCCGCGCGAACGGGGGCGGGTCCTCGACGACGCCCGGCGTGGAGCGGGCCGCGTCGACCAGCATGGCGATCGCCGCGGTCGGCGGCGCCGTACGTTCGATCTGGACCGGAACCTTCACGCGATGGAGCCGCTCCGGCTGGTCGTAGTTCGTGATCGTCGCGTTGGCCAGCTGACCGTTGGGGATCACGACGAGGTCGCCGTCGCGGTTCTGGACGCGTGTGCTGCGCCAGTTGACGTCGATCACCCGACCCTCGATGTCCTCCGATTCGATCCAGTCGCCGGGGGCGAACGGCTGGTCGGCGAGCAGGGTGAACCCGGACGCGAGGCCGCTCAGCGTGTCCTGGAGGGCGAAGGAGATGACGAGTGACGTCACCCCCAGCGCGGTGAGGGCGGCCGATAGGTCGATGCCCCACACACCGGCGATGAGAAACCACCCGGTCGCCAGGATGACCAGCAGGCGGGGCATGGCCAGCAGCAGGCGAGGGACCGGACGGCGATCACCCCGGCGCGGCCGATCGGCCAACCCGGCCACGATCACCCGCAACGCCGACAGGACGGCCAAGGCGATCGCCAGGACGAGTGCGCTTCCCAGCAACCGGAGGAAGACGTTGTCTTCGGCGATGTCGAACAGCGCCCGTCCCAGCACCCAGAAGGTGAACAGCGGCACGATCCAGACGCGCAGAATGGCCACCGAGTTCTGGTAGCGGGAGTCGCGTTGGCGCAACCGCTCCTCGAGCTCGCCGGCGCCGATGATCAGCAGCGGCACGACGACAATGATCAGCGCCGCCCACGCCGCGTTGGAGTCGGTGAACGGACTGTTCATAGGACCGTCTCCTCGTCTGTCGTGCGCCCGGTGACAACGGCAACGGTGCCGTCGGCGCCGGCCTGGTCGTCGATCGCGAAGCTCGACGGCAACAGGGCCCGCGTCGCGGCTGACGCGAGGATCTCACCCGACGCAGCGCGCCGGGCCAGGGCGGCCGCGGTTCGAACCGTCGGCCCCCAGGAGTCGTAGACGAGTCGCGACCCGCCGGTCAGGCCGACCGTCACCGGGCCCGAATCGAGGCCCGCGCTCAGCGCGATCACCGGATTGCCCTCGGCGAGATCGTCGATCAGCTGGCGAATGTCGAGCACGAACGCCGCGGCCCGTTGGGCATGGTCGAGGTGTGGTCGCGTCGTGCCACACGCCGCGAAGTAGGCGTCGCCGGTGAGCCGGATGCGGTCGAGACCGTGCTTGTTGGCCAGCACGTCGGCCTCCTCCACAAACTCGTCGAGCAGGCTGCGTGCGTCGTCGCCGGAGCCGGCCAGCATCAGTGCGCCGAGCCCGCGGAGCACGACCACGGCGACGGTGGCGTGGCCGACCTGGTCGAGCACGTCGCGTTCGCCGGCTTCGGCGCGCCGGACGACCTGCGGAGGAAGGATGCGGCGCAGGAGGGCGCGCCGCTCCGATGTCCGCTCCTCGGCGGCGGCGTTGCGCGCCTCGAGCGTTGCGAGCATCGTCTCGATGTCGGCGGCGAGGTCGACGAGCTCCGCCGGGCTGTTCGCCGGGAGCGCCTCGGAGCTCTCGCCGGCCTCGGCGTCTCCGCCGCGGCGCACCGTGCGCAGTCGGGTCGAGATGATCCGCAACGGTTTCAGCGTGCGGTCCGACCAGCGCACGGCGAGGAAGGTGATCGCCACGATGAAGACGGCGATGGCGATCAACAGGTTGCGGGCGAAGTCCTCGACCGGTTGCTCGATCTCGCGGCGGTTGACGTCCGCGAAGATCGCCCAGTCGAGCCCGTCGATGTCGAGTGCCCGTTGCGATGACACGACATCCGCACCCAGGTAGTTGGTGGTCTCGACGAGCCGGGGCTCGCCGGCCAGCGCAGCGTCGACGTCGTCGTCGTCGACCGGTTGGAACAGCGTGGTCGTACCGAGCTGTCGCATCGAGCGGATCTGGCCCTCGGTGGCGGTCTGTTCGGCGCTCACCTCTGCGAGGTAGGCGGTCTCGTCCTCGATGAAGCCGCGGGCGTCGGAGCGCATCAGGTCGTCGGCGGCGACGAGATAGGTCTCGCCGGTGTCGCCCAGCTCTTCCCACGATCCGTCGTCGGTGGTGAGCGACGTGAGTTGCTCGGTTCCGATGCGGAGCACGACGTAGCCGACGAGATCGCCATCGGTGACGACCGGGCTGGCCACGAAGAGGCTGGGTTCGTCACCGGCCGCGGTGTACCGGGTGTAGTCGGCGATCGCCGCGACGCCTCCCTCCGGGTCGCGGGGGAACGAGTTGATCAGCGCCGCCAGAGCCGAGCCGCTCTGGGGTCCGGTCAGCAGGCTGGTGGCGAAGTCGATGTCTTTGGCCGTCGAGTAGACGACGACGTTGTTGTTCGGTTCGATGAGGTAGAGGTCGTCGACGCCCGTCCGGAGGACGAACTGCTCGATCGACTGGTGCAGCGAGCTATGCACCTCCGACCACCTGCTCCCGTCGCCGGCATCGGCGATCAGGCCCTGGTCGTCGGCGGAGTCGCCGGGTACGACGTAGTTAGCCTGGAGATGGATGGCGGCCGGAGCGCGGGGGACGAGCCCGGCCGCGCTCACCGGCCGCCCGCGCACCTCGGTGAGCCGCGGTGCGACCACGTCGCTGTAGAACTCGTCGACCGCCTGCAGGTCGTCGGTCACAGGATTGTCGACCTGCAGCTCTTCGTAAGCCGAGGCGAACTGCCGAATGGCGTCGGCGGTGCTCGGGCTGATCGCCTGCCCGACCGTGGATCGTTGCAGGCTGGCGATGTATCGCTCGACCTCGTCGGCGCGGGAGGCGCCGATCGCGACGAGGCGCTCATCGAGAACGTCGTCGGCCAGTTCGCTGCCCCGCGTCAGCCCGACGATCGACGTGATGACGAGCGAGACGAGCGCGACGAGGAGGACGGTCAGCGACAGCCGTGTCGCCGCGGACGTGTTCCGAGCGATCCGGCCCGGGATCGCCGCAATCCTCGAGAAAACGCCGCGCACGGGGGCAATCTACGCCAATCTCGAGCCGTGCGCCCCTCGCCCGCCGACGAGGAACGATACGTGCAGGAATCCACGCCCTACTTGGGCCGGCTTGGGGTTCATCCCATCACAGAGCCATCCATCAAACGAGGCCGACGCGGCCACGGATCCCGAAGCAGTAGGGCGTCCGGGCCATCCAACGATTTCACACGGAGTCCTGAGGCTGGGACCGATAGCGCCTATTCGTTTCTCGTCGACCGCGACTCTTTGGAGATATACGAGGGCCTGCGCGCTTTTCAACCAGGTCCATTTGGACCTCGAATGCTTCACCCGGGCGTGTCCGAATTCGTGGCCTGGAACTGCTGTTCAGCGCCCGCGCTCCCACTGCTCTCGATCTCCGGCCCGATCCCCGGTCTGTCGTGTCATCCCGAGTCGAGCTCAGCCGGACGACGGCTGCCGAGGGTCGGACGCTCGGAACAATCCGCGATCGCGGGCAATCAGAACGGCTTCCTCGCCCGACGACGCCTTGAGCTTGCGGCACAGGCGCCGCAGGTGGGTCTCGCCTCCTCATTGCCACCCTCCTGCCGGAGCGGCCTCGACTCAAGCCATTTCGTGACTTCACTCGGTTGAGAAGCTAGGTGAGGGACCCCGCCTCCTGAAGCCAGACAACAGCGATCCCCCGGGTGAAACACTCCGAGACCCATTGACCCTTTCGCCGCTGCGCCCCAGCGTGATGCCACGAGGGATGGGTTCGTCGGCGACGTCCTCCACGCCCCACCGACCCCAGCGAAGGAGCACCGAGTGGCTCAGGACCCGCACATAGGACGCGAGATCCTCCCGATCCCCGACCTCCCGGTGCACGCTGAACCGATGACAACGTCTTCCCGATCGACGACCGGACCGGCGAGCGCTTCAACGCCACGATCGCCGGTCGGCCCTAACTCCAGGCCGGGCGCACGTCGCAGCGCTTCGCCCCGGGCATGACGCATCTGATGGAGAACACGCTGCTCAACGTCAAGAACCGCAGCCACGTCGTTTCGGCCCAGCTGACGATCCCCGACGGGAGTGCCAACGGCGTGCTGGTCGCCCAGGGTGGCCGATTCGCCGGCTGGGCGCTCTACGTGCTCGACGGCAAACTCGCCTACTCCCACAACTGGTTCAGCGGCGAGATCTACACCATGACCGCCCCCGACCCGCTGCCTGCCGGCGACGTCGCGGTGCAGTACCAGTTCGATTTCGACGGCGGCCGACCCGGCGCCGGTGGATCGGGCACGCTGCTGGTGAACGGCGAGGTCGTCGCGCAGGGCCGCATCGACAAGACGGTCCCGTTCGTCTTCTCCGCCGACGAGACGATGGACATCGGCCAGGACACGGCGTCACCGGTCGTCGACGACTACGGCGAAGGACCGGACAACGTCTTCACCAGCACCATCCACCGGGTCCAGATCGACATCGAGGGCGACGAGGTCAGCCACACCGAGGACCCCGAGCCGACCTACCGGCGAATCATGGCCCGTCAATAGAGCGAATCCGCAGCAACGGACCGAAAGGGGCCATCGATGCCGAGACGACGAAGACGAAGGGCCGTAGCGACCGGTGCAGTCGTTGCCGGGGCGAGTCGCCGGGGGCGAGCGTCGCCTCGGGGCCCGGCTGGGACGCGCTATCAGATGCGCCAACGCATGTTCGCCATCGGTGACGACTTCTTCATCGAGGACGACCAGGGCCGGAGGGCGTTCAAGGTGGACGGCAAGGCCTTGCGGCTGCGCTCGACGCTGAAGTTTGAGGACATGAACGGGCGTGAGCTGTACAAGATCCAAGAGAAGGTGGCGCGGGTCCGCGACTCGATGACGATCGAGGGCCGCGACGGCCGAGCGGCCGCCAAGGTCCACAATGCGCTCCTCACCCCGCTTCGCGATCGCTGGACGATCGACATTCCCGGCGGCGAGGACATGAAGACGCAGGGCAACATCGTCCAGCACGAATACCGCATCGAGCAGGGCGGCAACCCGGTCGCCACAGTGTCGAAGAAGTGGTTCCGCGTCCGCGACGCCTACGGCGTCGAGATCGCCCCGGGTCAAGACGATGCACTGCTGCTCGCCATCGCGGTCGTCATCGACATGATGGCCCACCAGGGCCGCTGACCCCACGCCCCGCCCCGAAGGAAGGACGACACGCATGAACGCCAACGACATCGGCCCTCTCCAGCTGCTGGTGGTCGGTTTCGGCCCCGACGCGGAGTTCGAGGGGCTCGTGCTCGACGAGCTCGAACGCTTGACGGCACGGGGTCTGATCCGGGTCGTCGACCTGAGATTCGTCACCAAGGACAGCGAGGGCTCGATCGAGGCCATCGAGCTCACCGATCTCGGGAGCGACGAGGCCACCGAATACGGGTCGGTGATCGACGCGCTGATCGGCCTGAGAGCCCGCCCGTCCGGCGACCTCGCAGGGTCGGACGACACTGAGGAGCAGTCGTTCGGGCTGGGCCCGGACGAGTTGGAGGCCCTGGCCCGGGATCTGAGACCCGGAGAGGCCGTCGGTCTGCTGCTCTTCGAGCACACCTGGGCCACCGAACTGAAGGCCGCGATCAGGGCGACTGGCGGGTTCCCGATCGCTCAGGGCCTCTTGACGCCCGAAGCGCTGCTGATGGTTGGTGCCGAGGTACAAGCGATCGCCGAAGCCGAGGCCGCCATCGAGCTGGCCGACGCCATCAGCGGCGCCGCCATGCTCGACGCCATAGCCGTGGTTGCGGCCGCAGAGGACATCAAGACCGCGGCGGCCATCGAAGCGGTTCAGGCGTTGATCGTGGCCGGGCTGATTGCCGACGCCGCCGCAGAGGACGCGCTCGAGGCGCTCCTCGCGGCCGAGCTCATCGAAGAAGCCGCGATCGAGGCCGCCACCGAGGAGGCCGCACGAGCCATCCGAGAAACGGACCAGGCGCTTGGCGCGCTGGCGGCGGCCGAATCGGGCGCGACATGACGTACTCGGGGTCGTGACGGCGGTGGCGAACCGGCGAGGTCCACGATGACAAAGTCGGTCGGTCTTCGCAACCGTGTCCGATACCGGTTCGACCTTCTCTTGTCACGGGGCACGTGGGCGGTGCTTGTGTTCCTTGGCGTCGTCACCTTGGTCTTCCTCGTGCTCAGCGCCCTGGTCGTGGCGATCGCCGGCGTCGACTTCGCCGGAAGCGAGGGGTCCTCGTTTCTCGAGGACTTCTGGCAGAGCATGCTGCGAGCGATCGACCCGGGGACGATGGCTGCTGACGTTGGCTGGGGTCGGAGGCTGCTCGCGCTCGTCGTGACGATCCTCGGGATCCTCATCGCCGGCACCCTGATCGGCCTCATCGCCAGCGGTGTCGAGCAGAGGGTCGAACAGATGCAACGCGGTCGAAGCGTTGTGGTCGAGTCGGACCACGTGCTGATCCTCGGAGCGTCGCCCCGGCTTCCTGTGATCGTGAATCAGCTGACGCTGGCGAGCCGAAAACGGCGGGGCAACACCATCGTGGTGCTGGCCGATCGCGACCCGAGGGAGTTGAGCGAAGACGTTCGGTCGTTCGTTCCCGACACCCGCGGCAGTCGGCTCGTGTTCCGCTGGGGTGACCCGAGTCGTCGGACAGATCTTGCCATGGTCCGTGCGGATAGGGCGCGCACAGTGATCGTCGTCGCCGATGAGGACGCAGAGAGCGATGCCGGCGTCGTGAAAGCGACACTCGCTGTTGGCGCCGAGATCGGCAGCTTCGACCGCATTCCCATCGTTGCCGAGTTGAGCGACGTCGACAACGCCGCAAGCCTCAGCGCTGCCTGTGGCGGCCAGGTTCATCCACTCGTCCCTCAGCAGAGCACCGCCCGAATCACGGTGTCCACTCTCAGGGAGCCCGGTCTCACCCAGGTCGTCGAGGAGCTCCTCGACTTC
>Ga0224508_10002265_pt1 | contig 16572 bp, 27 predicted proteins | sample SF_Jan12_sed_USG_4_FD_170157 | JGI IMG/M metagenome (GOLD analysis project Ga0224508, IMG submission 170157) | Sediment microbial communities from San Francisco Bay, California, United States - SF_Jan12_sed_USGS_21 | ecosystem: Environmental > Aquatic > Marine > Sediment | place: USA... | reverse complement strand
TAGGAAGTACACGCAAGATCAAGAAGCAAAAAGGAACTGGTACTGCCCGGGCGGGTAGTATTAAGTCGCCCATCTTTAGAGGCGGAGGTCGAATTTTTGGTCCGAGACCACGCGATTATCAGCAAAAATTGAACAAAAATGTTAAGCGTTTGGCCCGAAGATCTGCCTTGAGTTTGAAAGCTCAGGAGAAGGCGATCATGGTCCTGGAAGATTTCAATTTAGAAGCGCCAAAAACGAAAGATTTTAAAGCTGTTTTGAAGTCGCTCGGACTTGATAGTAAAAAGTCTTTGTTCGTCTTGGGCGATTCGAATAATAACGTATATTTGTCCTCGCGAAATTTACAAGGTTCTGAAGTTATAACTAACTCAGAATTAAACACTTATAAAATAATGAATGCTTCCAGTATAGTCCTTTTTGAAGGAGCGTTGGAAGGCATTGAAGCGAACCTGGTTAAATAACAAACTCATGAGCGTGTTAATAAAGCCGATCATAACAGAGAAAATGACCAACGATAGCGAGTTGTATAACCGCTATGGTTTCATTGTTGATCCTAAGGCAAATAAGCTTCAGATCAAGGAGGCGGTAGAGACTACTTATAGTGTTTCTGTAACCAAGGTACGAACGATGAATTACGGACCGCATAGAAAGACCCGATTTACAAAAACTGGTGTCCAGGCCGGGAAGACGAATGCTTTTAAAAAGGCAATTGTAGATGTGCAGGATGGGGACACTATTGATTTTTACAGTAATCTATAAGCAGACACCATGCCAGTTAGAAAGTTAAAACCCACAACTCCCGGACAACGATTTAAGGTCGTTAATGGGTTTGATGCGTTGACATCAGATCAGCCGGAGAAGAGCTTGTTAGCCCCGATTAAGAAATCAGGTGGGCGTAACAACCAGGGAAGAATGACCATGCGTTACAGGGGTGGTGGCCACAAAAGGCGCTACAGGATCATTGATTTTAAACGCAATAAGTTCGATGTTGAAGCAGAGATCAAATCCATTCAATACGATCCTAACCGTACTGCATTTATCGCCCTTGTAGAATATACAGATGGCGAAAAACGATATACGATCGCCCAAAACGGAATGAAGGTGGGGCAGAAAGTCGTATCCGGGAATAAAGTTGCTCCTGAGATCGGCAATGCCATGCCACTAAGTGAAATTCCGCTAGGTACGATCATTTCCTGTATTGAACTCAGGCCTGGACAAGGGGCTACTTTAGCGCGAAGCGCAGGTACATTTGCCCAGTTGATGGCTCGTGACGGGAGATTTGCCACTGTGAAAATGCCTTCTGGCGAAACACGGATGATCCTTGTGAAATGTATGGCGACCATTGGGGCCGTTTCTAATTCTGACCATCAGTTGATCATTTCCGGTAAAGCTGGTAGAAGCAGATGGTTGGGAAGAAGGCCAAGAACCAGACCGGTAGCAATGAACCCAGTTGATCACCCCATGGGAGGTGGTGAAGGAAGAGCTTCCGGAGGTCATCCTAGATCGCGTAAAGGAATTCCTGCGAAGGGATATCGCACGCGTTCTAAGACCAAGGATACGAATAAATATATCATCGAGAGAAGAAAGAAATAAAAGCACATTAGATGGCACGTTCATTAAAAAAAGGACCATACGTTCATTATAGCCTGGAGAAAAAGATCGCTCAGAATGTTGAGTCGGGGAAGAAGACTGTCATTAAGACCTGGTCCCGCGCCTCAATGATCACTCCTGATTTTGTCGGCCAGACCATTGCGGTTCATAATGGCCGTCAGTTCGTTCCGGTATATGTTACTGAGAACATGGTTGGACATAAACTTGGCGAATTTTCACCAACGCGGTCCTTCCGAGGACACGCCGGTGCAAAGAATAAAGGTAACAGGTAATAGGCTATGGGAGTTAGAAAAAAACAAATGGCCGAGCGGTTGAAGGAAGATCGCAAGCAAATAGCTTTTGCAAAATTGAATAATTGCCCTACTTCCCCACGAAAAATGAGGATAGTGGCAGATCTTATAAGAGGTGAAGGCATAGAACAAGCCCTGGCTATTTTGCGATTCAATCCAAAAGAGGCTTCGCGCCGACTGGAAAAATTATTGTTGTCCGCCATTGCCAATTGGCAAGCAAAAAATGAGGAAGGTAATATAGAAGATGCTGATCTTTTTGTACAGGAGATCAAAGTGGATAGCGGTCGCATGTTAAAAAGATTACGTCCTGCACCACAAGGTAGGGCACACAGAATACGAAAGAGATCCAACCATGTAACCTTGGTTCTAGGATCCAGAAACGCAGAAAGTTAATTTGAATGGGACAGAAAACGAATCCAATTGGTAATCGACTAGGGATCATCCGCGGATGGGAATCTAACTGGTATGGTGGTAATGATTACGGAGACAAACTTGCCGAAGACGACAAGATCCGTAAATACATCCATGCCCGTTTAGCTAAGGCGAGTGTTTCGAGGGTGATCATTGAGCGAACGCTTAAGTTGATCACTATTACCATTACAACTGCACGTCCGGGAATCATTATTGGTAAAGGAGGGCAGGAGGTTGATAAGCTCAAAGAGGAATTAAAAAAGATCACGAACAAGGAAGTTCAGATCAATATCCATGAGATCAAAAGGCCTGAGGTAGACGCCAATTTAGTAGCTGCCAGTGTTGCCCGCCAGATCGAGAACAGAATCTCGTTCAGACGTGCGATCAAGATGGCAATCGCTGCTGCAATGCGAATGAATGCTGAAGGGATTAAAATTCAAATATCAGGACGTTTGAACGGTGCAGAAATGGCGCGTTCAGAATCGTATAAAGATGGTAGGATCCCATTATCTACTTTCAGAGCTGATATTGATTATGCCTTGCATGAAGCGCATACGACTTATGGCCGTTTGGGAATCAAAGTTTGGATCATGAAGGGTGAGGTTTTCGGAAAGAGGGAACTCTCTCCACTAATAGGATTGTCTAAAGGACAAGGAAAAGGAAAGCAAGACGGAGCCAAGAAGCGCCGTAGGAAATAATTGGTAAATCGGGTATACTCATGTTACAACCGAAACGCACAAAATTTAGAAAACAGCAAAAAGGCCGAATGAAAGGCAATTCAGGTCGCGGGCATCAACTATCCAATGGGATGTTCGGGATCAAGTCTTTAGACTCGAGCTTTATCACCTCAAGACAGATCGAAGCGGCTCGTGTGGCAGCTACACGATACATGAAGAGGCAGGGTCAGCTGTGGATCAAGATCTTCCCGGACAAACCTATCACAAAGAAACCTCTTGAGGTTCGGATGGGTAAGGGTAAGGGGGCGCCGGAATATTTCGTAGCCGTGGTTAAGCCGGGCAGGGTCATGTTTGAGATTGCCGGGGTACCTATGGACATAGCTAAAGAAGCATTGCGTCTGGCGGCTCAGAAATTGCCGGTAAAAACAAAATTTGTTGTGGCCAGGGATTACGAGGCGACACAATAACAAGTACAAGCGATGAAACAGTCAGAGATCAACGAAATGTCCGTAGAGGAAATCAAAGAAAAAATGGTCGATTTTAAGAAGCAACATGCAGATCTTAAAATGGCACATTCGGTTACTCCTTTGGAGAATCCGCTTCAGATTAAGAGGGCACGAAAGACCTTGGCCCGATTGGCAACAGAATTAACGAAAAGGGAGAACCAATAAGAGTTTCTGGTTTATGGAAAAAAGAAATTTGAGAAAAGAACGTATAGGCGTTGTCACTAGCAACAGAATGGAAAAGTCCATTGTAGTTGCCGAAGTGAAACGTGTTAAGCACCCCATGTACGGAAAATTCGTTTTGCGCACGAAAAAATATGTGGCACATGACGAGACCAATGACTGTAAAATTGGCGATACCGTAAAGATCATGGAAACCAGACCACTGAGCAGAACAAAATGCTGGCGTTTGGTTGAAATCTTAGAAAGAGCGAAATAAGATGGTACAGCAAGAATCGAAACTTAAAGTAGCCGATAATACAGGTGCCAAGGAAGTATTAACCATTCGTGTACTTGGAGGTACCAAGAGGCGATATGCGTCAATAGGTGATAAAATCGTGGTTACTGTAAAGGAAGCAACTCCTAATAGTGGAATAAAAAAAGGAACCGTCTCAACAGCCGTTGTAGTGAGAACCCGTAAAGAGGTTCGAAGACCGGACGGATCCTATATCAGATTTGATGACAATGCGTGTGTATTGTTGGATCCCGTGGGTGAAATGCGTGGAACACGGGTTTTTGGACCTGTAGCACGGGAGTTGCGTGATAAAAAATTCATGAAGATCGTTTCATTAGCCCCAGAGGTGCTATAACAGGAAATAAATGAAACTAAAGATAAAAACAGGAGATACCGTTCGCATCATTGCCGGAGACCACAAGGGATCTGAGGGCAAAGTGATCCAGGTTGACAAGCAAAAGAACAAGGCTCTGATAGAAGGCATAAATATGGTGTCTAAGCACGAGAAGCCAAGCGCAAAGAATCCGCAAGGAGGCATTGTGAAAAAGGAGGCACCTATCCATATTTCGAACCTTTCACTGATCGATTCCAAATCAGGAGAGACTACCCGTGTTGGGTATGAGATTCGTGACGAGGTGAAGGTTAGGGTCGCAAAGAAATCTAATGAAGTTATTTAGTCATGGCATATATACCTAGATTAAAGAAAGAATACAGAGAGCGTGTTATCCAGACTTTGAAAGAAGAGTTCGGATATAATAACATTATGCAAGTACCGCGCCTGGAAAAGATTGTTGTTAGCCGTGGTGTTGGAGATGCTGTATCAGACAAAAAGTTGATTGACCACGCTGTAGATGAGTTATCGATCATCACTGGGCAAAAGGCCGTTTCAACGATCTCCAAGAAAGATGTCGCCGCCTTCAAACTGAGAAAGGGAATGCCAATTGGAGCTAAAGTGACCCTTCGTGGTGAGCGTATGTATGAGTTTTTAGATCGTCTGGTGACATCTGCCTTACCGAGGGTTCGTGATTTTCAGGGAATCAAATCCACAGGATTTGACGGACGAGGAAATTATAGCCTGGGGATAACGGAACAAATTATTTTTCCAGAGATCAATATTGACAAAATAAATAGAATTAACGGAATGGATATCACATTTGTGACATCTGCCAATACAGATAAGGAAGCACAGTCGCTTCTGGCTCAATTGGGATTACCATTTAAACGAAACTAATATGGCTAAGGAATCCATGAAGGCCCGGGAGAGAAAACGGGAAAAGATGGTTGCGAAATATGCGGAAAAGCGAAAAGCGCTTAAAGAAGCCGGTGACTATGAAGCACTTCAGAAATTACCGAGGAATGCTTCGCCAGTACGGTTGCATAATCGCTGTAAACTAACCGGAAGACCCAAAGGGTATATGAGAACTTTTGGGCTTTCCAGGGTTACATTTCGCGAAATGGCCAATCAAGGGTTGATTCCAGGTGTCAAGAAAGCCAGCTGGTAAACGAAATTAAAGTAAGAGTATGTACACAGATCCAATTGCAGATTTTTTAACCCGTGTCCGGAATGCCAGTATGGCGGGCCACAGGGTAGTGGATATTCCCGGTTCCAATTTGAAACGTGAGATGACCAAAATCCTTTTTGATCAGGGATATATCCTGAGTTATAAATTCGAGGAGGATAAAGTTCAGGGAAATATTAAGATCGCCCTGAAATACGATCCACAAACGAAAGAACCGGTGATCCGGAAGATCGAACGTATCAGCAAACCCGGACTAAGAAAATATGCCGGTGCCGATGAGCTTCCTCGGGTATTGAACGGCTTAGGTATAGCCATCGTATCCACATCACATGGCGTAATGACAGGAAAACAGGCGCAGCAAGATAATGTTGGCGGGGAAGTATTGTGTTACGTTTATTAGGATCATACAAAAGATAAAAAGATGTCTAGAATAGGTAATAATCCCATAGCGATCCCAGAAGGTGCCAGCGTAGAAATACAAGGTAACATGATTACTGCCAAAGGCAAACTAGGAGAACTACAGCAAGAATTCTCCCACGTTACCGTAAAGGTAGAAGATGGCGAAGTCCATGTTGCACGGCCTTCAGATTCAAAAACGCATAAGGCGATGCATGGACTATATCGTTCCTTAATCCACAACATGGTTGCCGGAGTAACAGAGGGATGGACAAAAGAATTGGAATTGGTCGGTGTTGGATACAGAGCTTCCAATCAAGGACAGAAATTAGATCTGGCCTTAGGATTCTCTCACAACATTGTCCTGGAATTACCAACGGAAGTTAAGATCGAAACGATCTCTGAAAAAGGTAAGAACCCGATCATAAAACTCAGCTCTCATGACAAACAACTTGTGGGTCAAGTGGCGTCTAAGATAAGATCCTTCCGTAAGCCTGAGCCATATAAAGGCAAGGGTGTTAGATATGTAGGGGAACAAATACGAAGAAAAGCAGGTAAATCTGCATAAGAATTGAGATATGGTATTATCTAAAGTAGCACGAAGAAAACGTATTCACAGGCGTATCCGAAAGATCGCCCAGGGTTCTGCAGAGAAACCCCGTTTTTCTGTTTATCGAAGCAACAAAGAGATCTATGCCCAATTGATCGATGATCGTACAGGGAAAACATTAGTAGCGGTTTCATCAAGGGATAAAGAATTCAGTAAAGCAAAAGGCACAAAAACGGATATCGCCAAGGAAGTAGGAAAAGTAGTTGCCGATAAAGCAGTCAAAGCTGGTATCGAGAAGGTAGCTTTTGACCGTGGTGGTTATTTATATCATGGACGTGTAAAGTCCCTTGCAGAAGGGGCCCGGGAAGGCGGATTAAAATTTTAATTAGAGTATATGTACGCAAAGTATAAGAATGTTGAAACAGTAAAGCCCGGTGGCCTTGAATTAAAGGATCGCCTGGTAGGTGTTCAAAGGGTTACCAAGGTTACCAAAGGTGGACGTGCATTTGGATTCTCAGCTATCGTTGTAGTTGGGGATGAAAATGGCGTTGTCGGTCATGGTCTTGGCAAATCTAAAGAAGTAGCTACAGCAATCGCTAAAGCTATTGAAGATGCCAAAAAGAACCTGATCCGGATCCCATTGAACAAGGGAACACTTCCGCATCAGCAAAAAGGCAAATATGGCGGTGCCCGTGTCTACATTCAACCAGCTTCACACGGTACAGGTGTGATCGCCGGAGGTGCTGTACGTGCTGTATTGGAATCTGTTGGGGTTCAGGATGTATTATCTAAATCTCAGGGATCTTCCAACCCGCACAATGTGGTTAAAGCCACGTTTGATGCCTTGTTGCAACTCCGTGATGTAAGTCGGGTTGCCAAACAAAGAGGCATTTCAGTTGATAAAGTATTTAATGGCTAAGAAATAAGGTCATGGCGAAAATAAAAGTTAAGCAAGTAAGAAGTAGTATTAAGCGTCCGCAGAATCAAAAGCTCACGCTTAAAGCACTTGGTCTCAAAGGAATTGGACAAGTTGTTGAACATGACGATAGTCCATCTATTTTGGGCATGATCGCCAAAGTGCAACATCTTGTGGAAACAGAGAAAGCATAAGAGCAATGGATCTAAGTAATTTAAAACCCGCAAAAGGTGCGGTTCATAAGGCAGGTAAGACAATAGGTCGTGGACAGGGTTCTGGTAAGGGCGGCACAGCCACCAGAGGACATAATGGAGCCAAATCCCGTTCCGGGTACTCCAAGAAGATCGGTTTTGAAGGTGGACAAATGCCTTTGCAACGCCGGGTGCCTAAATTTGGCTTTACCAATATTAATCGTAAAGAACACCGCGGTATTAACCTTGATACTCTCCAGGAACTGGTAGATGCCGGGAAGCTGAAAAAGACAGTTGGTTTGGACGACTTGGTAGCACTGCGCTTAGCTGGTCGCAATGACCTGGTGAAGATCATGGGACGTGGCGAATTAAAAGCCCCGTTGAAAGTTACTGTTCACAAATATACAGCAACCGCCAAAGCAGCCATTGAGGCCGCCGGTGGTGAGGCTATTAGCCTCTAATAAACAGGAGATGAAAAAGTTTTTTGAGGTCATATCGAATATCTGGAAGATTGAGGAACTGCGAAACAGGATCCTGATAACCCTTGGGTTATTAACGGTCTATAGATTTGGAGCACAGGTTGTTCTTCCCGGGATCGATACATCTCAATTAGCTGAATTGTCATCTAATACAGAACAAGGTATTTTAGGTATTCTGAACGCATTTACAGGGGGCGCTTTCGCAAATGCTTCTGTCTTTGCACTAGGGATCATGCCTTATATCTCTGCCTCTATTGTAGTGCAGTTGATGGGTATTGCAGTTCCGTATTTACAGAAATTGGATAAAGAAGGGGAAAGCGGTAGAAAAACGAAGAACCAGATCACAAGATGGCTAACCATCGCCATTTGTATCGTTCAGGCGCCAGCATACTTATACTCACTTGGGGCATTAGGTGTTCCGGACAGTGCCTTCTTATTAGGGAAAGGCTTGAACTTTATTATTCCTTCAGTGATCATCCTTGTTACCGGCTGTGTATTTGCTATGTGGCTGGGAGAGAAGATCACGGATAAAGGGATAGGAAACGGGATCTCTTTGCTTATCATGATCGGGATCATTGCAACCTTACCGCAATCCTTTGTTCAGGAGTGGATATCCAGGACAACGAATAATACGGGGGGACTCATGTTTATGCTGATCGAAGTCATCCTATGGTTCGTTGTGATACTTGCCAGTGTTTTACTGGTCATGGCCACACGCAGGATACCAGTACAATACGCCAGGCGCACAGCTTCTGGCGGATATGAAAGAAATATAGGTGGGTCTAGACAATACATCCCACTGAAGTTGAATGCTTCCGGAGTGATGCCCATCATTTTTGCGCAGGCTATCATGTTTGCACCCGGATTATTGGGTCGGACTTTTAACAATACAGCTGTAGGACAATGGATGGAAGTACAGTTTCAGGATATTTTCGGATTGGCGTATAATATTCTATTTGCCGTGCTGATCATCATTTTTACGTATTTCTATACGGCTGTAACCGTTCCTACGAATAAGATGGCAGATGATCTGAAAAGGAGCGGCGGATTTATCCCAGGGATCAGACCTGGAAAAGAAACAGGAGATTTCCTGGATAAGATCATGTCCCTGATAACGCTACCGGGATCGGTATTTTTGGCTCTATTGGCCGTTTTACCGGCCGTAGTGGTGAAGTTAATGGACATCCAGCCAGGATGGGCACTGTTCTATGGAGGAACGTCCCTGCTAATTATGGTAGGGGTAGCAATTGATACTGTACAGCAGGTAAATTCATACCTATTGAACAGGCACTATGACGGATTGATGAAGGCAGGCAAAAACAGAAAAGTAGCATAAATTATGGCAAAGCAAGCACCTATTGAACAAGACGGTTCTATTATAGAGGCTCTTTCCAATGCCATGTTCCGTGTGGAGTTGGAAAACGGCCATGTGGTAACTGCACATATTTCTGGTAAAATGCGCATGCATTATATCAAACTATTACCCGGGGACAAAGTAAAGTTAGAAATGAGCCCCTACGATTTAACAAAAGCAAGGATTACGTACAGATACTAAGATATCGCTATGAAAACAAGAGCGTCATTAAAGAAGAGAAGCCCCGAATGCAAGATCGTTCGCAGGAAGGGACGCCTATATGTGATTAACAAAAAGAATCCTAGATATAAACAAAGACAAGGATAATCATGGCTAGAATTGCAGGTGTAGATATTCCAAACCAAAAGCGGGGAGTCATAGGACTTACCTATATCTACGGTATTGGAAAAAGCAGGGCTCAGGAGATACTGACAAAAGCTGAGGTTAGTGAAGACACTAAGGTATCAGATTGGTCTGATGATGAGATCGGAAGAATCCGGGATACCGTTTCTTCTTATAAGATCGAAGGGGAACTTAGATCGGACACACAGCTGAATATTAAGCGTTTAATGGATATTGGTAGCTACCGAGGTGTACGCCACAGGTCTGGCCTTCCATTACGCGGTCAGAAAACGAAGAACAACTCGAGAACCCGTAAAGGAAAAAGAAAAACTGTTGCTAATAAAAAGAAGGCAACTAAGTAATAGCTAAGAGCAAATGGCAAAAACAGGAACAAAGTCGGCGAAAAAGCGTAAAGTGGTGGTTGAGTCCAATGGCGAAGCCCATATTTCTGCCTCTTTCAACAATATTATTATTTCCCTTACCAACAAGAACGGCGATGTGATCTCATGGTCATCTGCCGGAAAATTGGGATTCCGTGGCTCTAAGAAAAACACACCTTATGCAGCTCAGGTAGCGGCAGAAGATTGTGCAAAAGTGGCCCATGAAGCCGGTTTACGGAAAGTTAAAGTATATGTGAAAGGTCCGGGTAACGGCAGGGAATCTGCCATCAGAACCCTTCACAATTCAGGGATTGAGGTAACTGAAATAATCGATGTTACACCGCTGCCTCATAACGGGTGCAGACCTCCCAAACGCAGAAGAGTTTAATCCTAAATCGAATAGGAATAATATAATTTTCACGAAAGCGTATAGCACAGATTATCGAAGGATAGCCTTAATTCATAATCGCGCTTTCATAATAACAGAAGATGGCAAGATATAGAGGACCAAAATCAAAGATCGCCCGTAAATTTGGGGAGGCGATCTTCGGAGACGACAAGTCTTTCGAAAAGAAAAATTACCCCCCAGGACATCATGGTAATAACAGACGCCGTGGTAAAAAATCAGAATACGCAATCCAATTAATGGAGAAGCAAAAAGCCAAGTATACCTATGGCATTCTGGAACGCCAATTCCGCAATCTATTTGCAGAGGCCAACAGGAGCAAAGGAGTTACAGGGGAAGTATTGCTTCAATTATGTGAATCCCGACTGGACAATGTGGTATACCGAATGGGTATTTCACCTTCCAGACGAGGTGCCCGTCAATTGGTATCACATCGCCATATTACCGTAAACGGAAATTTGGTGAATATTCCTTCGTATAAGTTGAAGCCCGGTGACGTTGTTGGCGTACGTGAGAAATCTAAATCCGTACAAGCCATCAACTCCGCACTGGAAGCGAATAGCTCTGTATACGAGTGGATCTCATGGAACTCGGACAAACTGGAAGGAACTTATGTTTCAGTTCCAGAACGTATCCAGATCCCTGAGAATATTAAAGAACAGTTAATAGTCGAGTTATACTCTAAATAAAACACCAGAACACACATGGCCTTATTAAATTTTCAGAAGCCCGATAAAGTTATAATGATCGATTCATCAGATTTCGAAGGGAAATTCGAATTTCGCCCTTTGGAACCTGGATATGGTCTGACAGTTGGGAATGCACTAAGACGTGTATTGCTTTCTTCTCTTGAAGGATTTGCGATCACATCGGTGCGCATGGATAAAGTTGAACATGAATTCTCTGTGATCGAAGGTGTTGTTGAAGATGTTACCGAGATCATTCTGAATTTAAAACAAATTCGCTTTAAGCGACAAATTGAAGATGTGAACGAAGAAACGGTTTCCGTTTCTGTAAGTGGTAAAAGCCAACTAACCGCAGGAGATTTCCAAAAGTTCATTTCCGGATTCCAGGTATTGAACCCAGAGCTAGTTATTTGCAATATGGATTCAAAAGTGAGCCTTAACCTGGAGATCACTATAGAAAAAGGCAGGGGCTATGTTCCTGCTGAAGAGAACAAAAAATCGAATGCACCTTTGGGTACTATTGCTATGGACTCCATTTTCACACCAGTGAAAAATGTGAAATATAGTATTGAAAACTTCCGTGTTGAGCAAAAAACAGATTTTGAGAAGTTAGTTTTTGAGATCATTACAGATGGTTCTATTCATCCTAAAAATGCTTTAACAGAGGCGGCCAAAGTTTTGATACACCACTTTATGTTATTCTCCGATGAGCGAATCACCCTTGAGGCTGATGAAATTGCACAAACGGAAACATATGATGAGGAATCACTACATATGCGTCAGTTGCTTAAAACTAAATTAGTAGACATGGACTTATCTGTTCGTGCTTTGAATTGTTTGAAAGCTGCTGAGGTAGATTCACTTGGCGATTTGGTATCCTTTAATAAAAATGACCTGATGAAATTCAGGAACTTTGGGAAAAAGTCACTGACAGAATTAGAGGAACTTGTAATCAACAAAGGCCTCAATTTTGGAATGGACCTCGCCAAATATAAATTAGACAAAGACTAATACGCATAAGATCATTGGATCATATGCTTATAGGAGAAGAAGATGAGACACGGTAAAAAAGTAAATCATTTAGGACGTAAAACAGCGCACAGAAAGGCAATGTTAGCCAATATGGCCTGTTCGCTTATTGAACATAAGCGAATAAATACGACTGTGGCCAAGGCGAAGGCCTTGAAGCAGTTTGTTGAGCCGCTGATCACTAAGTCCAAAGCTGAGAATAATCAATCGGCTGAAGAAGGTATGCATAACAGGCGATTGGTATTTAAAGACCTGCGTAATAAATATGCAGTTACTGAATTGTTTAGTGAAGTTTCGAATAAGGTAGGAGACAGAGCAGGTGGATATACGCGAATCATCAAGTTAGGCAACAGACTGGGAGACAACGCGGATATGGCTATGATAGAGCTGGTAGATTTCAATGAGATCTATAATGCAGGGAAACCTAAGAAGAAAACTACACGTAGAAGCCGCAGAGGAAAGAAAGTAACAACGCCTCCGGTTGATACGACAACAACAGATGAATCTGAAGAGTAAAATGTTTATAACTCAAAGAATAATTGGAAAAGGGTAGCTTTTGAAAGCTATCCTTTTTTATTTTCTTTGTGATGATAATATATCCGGTGTATTTATGAAATATGAAACCAAAAGAAAAGCGCTGATATTACTAGCGGACGGAACTATTTTCTATGGAAAGTCTGTTAGCGACAAAGAAGGTACTGCCTTTGGTGAAGTCTGTTTTAATACAGGGATGACAGGTTACCAGGAGATCTTTACAGATCCTTCTTATTTTGGCCAGCTTATGGTCACTACGAATGCCCATATTGGCAATTATGGTACACAAGCTGAGGAAATAGAATCGGAAGGTGTAAAGATCGCGGGACTTATCTGTAAGAACTTTAGTTATGAGTATTCGCGTCCGATTGCTGATAAGAGCCTGGGGGCGTTTCTGGAAGACAATTCCCTGATGGCCATTTCAGATGTAGACACCAGGGCCCTGGTCAGTTATATTCGTGATCAGGGGGCAATGAATGCAGTGATCTCTACTCGGGTAACGGAAATTGAAGACCTCAAGAAAGAGTTGGCAGACGTTCCTGGAATGAAGGGACTGGAATTGGCCTCACGTGTCTCCACCAAAGAACCTCATTATTTTGGGGATGAAAAAGCTACCTATAAGATCGCTGCTTTAGATATTGGTATCAAAAAGAATATTCTTCGTAATCTGGCCAGGCGAGATGCCTATATCAAAGTATTCCCCTATGATGCCTCTTTTAAAGAGTTGGAAGCATGGGAGCCGGATGGATATTTTATCTCTAACGGACCCGGGGATCCGGAACCATTAGAAGAAGCTATCGAATTAGCCAGACAGATCATGGCACAAGATAAACCCCTCTTTGGGATCTGCCTTGGGCACCAGGTGATCGCACTGGCCAAGGGTATATCAACATATAAAATGCACAATGGGCATCGGGGGATAAATCATCCCGTACTCAATTTAGAAACCGGCAAGGGAGAGATCACTTCACAAAACCACGGTTTTGCTATAAATCGGGAAGAGACTGAGGCCCATCCGGATATAGAGATCACGCACCTGCACCTGAACGATGATACCGTAGCAGGCATGAAGATAAAGGACAAACAAGTGTTCTCTGTACAATATCATCCTGAAGCGAGTCCGGGTCCGCATGACTCCAATTATCTGTTCGATCAGTTTTTTGAAATGATCAAGGCATCGACTCGCTCACAAGTATCGGTGTAACGAATAGATTTTCTATAATATTCCAAATTGAAAGGGGGCTTCTTAGAGCCCCCTTTTGTATCTTTACCACCTCAAAATTTCAAACCAAATACTATGAGTACGATCATTGATGTACATGCACGTCAGATATTTGATTCACGCGGTAACCCTACAGTAGAAGTTGATGTAGTAACGAATACAGGTGTCATGGGAAGGGCTGCAGTGCCTTCAGGCGCCTCTACCGGAGAACATGAAGCTGTAGAACTTCGGGATGGCGGGAGTCAATATATGGGCAAAGGTGTGCTCCAGGCCGTTAAGAATGTAAATACAGAAATTGCAGAAGCCATACGAGGCATGCTGGTTTTTGAACAGAATGCCATTGATCAGGCAATGATCGATCTGGACGGCACGCCAAATAAATCCAAGTTAGGAGCTAATGCCATTCTTGGTGTTTCTCTTGCCGTTGCTAAAGCGGCTGCTAATGAACTTGGGATATCCCTTTTCCGATATGTAGGAGGTGTAAGTGCAAATACACTGCCCGTACCCATGATGAATATTATCAATGGCGGTTCGCATTCCGATGCGCCTATTGCCTTTCAGGAATTTATGGTGATGCCCGTAAAAGCAAAGAATTTCACACAAGCCATACAAATGGGAAGCGAGATCTTCCATCATTTGAAAAAAGTACTGCACGATAGAAATCTCAGTACGGCAGTAGGTGATGAAGGCGGTTTTGCTCCGGAATTAGATGGAACCGAAGATGCTTTGGAAACTATTGGCCTGGCGGTTAAGAATGCCGGCTATTCCCTTGGCGATGATGTAATGATAGCCCTGGATTGTGCTGCGGCCGAATTCTATGTCGATGGCAAATATGACTACACTAAGTTTGAAGGGGAAAAAGGCGCTGTACGCAGCTCTGATGAGCAGGCTCAGTACCTCGCAGACCTCTGTGCCAAGTATCCCATCATATCAGTGGAAGATGGGATGGATGAAAATGACTGGGATGGTTGGAAGAAATTGACCGAGCTGGTAGGAGATACAGTGCAACTGGTAGGAGATGATCTTTTTGTTACCAATGTAGAACGCCTTTCTAAAGGGATCGATAACCATATTGCGAATTCCATCCTCATTAAGGTGAATCAAATTGGAACATTAACCGAAACGATTTCGGCCGTGAATATGGCCAAAAATGCAGGCTATACAACCGTGATGTCACACAGATCCGGGGAAACAGAAGACAATACGATCGCTGATCTGGCAGTAGCCCTAAATACAGGGCAGATCAAAACAGGATCTGCGTCCAGAAGTGACCGGATGGCCAAATACAATCAATTACTGCGCATAGAGGAGGAATTGGAAAAAATAGCTTACTATCCCGGCGTAAATGCATTTAACCTAAATCGATAAATAAAGAAACGAATACCCCTAAAACAGGCCCGGCTTATGAATACCTTTCTTTTTGTTGCGGCAGAAAATGACGGACTTGCAAATTGCAAGGCAGGGGGTATGGGTGATGTTGTCAGGGACGTGCCCAGACAGATCTCTGAGCGGGGCGACAAAACCCATGTTGTTGTTCCGGCCTATAGTAGATTGCACATTGGAGGGAAACGCATCGCAGAAGTACGCTTTCCATTACGGGGTACTACCTATGAGGCAGAACTTTATGAGGTAGTTCCAAAAAAGGAATTTGACAATATTGTTCACTATGTCATCCATCACCCGGAGATAGAAGGTGGGGCTATTGCTAAAATTTATCATATAGACCCGGCTGAACCATTTTATACAGACGCCATCAAGTTCATTATTTTTTGTACGGCTGTGTCACAAGCTGTGAAGGACGGCCATTTTGGCAAAGTTGATATAGTTCATCTGCACGATTGGCATACCAGCTTTATGCTTTTCCTGCGGGAATATCATCCTGACTTTGCTATTTTGAAGGACAGCCGATTTGTCTATAGCATTCATAATTTAGCGATACAAGGCATACGCCCCTTTGGCGATAATTATTCATCAATTGATAATTGGTTTCCCGAACTGGAATATGACAGGGAGGCAATGAAGGACTACCGCTATGAAGATTGTATTAATCTAATGGCTGTCGGAATTCGTTTAGCAGATGCCGTTCATACCGTATCACCTTCGTATAAAGATGATGTATTGCTCCCAAGTAATCCTCCCGAATTTATTGGCGGAGAGAGTCTCGAGAAAGATCTTCAGAAGGCGGATAAAGAAAATCGGCTGTTTGGGATCCTTAATGGCAGTAACTACAAGAACATACGTGAAGCGAGCTCCGGTACACTGTACAAATTGATTATCAAAGCTTTATTTGAGTGGGGTCAGGAGGAAGGCAAAAAATATAAAGCCCATTTTTTAGCCCATACAGGTGAAAAAGTAGTTCCCTTCCTGGATAATCCTCCGGCTTTTGTATGCTCATCCGTAGCCCGTCTCACAGAACAGAAATTCTATTTCTTTATGAGATCGCCGGAAGCGTTGTCAAAAATCCTGGAGAAGTTAAAAGCTATTAATGGAATTCTCGTTCTTCTGGGCACCGGAATTCCGGAATATGAGGATATGCTTAGGGAGATGAGTCGTACACACCCTAACCTGATCTTTATTAACGGCCAGTCTGAAGATGTAATTGATGCCATTTATTTGGAAACAGA
>Ga0224508_10002264_pt1 | contig 16580 bp, 15 predicted proteins | sample SF_Jan12_sed_USG_4_FD_170157 | JGI IMG/M metagenome (GOLD analysis project Ga0224508, IMG submission 170157) | Sediment microbial communities from San Francisco Bay, California, United States - SF_Jan12_sed_USGS_21 | ecosystem: Environmental > Aquatic > Marine > Sediment | place: USA... | reverse complement strand
GGTTCAACACGAAGTAGCTGGAGCCGAAGCGGGGAGATGGACCGTCCGCGTGTGCCATCAGCGCCAGCGCCCCGTAGCGCGGCCGCAATGAGAGCGGGAGATCAGGGGCGAGGTATGCATCGCCGAAGAGCTCGTTTTCCCATTGGTCCCGGGGGCCACCCCGTTCCGGTGAAAGCATGCCGTTGGAGAGGCCGGTCTCGAACTGGGTCTTGTAGACGCCGTCGTCGCGGAGCGCCTCGGCGACGGTGCGACCGTCTCCCGCAATCCGGTCGGGGTGGAAGTGCAACGCGACGCAGGCTTCGCTCTGCAGCTGGCGGATCAGCTCGTCGATCACGGCGAACGCGACGTCGGACATGCGACAGATCTGCTCGATCGTCTGACGGGCGGCAGTCCGGCGCGCCAGAGCATGGGCCGCCACGTGGTCGATAGCCTGCTGCCGGGACAAGGTCTCCGTAGCCTCTTCCATCTCCGCGAATGCTGCCAGAACTCGCTCGTTCGGCCTGCCAGGGTCAGCGGGTGCCCTCGACCTACTCAGCGGAGGCGTGCAGCTCCCGCACCCAGTCCAGCAACGCGCCGCTCTCGGTCGAGCGGGAGAGCGGGTGGTCGTCGTCGACTTCGATCAGACGCACGAGACCAGGCGTGCCGGTGCGCGCGAGCGTGCGGCTCTCTTCGGGATCGACGAGCGTGTCGCCGGTGCCGTGGGCGATCCACACGCGAACGTCTGCGGGGAGCTCGAGTTCGAGGCCTTGATGCTTGGCGGCCTGGGCGAGCAGCAGCGTCGGACCGCGCCAGAGTCCGCGCTGGAGCAGCGCGACCGCGACCCCGCCGCCGAACGAGGAGCCCGCGAGGACGTCGGGGGCGAAGCGCTCCGCTTCTTCGGCCTGGACCCGCACACAGGCCTCGAAGTCGGAGGTGTCCATCGCCGGGGTGCTCGCCACGAAGTGCTCCGCGAGCAGGCGTGCCTTCCGGCCCGACGGGCTGCCTTCGAGCCCGTGGATGAACTGGACGCGGAGCTCGCTCACCCGCCGATCTGGTACATCTCGATCTTGGAGCGCACCTTGGCGGGCTCCGCGATCCCGGAGCTCCGGAGCTCGGAGTAGCGGTCGGCGCGATCCGTCCAGACCCGAGCGATGAGATCGCGCAGCTCGGCGTCGCTGGCGCCCGCGCGCATCGGATCGCGCAGGCTCACGCCGCCGGATGCGAAGAGACAGGTCACCAGCTGACCGTCCGTGGTGAGGCGCGCACGCGAGCAATCTCCGCAGAACGGCCGGGTGACGCTCGCGATGATCCCGATCTCTCCGCTGCCGTCGCGATACCGGAAGCGCTCGGCCACCTCGCCGACGTAGCCGCGGTCGATCGGTTCGATCGGCAGCTCCGCATCGATGACGGCCGCGATCTCTTCGGCGGGCATCACGTGGGTCAGGTCCCAGCCGTTCCGCGTGCCGACGTCCATGTACTCGATGAAACGCACGATGTGGCCACTGCCCTGGAAGTGCCGCGCAAGGTCGACGAGCGTGTGGTCGTTCTCGCCGCGCTGGACCACGCAATTGATCTTGATCGGTGCGAGCCCGGCTCGTTCCGCGGCCTCGATGCCCTCGAGGACGCGCGCGACCGTGAGCTTCCCGCCGTTGATGCTGTGGAACGCGGCTTCGTCGATGCTGTCGAGGCTGACGGTGACGCGACGCAGACCGGCGTCCGCCAGCGGAGCGGCGAGACGCGACAACAGCGTGGCGTTCGTCGTCAGCGCGAGGTCCAGATCGCCCGGCGGCGCCGCAAGCCGTTCGACCAACTGCGGCAGGTCGTGACGCAGGAGCGGCTCCCCCCCGGTGATGCGGAGCTTCCGGACCCCGACGCTCGCGAAGACCCCGGAAAGTCGCTCGATCTCCTCGAAGTCGAGGATCTCCTTGCGCGGCAAGAACTCGTACCGTTCGCCGAAGATCTCCGCCGGCATGCAATAGTTGCAGCGGAAATTGCAGCGATCCGTGACGGAGATCCGAAGATCCCGCACCGGTCGCCCGAGTGTGTCGAGCGGCTCGCCCAGAGGCGTTACTCCGCGAAGCCCCACTTCTCTTTGTTCGCAGCGACCTGTTCCGGGGTCGGCTTCTCTTTCTCGTCGACGTTCGGGACTTCGAAGTCGTCCTTGGTCTCGAGAATCTCGGCGTTCTTGCCGATGTCGGGCTGAAAGACATCGGGGACGCGCTCGTCTTCGAAGATCGCCTCCCAGGGGCACTCGGGCTCACAGACGCCGCAGTCAATGCACTCCTCGGGGTCGATGAAGAGCTGATTCGGGAACTTCTCCCGATCGCCTCCTTTGTACTCGTAGATGCAGTCCACCGGACAGACCTCCACGCAGGCCATATCCACACAATCCCGGCAGAGCTTCGTGATCACCCAGGGCATCCAGGCCTCTCCTCGCTGTAGGGGCGGCCGTATGGTATCCAACGGAGCCGGACAGGGCATGGCCGAAACCATGGTTCCCACCGACGCCGGACTTGGCATGGCAGACACCATCGACGCCACCGATGCGGACTTCGCGCAGGTCGTCCTCGAGCGATCCCGCGATCTCCCCGTGGTCGTCGATTTCTGGGCCGAATGGTGCGGACCCTGCCGCCAGCTCGCCCCGATCCTCGACCGGCTCGCTGCCGAGCACGAGGGCCAGTTCCAGCTGGTCAAGGTCGACGTCGACGCCTGCCCGGCCACCGCGCAGCACTACGGGGTCCGCAGCATCCCGCTGGTGGTCGGCTTTCGAGACGCGCAGGCCGTCGCGGAAATCACCGGTGCACAGCCGGAAAGTGCCGTCCGGACGTTCCTCTCACGGATTCTGCCCACCCAGGCCGATGAGCTGGCGATCGAGGGGGAGTCGCTCGCGGCCGACGGCCACGCCCGCGCCGCCGAAGAACGCTTCGAGCGGGCGCTCACCCTCGAATCCCGGCACGGGCGCGCCCTGCTCGGGCTCGCTCGGATCCGGGCCGACGAAGGGGCACCGGACGAGGCGCTGGCACTGATCGCGCGAGTCACCGATGGCGGCGAACTCGGCCGCGAAGCCGAGCGCCTGGCGGCGCAGGTGCGGACCCACGGCGAGAGCCACGGGGACGAGGCCGCCCTTCGCGAACGACTGGCCGCCGACCCTACCGATCTCGACGCGAGGCTCGAGCTGGGCCGGGCCCTCGCTGCAGCCGACCGGCACGAAGAAGCGCTCGAGGCCCTGGTCGAAGTGATCCGGGCCGACCCGTCGCATGCCGACGAAGCCGCACGCAAGACGATGCTGGATCTGTTCGAGTTCCTCGGCCCCGAAAACCCGCTGACGGCGAGGTTCCGGCAGGAACTCGCGCGCGCACTGTTCCGCTGAAACGGTGCGGGGGTCCGCTCACTCGGGTTTCATCCTTCAGCCCACCTATCGCATCCAGAACGGGGTGCCCGTGGTGCAGATCTATGGACGCCTGGAGGACGGCGGCCCGTTTCTCGCCGAGGACGATCGCTTTCGGCCGTACTTCTTCGTGCCCGATGCAGGCCTCGCGCCGTTGGCGAAAGAGACAGGCATCGAAGTCGAGAAGAGCGATCTCGTCGACCTCGCCGGTCGCCGCGTCCACAAGGTGACCGCCGCGCTCCCCGGCGAAGTCCCGCCGCTCCGGGATCGCCTCGCCAGCCGCGGCGTCGTCGCGCTCGAAGCCGACGTCCGGTTTCCGTTTCGTTACCTGATCGATCGCGGCATCCGGGCGGGGATCGCAATCGACGGAGAGCCGACCGAGGGCCGCGGGGGTCTGCTCCGGTTCCGCAACGCCGAGCTCGAGCCGGTCGACTGCACCCCCGACCTCCAGGTGTTGAGCCTCGACCTCGAAACCACTCCCGATGCGTCGCGCATTCTCTCGGCGGCGTTGGCGGGATGCGGCACCGAAGAGGTGTGGCTGCTGTCCGATCGGGAGGTTCCGGGTGCGATCGTCCGCGGCGACGAGCACACGCTGCTGCGCGATCTCCTCGAAAGGATGCGCGCGCTCGACCCCGATGTCCTCACGGGTTGGAACGTGGTCGATTTCGACCTGCGGGTGCTGCTCGAGCGCTGCGAAGCGCGGCGCGTTCCCGGAGACCTCGGGCGCCTGCGGGGCAAGACACGGCTGCTGCAAGACCCGGGCTTCACCCGGCATTGGCGAGCGGACGTGCCGGGCCGCGTCGTCCTCGACGGCATTCCGCTCGTTCGCGACGCGATGCGGCTCGAGGACTACCGCCTCGAGACGGTCGCGCGCGAGGTGCTCGGGCGGGGCAAGCTGATCGACCAGGAGGCTCAGGACAAAGGGGCCGAGATCCAGAGGCTCTACCGCGAGGATCCGGCTGCGCTCGTCGCGTACAACCTCGAGGACGCGCGACTCGTGCTCGAGATTCTCGAGCACGAGGGACTCCTCGATCTCGCGGTCGAGCGGAGCCGACTCTGCGGCATGCCGCTCGACCGGGTCGGCGCGAGCGTCGCATCGTTCGACCGGCTCTACCTTCCGATGCTGCGCAATCACGGCCACGTGGCGCCGAGCGTCGACCGGGAGCGCGCCAACGTCATGGTGAAGGGGGGCGCACTCCTCGAACCGCAGCCCGGCCTCTATCGCCGGGTCGCAGTGTTCGACTTCAAGAGCCTGTACCCGAGCCTGATCCGCACGTTCGCGCTCGACCCGCTCGCACACGCGCTGGCCGACGAGAGCGGCATCGAAGCCCCCAACGGCGCCCGCTTTGCGCGCACGGGCGCGCTGCTCCCGGCCATCGTCGAGGGGTTCATGGCGCGCCGCGAGGCCGCCAAGGCGCGCGGAGACCGCCACGCGGAACAAGCGATCAAGATCATGATGAATGCGATGTTCGGTGTGCTCGGCACGCCCTCGTGTCGCTTCTTCGACCCGGCAATCGCCAACGCGATCACCGGGTTCGGGCAGCAGACTCTCCACTGGACCGCCGAAGCGTTCGAAGCCGCGGGCGTGCGCGTGCTCTACGGCGACACCGACTCGGTGTTCGTGCAGCTTCCAGACGAAGGCGGGTCTCCGAAAGCGCTGCGGAGCGAGATCGAGGCGACCATCGCCGCGCGGATCCGGGCGGACTACGGCGTCGAGCCACAGCTCACGCTCGAGCTCGAGTACGTCTTCGATCGGCTCTTCCTGCCCCGCGTGCGGGGCGGCCGCGGCGGCAGCAAGAAGCGCTATGCGGGGTGGTTCGAGCGAAACGGCGGCGAGCTCGCGATCGTCGGCCTCGAATCCGTGCGACGCGACTGGCCGCGCGTCGCGAAGCGCCTGCAGGAAGGGATGCTCGAGCGGCTCTTCCGCGACGAAGAGGTGCTGCCCTTCGTCCGCGAGATCACCGAACAGGTGCGCGCAGGCGAACTCGACGCCGAGCTCGTCTACGTGAAACGCATCCGCAAAGGCTCCGCAGACAACTACAAGGGTGCCGCGCCGCCCCACGTCCAGGCCGCGCGAAAAGGGGGCCAGTTCGGCGGCGGCATCGTCCGCTACGTCATCGCGGACACCGGCCCCGAGCCGGTGCTGCCGGGCCGCCGGCCGCCGAAGAACCTCGACCGGGGCCACTACGTCGAGCGCGTCCTGCGCCCGGTGGCCGACGCGATCCTGCCCGAACTCGGCCAGAGCTTCGACGAAGCGATCGGCCAGGGCACGCAGCTCAGTCTGCTCTAGGAACGGCCCGAGCGGCGGTGTCGAAGCGCTTTCGCTTGACCCTCCGCGGCACGCGCTGAGAGAATGAGGGGCAATCAACCCAGCCGGCGCCCGTCACGGCGCTGCGCTCTCTCCAGGAGATCGAACCCATGACCCCCAGGCTCGGAACCCGCCGCATGCAGGCACTCGCGATGATCTGCGCAGCCGTCGTGTTGGTCCTGTTCCCGCTCAGCTCCAGCGCCGGCGACGAGAAGTTCTCGCTCCGAATCGTCCTGACGAACGACGACGGCTTCGAGACCGAGAACATCCAGGCCCTGTTCGCGGCCCTGCTCGAGGCCGGTCACGAAGTCATCATGAGTTCGCCCTACGTGAACCAGAGCGGCACCTCCGGTGCCCTCGACTTCCTCGACCCGATCCCGCCGACCTCGGAGGCGTCCGAGGGCGGGTTGCTGCCGGCCGGATCGTTCGGCATCGGCCTCACGACGATCGCTCCCGATCAGCACTACGTGGCCGGCAAGCCGACCGCCGCGGTGCTCTACGGGATCGACGTCCTCGCACAGCAGAAGTGGGGCGCGAAACCCGATCTCGTCCTCTCCGGACCGAACGACGGGAACAACGTCGGCCGCGTGACGTCCGCGTCGGGCACGGTCGGCGCGACGGTCATGGCACTCAGCAAGGCGATTCCGGCGATCGCGCTGAGTGCTGCCGACGACGACGGGGCCGAGGTCGTCGCTGCGCTGACGGTGAAGCTCGTGCACGCGCTCACGCGGGGGGGCCACGTGCGGCTTCCGGCGTTGACGGGACTGAACGTCAACTTCCCGCCGATCGATCCGGAGACGCAGTCTGCCAAGGACTTCCGCTTCAAGCTCACGAACGTCGGCATCGCATCGAACATCGGAGCGATCTTCTACGAGAACCTCGGCGACGGCATCCTGGCGCAGGCCTTCGGAATTCCGCCGGACATCGGCTTGCCCGGCGTGGGAATCGAAGCGCAGGACGGTCGCCTCGGGCTGCCGCCGGTCGACGTGGGACACCCTGACGACGACGACCCGCAGAGTGAGTGGAATGCGCTCGCGGCCGGCGACGTCGTGACGGTCAGCGTCATCCAGAGCACGTACGAGGCGAGCAAGCGCCAGAAGGCCAAGGTCAAGAAGAGCCTCCGCCACCTGCTGCACTGATCGGGCGCCCAGAAAGAAAACGGCCCCCCGCCGCGAAGCGGGGGGCCGCCATCAAACGAGAGCCTCAGAGGCTCCCTACATCATGCCGCCCATGCCGCCCATGTCGGGCATGCCGCCGCCCGGCATGCCGCCCGCGGCAGCGCCCTTCTCTTCGGGCTTCTCGGCCACCATCGCTTCGGTGGTGAGGAGCAGCGAAGAAACGCTGGCTGCATTCTGGAGCGCGGAACGAACGACCTTCGTCGGATCGATCACGCCGGCCTTGACGAGGTCTTCGTACTCTTCTGTCTGCGCGTTGAAGCCCTGCGCACCCTTCGAGTGTCGGACCTTGTCGACGACGATCGAACCCTCGATCCCGGCGTTCTCGGAGATCCGCCGGAGCGGCTCCTCGATGGAGCGCAGGATGATGTTCACCCCAGCCGCCTGCTCGGGAGGGAGGCCATCGGCGAGACCTTCGAGAGCCTTGGACGCTCGAATGAGCGCCACGCCACCGCCGGGGACGATGCCCTCCTCGACAGCCGCGCGCGTCGCGTGGAGTGCGTCCTCCACCCGCGCCTTCTTCTCCTTCATCTCGGTCTCGGTCGCCGCACCGACCTTGATCACCGCGACACCGCCTGCGAGCTTGGCGAGGCGCTCCTGGAGCTTCTCGCTGTCGTAGTCGGACGTGGTGTTCTCGATCTGGTTGCGGATCTCCTGACACCGGCCTTCGATGTCCTTCTTCGCGCCGGCACCTTCGACGACGGTCGTGTTGTCCTTGTCGATGACGATGCGCTTGGCGCGACCCAGGTCGTTGAGGGTCACGTTCTCGAGCTTGAGACCGAGATCCTCGGAGATGACCTGGCCACCGGTGAGGACGGCCATGTCCTGGAGCATCGCCTTGCGGCGGTCACCGAAGCCCGGAGCCTTCACCGCGGATGCGGCCAGGGTGCCCCGGATCTTGTTGACCACGAGCGTCGCGAGCGCCTCACCCTCGATGTCCTCTGCGACGATCAGGAGCGGCTTGCCGGAGCGAGCCACCTGCTCGAGGAGCGGGACGAGGTCCTTCATGTTGCTGATCTTCTTCTCGTGGAGAAGGATCAGCGCGTCCTCGAGCACACCTTCCATGCGCTCGGGGTCGGTCACGAAGTACGGCGAGAGATAACCACGGTCGAACTGCATGCCCTCGACGACTTCGAGGACGGTCTCCATCGACTTGGCTTCTTCGACGGTGATCACGCCCTCGCGGCCGACCTTCTCCATCGCCTCGGCGATGATCCCGCCGATCTGCGAATCGCTGTTCGCGGAGATGGTGCCGACCTGGGCGATCTCGTCCGAGTCGCGCGTGCGCTTGGACATCTTGCCGAGCTCTTCGACGATCCCGCCCACGGCCTTCTCGATGCCGCGCTTGAGGTCCATCGGGTTCATCCCAGCGGCGACGAGCTTGGTGCCCTCGCGGAAGATGGCCTGGGCAAGCACGGTGGCCGTCGTGGTGCCGTCACCGGCGACGTCGGAAGTCTTGCTCGCGACCTCCTTCACCATCTGCGCACCCATGTTCTCGAACTTGTCTTCGAGCTCGATCTCCTTGGCCACGGTGACACCATCCTTGGTGACAGTGGGGGAGCCCCAGCTCTTCTCGATGACGACGTTGCGACCCTTCGGTCCGAGCGTCACGCGAACCGTGTTCGCAAGCTTGTTGACCCCCGCGAGAAGCTTCTCGCGAGCGGCCTGATCGAAAGTGATCTCTTTGGCTGCCATTGATTGCCTCTCTTACTCCAGCACCGCGAGGACGTCGTCCTCACGCATGATCAGGTGCTCTTCGCCCTCGAGGTTGATCTCGTTGCCCGAGTACTTGCTGAAGAGGATCTTGTCCCCCTTCTTGACGTCGAGCGGCGTGACCTTGCCTTCTTCGTTCACCCGGCCGGGGCCTGCGGCGACGATCAGCCCCTCCTGGGGCTTTTCCTTGGCGCTATCGGGAATGATGATCCCGCCCTTGGTCTTCTCTTCGCCTTCGAGGCGCTTGACCAGGACGCGGTCGTGAAGCGGTCGGATCTTCATGGGCCCGACTCTCCTCCATACCTCCCCCACGTCGGAGGGAGTTGTACGTTGACGTGGGACACGCTCCCGCCACCCTGGCCCGGAGCCCGCCCCCTCTGGGGTTCGGTTGACGCGGTGTGTAAGCACCCTGGCGGAGGGGTCAACCCCTCCGGCGCCCGTTTTTGGCAGCCTGGTTGGTAGACTGCCAGAAATGGGGACTCTACAACGCGATGGCGGATCGCGCCCGGAAGCGGTCCGTGATTACCTCGATGGCCTCCAGAACCGGATCTGCGCGGCGCTGGAGTCGCAGGACGGCGGGGCGCGCTTTCGCGAGCAGCTCCTCGACGGTCCCGGCGGGGCGCTCTCCCGCCCGCGCGTGCTCGAAGATGGCACCGTCTTCGAGAAGGCGGCCGTCCACTTCACCCACGCCCGCGCCCCGGCGCTCCCGCCGGCCGCCACCGATCGCCGCCCCGAGCTCGCCGGCGCCCCGTTCGAGGCGATCTCGGTCTCGCTGATCGTCCATCCCCGCAACCCCTACATCCCGACGTCCCACGCCAACTTCCGGTTCTTCCAGGCGAATCCGGCCGAGGGCGACCCCGTGTGGTGGTTCGGCGGGGGCTTCGACCTGACCCCGTTCTACGGGTTCGAAGAAGACTGCGTCCATTGGCACCGGGTCGCGCGCGAGTGCTGTGCGCCGCTCGGCCCCGGCAGCTACGCCCGGCTCAAGAAGTGGTGCGACGAGTATTTCTTCCTCGCTCATCGTCAGGAGGCCCGGGGCATCGGCGGGCTCTTCTTCGACGACCTGTCCGAAGGAGGCTTCGAGCGCTGCTTCGAGTTCGTCCAGCGGGCCGGAGACGGCTATCTCGCCGCCTACCTCCCGCTCGTCGAACTCCGCCGCGACACCCCCTTTGGAGAGCGCGAGCGGCAGTTCCAGCTCCTGCGACGGGGCCGCTATGTGGAATTCAACCTCCTCTACGACCGGGGCACCAAATATGGAATCCAATCGGGCCGCCGGATCGAGAACGTCCTCGCGTCGATGCCTCCGCTGGTCCAATGGCGGTACGACTGGCAGCCGGAGGCGGGGAGCGCCGAAGCGGAGCTGGCCGACCGGTTCCTGCAGCCGCGCGAATGGGTGCCTCTCGACGATTGATTTGGTTAGCCCAACTGGGCTAACCAATCAGGCAGTGACGAACGGAGTCGACCCGGTGCGCGCCGCGCTCCTGGAGAGGATTCTCAGCCAGGCGGCGCCGGGGGGCGCCGGCGGCGTCCTTCCGTCCGAGCGAATCCTCGCCGCGGAGCTCTCGACGAGCCGGGTCACGCTGCGCCAGGCGACGGCCACGCTCGCCGACTGGGGCCTCATCGAACCGGTGCGCGGTTCCGGGGTGCGGATCCGCGGCCGCGAACATTGGTCCCTGCGAGTGGTCCCGGCGCTTCTCTCGCTCCCCGAGACGCCCTCGGAAGCTCGCCACCTCGCGGCCGGCGCTCTGGCACTGCGGCGCAATCTCGCGCGACAGATTCCCGCCAGCATTCCCTCCGCTCCCGGGCCGGGCGGGTTCGCGAACGCGTTCGCCCAGGCGGAAGCGGCCTGGCAGGAGCGCCGCACACCGACCCGGTTCGTCGCCCTCGACGCCGCCATCGCGCGCGCCGTCCTCGAGGAGGCCGAGGCCTGGGCCAGCGTCTGGGTCTGGAACGAGCTCACCCCCGTCGCCGTCGTGCTCGCGAGCCGGCTCCGCGAGCCGCCGCCCATCCCCAGCGACTACCTGGCTCGCCAGCGAGATTGGCTCGGCGCCCTCGAACGCGGCGACGGCCGGACCGCTGCCCGCGCGCTCGGCACCCACCTCGGCCGCCTCGACCGCGAACTGCTGCGCGCCCTCCCGGTGACCGGAACGCCCGTTCCACGAGCACACCCGTGAGCCCCGGCTGGATCGCCGTCGCCCTCGAGGAGCGTCAACGAGCCGCCGAGGAGTGGGGCCTGGCGCTCGGCTCGCAGGGGATCGAGGCCCGCGTCCTTCGCCGACCGCAGGGCTTCTTCGTCGAAGTTCCGGAAGAACGCGAGGAGGAAGCGCTGCGCCTCCTCGAGACCTACGTCCGCGAGAACGCTCCCGCCCCGCCCCCACCCCCGGAAGCCTCGTGGCCGTTCCCGGTCGAGGCGATGGCGGGCTTCGCGGCGGGCCTCCTCGGGCTCTTCTTCGTGACGGGCACCCGCACCGCCCGCGGGACGGCATTCGCCGAGGGCAGTGCGCACGCGGGACGGATCCTCTCCGGGGAATGGGAGCGGGTGTTCACCGCGCTCACGCTCCACGCCGACCTCGGCCACGTGCTCGGAAACGCGCTGTCGGGCTCCCTGTTCGTGGGCTTCCTCGCCCGCCGGCTCGGGTTCGGAGTGGCGCTCTCCCTCTGCATCGCCGCCGGCGCGGGCGGAAACCTGCTGAACGCGTGGCTTCACCAGGCACGCCACGACTCGGTCGGCGCCTCGACGGCGATCTTCGCCGCGGTCGGCGGGCTCGCCGCGCTCGTCCTCCCGAGACGCAACCGCCGCACGGACCGGCCCTGGATCGTCTCGGTCGGCGCAGGGCTCGGCATCCTGGCGATGCTCGGCACCGGCGAGCGGGCCGACTTGTGGGCCCACTTCTTCGGCCTCGCGTGCGGCTTCGGCCTGGCCCTGCCCCTCGCTTGGCGACTGCGCGAACCGCCCCCGCCCGCCACGCAATGGGGGGCGGGAGGCGCCGCCCTGCTCGCCCTCGCGGGCGCCTGGTGGATCGCGCTCGCCTGACCCGAGGTGCTAGGCGGTGCCACTCCAGTCGAACCGGACGTCCACCTCGACGTCGGGATGGAGACTCTGATGCACCGGGCACGTGTGCGCGGTGCGCTCGAGGACCGGACGCGCCTTCTCGGGCACCGCCGGCATCGCGAACTCCACCACGAGCTTGCCGACGCGCCGCACCGGCTCCGCGACCATGTGCTTTTCGACGCGAGCCCGGGCCCCAGCGAGGTCCCAGTCGTGGCGACGCGCGACGATCCCCATCACCGTGAGCATGCAGCTCCCGAGCGCCGTGGCGAGAAGATCCGTCGGAGAAAACGCCTCGCCTCGACCCTCGTTGTCTTTGGGGGCATCCGTTTCGAGCGCACTCGAAGAAGGGCCATGGAGCGCGCGGGTATGGAGATCACCCTCGTACGTCACCGAAATTTCGACCATGCGCAGGAACGTAGCGCGCCCGGGACGGAGGTTGGCCCGCCCCGCCCAGACGAGCGATCCTCGGGGACGAGGAGCCCCCCAGCATGTCCGATTTCGACTACGAATCCCACGACGCGGTCGGCCTGGCGACGCTCGTCGCTTCCCACGAAGTGTCGCCGACCGAGTTGCTCGACGCGGCTCTCGAACGTGTGGCTGCACGAAACCCCGAACTCAATGCGGTCGTGCTCGAGATGGAAGGCGCGGCACGCGCCGCGATCGACGCCGGGCTGCCCGAGGGCCCTCTGCGGGGGGTTCCCTTCCTGCTCAAAGACCTGCATCTCCTCGTCGAGGGCCAGCCGACGACCTACGGCTCGCGCCTCTTCGAGGATTTCGTCGCGGACCACGACAGCGAAATCGTTGCGCGGTATCGGCGCGCAGGGCTCGTGCTGTTCGCCAAGACGACCTCTCCCGAGTTCGGGCTGACGACGACGACGGAGTCGACTCTGTTCGGCGCGACGCGCAACCCGTGGAATCTCGAATACACGTCAGGTGGGTCGTCGGGCGGCGCATCGGCAGCCGTCGCGGCGGGGATCATTCCGGCGGCCAACGCGAGTGACGGCGGCGGCTCGATCCGGATTCCGGCGTCGTGCACGGGTTTGTTCGGCCTCAAGCCGACCCGCGGCCGGACTCCGATGGGACCGGACGCCGGCGAGGGCTGGAGCGGCATGAGCTGCGTCCACGCGGTGACGCGTTCGGTCCGCGACAGCGCGGTGCTGCTCGACGCGACCGCAGGACCCGATGTCGGCGCCCCGTATTGGGCCCCGGAGCCGACACGCCCGTTCGCCCATGAAGTCGAGGCGCCGCCCGGGCGACTCCGCATCGCGGTTCAGACCGCCACGTGGAACGACGCGCCCGTCCATCCCGACTGCCTCGCCGCTCTCGAAGACGCGGCTCGCCTGTGCAAAGAGCTCGGGCACGAGGTCACCGACATCCCGTTCACGGTAGACAACGCGCTGTTGCGCGAAGCGACCGGCGTAATCATCGCGGCGAACCTGCGCGAGACCGTCCTCGAACGTGCCGGCGCGCTCGGACGCGAGTTCACGGCCGACGACCTCGAGCCGCTCACGTACGGCATGGCCGTCGGCGCCGCGGGACGAACCGCCGCCGAATACGCCGGCGCCGTCCGGAGCATCCACGCGATCGGCCGTCAGCTGGGCCGGTTCCTCGAATCGTGCGACGTCCTCTTGACGCCGACGATGGCCTCCCCGCCCCAGAAGCTCGGCGCGCTGTCGCTCGCTCACCCCGACTTGAAGACGATGCTCGACGCGCTCAGCCGGACCGTGGGCTTCACGCAGCTGCTCAACGCCACCGGTCACCCGGCGATGTCGGTTCCGCTCGCGTGGAACGAAGCGGGCCTCCCGATCGGTCTCCAGTTCGTCGGACGCTATGCAGACGAGGCGACCCTCTTCCGCCTGGCCGCCCAGCTCGAAGAAGCGCGCCCGTGGTTCGATCGCCGCCCCCCGTCAGTTTAGAAACGGGGACGGTCCTTAGAAACTTAGAAACTCGCGCCTTGGCGCGAGTTTCTAAGTTTCTAAGGACCGTCCCCGGGTTTAGTTACTCGGCCAGGTGGTGGGCCAGTCGGGGTGCCAGGGGCGTTCGCGCTCGAATGCGCGGGCGGCCTGGAGAACGAAGTCGTCGCGGTGGCGGGGGCCGACGATCTGCAGGCCGACGGGGAGCCCGGCATGCGAGAGGCCTGCACGGACGGTCGCGGCGGGGTGCCACGAGAGATTGAACGGAATCGTGAAGGCCGCGACGCCCGCCGGCGGCTGCCGACGACCTTCGGTCTCTTGCGGGAACGGGCCGCGCGCGGGCGGCGGGTCGTACGGCACCGTCGGCGTCACCAGCAGATCGACATCGGAGAAGACCTCGGCGCACCACGCATTCAGCTGTGCGCGCTTCTCGCGCAACGCGCCCCAGGCTTCGGCGTTCATCAGCTCTCCGCTCTTCACGCCGGCCAAGAACGCGCGCCCGAACTCTTCCTCTCGCTCCGGGAGGTACTGCTGCAGGTCCGCGAGCAGATCGAAGCCACCGAGCAGGCCCCACTCTCGCCCGAGCAGCGGAGGCCCACCGGCGATCGGCACGAGTGTGTGCCCGAGCTTCTCGAACACGCGCGCTCCTTCTTCGACGCACGCGGCAATGTCCGACTGCACGACCCCGTACCCGAGATCCGGGGAGAAGCCGATCCGGGTCCCTTCGGGCAGCGACTCGTCGAGCGCCCGAACGTACGAGCCGTCGACAGCCGGCAAGCTCGCGGGGTCGTGAGGCGACGGCCCTGCCGTCACGTCGAGCTGGAGCGCCGCGTCCGCAACGGTCCGCGTGAGCGGACCGTAGACGGCCGTCTGCCCGTGGTCCCAGCGCGCCGACGGTCCGCGCGGGACGCGTCCGAACGACGGCTTCAAGCCGAACGCGCCGGTGAAGCTCGCCGGAATCCGGATCGAGCCGCCGCCATCGCTCGCGGTCACGAGCGGACAGACGCCGCCGGTGAGTGCGGCCGCCGAGCCCCCGCTCGATCCCCCCGGCGTGTGCTCCAGATTCCACGGCGAGCGCGTCACGCCGTAGATCAGGTTCTTGGTGATGGCAGTGAAACCGAACTCCGGCGCGTTGGTCTTACCGACGACGATCGCGCCCGCGCCCTTGAGGCGAGCGATCTGCACTTCGTCGAAATCCGCGACGCGGTCGCGGTAGATCGCGCAGCCCTCGGTCCACGGGAGTCCGACCGTGGCCTCGAGCTCCTTCACGCCGAGCGGCACGCCCTCGAGCGCGCGCGCATCGCCCGCCGTGATCCGGCGTTCGGCCGCGCGCGCATCTTCGAACAGAGCGTCTCGATCTCGCAGCGAACAGAACGCCCCCAGATCGTCCTGGGTCTCGTCGATGCGGTCGAGCACGGCCTCCATCAGCTCGACAGGGGACGCGCGGCGGCTCTGCAGACGCTCGCACAGTTCGGTCAGGGAGAGGGTCAGGAGATCGCTCATGAGGGGCTCCTCGTTCTGGAGAGGCGAGATCCCCACGCTAGCGCCTCTTACGGAAGACCGGATCCCCCGCCGCGGCCCGACTGTGAACTGCTTCACATCCCGCCCCCCATCCCGCCGGCGTATCTCCCGACACAACGGCCCCGAGGAGACCTCTCATGTTCTCGTTTCGTTTCAGAGTGCCTTTCTGGATCTTCGCCCTGGGAGCGACAGCGATCGCCCTCTTCTTCTCGTGGCCGACGCTCGCCGCCGACAACGGCGACGTGATCATCGTCGAGGGCAATTGCCCTGACGGACAACACGCCGACCTCGGTGGTAGCTGCACGTGCAACGACGACCGCGAGACGCTCGTCGGCGGCGAGTGTTCGCCCGACCCGAACCGCTTGTTCGAAGACCTCGGCGGCCTGTTCGTCGACTTTTGCGGCTTCTTCGGCGTCTGTGACGGTGGCGGTGGCGGTGGTGGAGGAGGAGGAGGCGGCGGCACGCCGCCCGACCCGGAGCCCGAGCAGGAGAACGATGAGTGCGAAGAGCAAGCGCAGTGCCAGAGCGAGTACGACCAATGTGCCGCCAGCGCTTTCGAAGACAGCGAGAGGTGCGGCATCGACGCCGCGCTGAAGCGCTGCGGTGGGGACGGTGGATTGGTCTTCCCGGGCGACGTGAAGCCGCGCTGCCGGCTGATCGAGAAGACGGGCGCCATCTTCTGCACGTTCCCGGATTCGCTCCAGAACGCTCCTTTTGTCGGAAGCACTGGCGGACTGTTCGATCGTTGCATCTCGGCTTGGGAGGGGAGCGACGAACTCGACGGCGAGATTGCCGAATGCCAGACCCGGGCGATCGCCGGAATGCTAGAATGCCAGACCGATGTAGGGCTCGCGTGCCTCGAGTGCTTCCAACCTGCGGCCGCGGCAATCGTGCCGGCGTCACTCGCGGCGAGCGACGGGCCGCTCGACCAGGACCCCGAGCTCGGCCTCTTCTTGCGTGCAAAGGTGCGGACACGCGGCGAGACCGCGATCGACACCGAGGCGTTCGTCCGCAACGCGACGAAGAGCACGTGCTACTGGCACCTCATCGACGGCGTCGACGTGCCTGAGGGCACGCTCTACTGCAAGGCGGGCGATGCGTGGGACCAGGTGGGCGCGTCCCGGTTCCTGATGGCCGACGGCGACGACTACATCGCCGATGGTGCGTGCGGCATCGCGACCCAGGACGGTGTCGCGAGCGGAAGCGCGACGTTCCACTGGAAGATCGAACGCGACGATCAGGGGGCGCTGGTGGGGGCCCGCATGAAGAGTGTCGCCGGCCACATCGTCGGCTCGCTCGACGGCGCCCATCCCTACTACGGAGACTGCAAGGTCACCGGCAAGGCGATCGAAGATCGAGACGTCCCGAGCGGACTCCGCGAGCTCGTTCGCTAGCCAGCTCTAGGCCGGAAACCGTGCCCGCAGCCAATCGACGCACAGCTCGATGGCTGCGGGCCGGTGGCCTTCCAGGTAGTGGGGGGCGCCCTTCAGCTCGTGATAGGTCACGTCGTCGCTGCCGGCGGCGTCCCGAA
>Ga0224508_10002263_pt1 | contig 16581 bp, 21 predicted proteins | sample SF_Jan12_sed_USG_4_FD_170157 | JGI IMG/M metagenome (GOLD analysis project Ga0224508, IMG submission 170157) | Sediment microbial communities from San Francisco Bay, California, United States - SF_Jan12_sed_USGS_21 | ecosystem: Environmental > Aquatic > Marine > Sediment | place: USA... | reverse complement strand
CATAAAGATTTTTTAAAATCTCATTGTTCTCATCATAGTTGAGTTTAATCAATGCATCAACCAATGCATTTTTGGTAGATTCAGACATTGCATCATTTACCATGAATACATGAGAGGGCACTGGTCCAATTGTTGTAACAGGACGTAACTTTGCTTGATCCTCAAAGTCAAGATATTTCTGTACAGCAATATCTGATCCAAAAGCTACATCTACATTTTCATTGAGTAGTAATTCCAAGGCTGCCTTGTATCCACCTGCAAAGGTATAGCTTTCAAAGTTATCAGATAATGACATTTCTAAAGCTACAATGTCATTTCCTTCAACCTGAATATGGCCTTCAGTGACCAGTGTTCCCATTGGTCTTACAAAACCAGAAGATCCAGTAATACTTGTAAAGGCTACTTTCTTACCTAAAACATCCTCAATATTTTGCATTGATGTATCATCAGATCTTGCCCAAACGGTTGCTTGATAATTTACTTTTCCTCCAACAAGTTCGGCCAGAATTGCTTCTGAACCAGCTCTTTGGTGAGCTATCCAAGCAGGACCAGTATCCATGAATGCAGCATCAATATGACCAAATCTCATTCCTTCAATTATGGTTTCGTAATCTGTCGGAACAACAATCTCTACATCTATACCTAATTCCTTTTCAAGAAATTGTTCTAAAGATTCTGCTTTTGATGTCAATTCATCAGCTTTTTCTATTGGAATAAACCCTATTGTTAGTGTTTCAACATCTATGGAGTTATTGTTTGATGAGACATTGATGACGCCATTTTCAATTAGGAATTTAATTCCATTTAGAAAAGTTTGATCATCCACACTACCTTCTGCCCACCATGCTGCATTATTCTTAATCCAATCTGGAACTAAACTTTGAGCTTCTGCGCTTTGAGCGAATGAAACAGTTGTAATGCCAATTACCGCAATTGCAGAGATTAGCAAAATTGTTAGTTTTTGTTTCATAATTTAAAAAATTTAGGACTAGCTAAGTTATTTAAATTTGATTTTCATTCTATGTTTTCATTTCAAGTCTATAGAATAAGAACAAGGCTATATCAATATTTTTTGTTAGGATAAAGATGCAAAACGGGTTCGGTCTCGTCCAAAGTAATTTCTACTTTTCCAATTCGGCTACGATATTGTTTTATTTTTTTGCCTTCACTTGAAAAGACAAATTTGTGTACCTCAACAAGCGCCAGATCCTCCAAAGAAGAAAGAGTTTTGTAAACTGTGGATAATGAAATTTTTAGTTCATCTGAAATTTGAGTTGCGTCTTTTGATTCGTTTTTTACAGAAAATAAAACAGCCCTTGTACAAACATTACTTAGCGATTCAATTATTTTTTGAGCAATATCAAATTCGCTGAGTTGGATAATGTTAGGTAGTGCCACTTAGATCACTTGTTTGATACCAAACTAAGAACAGGTTCAGGTTTTTTTATTGAAATTTCTGCCTTGCTTATTCTGCTTTTGTATACCTTGAATTTACGACCTTTATCAGACAGGGACCATTTTTCTATCTCAACTAGGGTAAGTTCTTCAAGATCTCCTAATTTTTTATAGACACTGCTAAGAGGGATTTTGAGTTTTTCAGAAAGTTCTGAAGCAGTCTTTCCATGTTTGATAATGGAGAATAAAATAGATCTTGATTCAGCATCTGCCAGTGCCTCAATTACCTTTTGAGTAATATCGTATTTTTTTAGTTGAGGCAAAGTTATTCTTCTTGTCAAGTAATTCCAAACATTTCTAGAGATATTTAAACGGCGTGTTTCTATTCTCATTCTAGAGATTTAGAACATTAATTAAAAGAAGGAACTTCTTTGTTTGGTTTAAAATGATTCCATAAGACACCTAGAACTAGGCCTAACGTAACCCAAAAAGTTGAAACTGCCAACACGGACATGACTCTAAATCCATTAACTAATTCCATCGGGGCTGTAACCTTGTCAGGATTTTCTGGCATTGCAAAAAAAACTATAGAAATAAAAACAGCATATCCAACTAATGCTAAAAGTTTCTTTTTCCCCATGAATATCTTTGATAATTTATAAAATCCAATTGCTGCAAATCCAGAAATAGCAATAAATGAAAGATATAAAATTCCTCGTAAAACTAGTGTCTCTGCATCTCCAACAGTTGGAGGATTTGCAGGGTATTTTAAAAGTGGAATAAGATAAATTACAATCCACATAACTCCAGCCAGAATTAATGCTTTTTTGATATTATTATTTCCAGGTAGAGACTCCCTAGAAAATGCAAATACTATTCCAAATAATGCTCCTATTGATGTTCCCAAGATAATCCCTGCCAATAGCTGTCCTCCTTTTTGCCAATCTCTATATCCTTCATATTCAACCCAAAACTCCAAAGTGTCTTCTTCTTCTCCTGAGGCAAACAAGTTTTGATTTTCAATGTTTATTGCTTCATCCAGATAAGGCTCGACTAAAACTAGATTTGATGAGCCATGAACAAATCCAGCAAGCGCACCTGAAACTAGTACAATAATTACAAAAATAGAAGTTCTCATGAAGCTACCTTCTAATGACAAGGAAAGCCAGCTGCATGTCTCATGTCATGAGTAAGTTCATGGATGTATAGGTCTTCAAATGCTTGCTCTCCAAAAGCAACACTGAAGATATGTCCTTGATCAAATCCAACTACAAATAATCCTGCTGCAAACACTATGGCCAATGCAACAATTGCAATAATTGGAACATCTGTTTTTGAGACATTAATTTGTCTTGATTGAGACATGGTCGTATTTTTGAGGTAATGTATTTAAGTTCTTGGACAATTTGTCCAATTTATATAGAAAAATTTCTAAGGAAGGTTCTGCGACAACAAATTCAGATCTTACAAAATATTGTCTCAAGAAAAGGATCAAGTAAAATTTTGACCTTTAGCATTCCCCATGTTTTCAAAGCATTGCAGTTGCTTTATCAGGATAAATTTGTAAGCAGATCTAAATTTTGCAAAGAACTGCATTTAGGAGAGGGAGCAATTAAGACCCTGATTTTGCATCTCAAGAATGTAGAAATGGTAAAAACCACAAAATCAGGAACAATTCTTACAGTAAAGGGGAAGAAATTCTCAGAAACCCTAGCCAAGGTAATAAAAAAAGAATGCCAAATTAACAAATGCAAAATTGCTCCAAGTAAATTCAACCATGCAGTAATTTTGAAGAACTATTCATTTGCAATAAAAACAGGACTGGAACAAAGAGATTATGCAATATTGTATGGTTCTTCAAGATGTATTACCTTAATTTACAAAAATAATCAGTTTGTTTTTCCTGGAGAGGATTTGGATTGCTTAAAAGAAGATTTGGTTACTAGACAAAAACTCGTGGATAATCTCTCTCCCGAAGAAGGAGATGTGATAATTGTCTCCTCCTCAAATGATCCATTCGTGTCTGAAGTTTCAGCAAAAAATTCAGCATTATGGACTCTTGCTACTGGCTAGACCAAGGAAGATATTTACTTGTTTGAAATTTTTTCTAAATATTGACACAGGCTTATCTTTTGATAATTCCAGTGATTATTGGCGTCATTGCTGGTGCATTTATGGCATTTTATCCAGAAACAGAACAAAACCAAGAAAGCCTTACAAGAACAAAACTAATTGAAGATGGCTCACCCATTTTAGGAAATCCTTTAGCGCCAATTACAATTTTAGAGTGGGGGGACTATCAATGCACATTTTGTTATAGATTTCACGATACAACTCTTGGCACCTTAGAGAGAGACTATATTAAAACAGGCAAAATAAATTTAGTTTTCAAGGACTTTCCATTGAATGGCCCTGATTCAATTCTAGCAGCTGAGGCATCTTACTGCGCAGATGACCAGGGAAAATACTGGGAATATCATGATGAACTATACAAAAATTGGGGAGGAGAAAAAACAGGATGGGTTACTAGATGGTCTCTTAATGCATTTGGAACAACAGTTGGATTAGATTTGGATAAATTCAATCAATGTTTGGATGAACACAAATATCAAAACAAAGTAAATTTGCTCTATGAATTTGGAAAAGAAGTTGGAATCGATGCGACACCATCTTTTTTAATTTTCAATGAAGGACAAATTATCAAAATAAGAGGCAATCAGCCTCTTGAGACCTTTCTTAAAATAATTGATGAATTATAAAATTACAATTTACTATTAGAAAACAAGCCAAACTAATAGTTACATTTTTCAAATATTAATGGAGCAAATTATGAAATAAAAGAGTTAACACATTTATTAATAATCAGTAAAAATGAGACGCTTATTCTTTGTGAGTAAAATTATGTTATGTTTGGATAGTTTCTGTAGTGGGTGTCTTCTGTAAATTCAATTCCTTTGCGATTGTTTTTAAAATTTCATCTAGTTCTATTGGTTTTTTCAAATAACCCTTAATGCCTTCCTTTTTTAACAAATCATTAATTTCGTTTGGGTAATTTAAGGTTCCAGAAAATATTAAAATATTTTGGTTTTGCAAAATATTGTCTTTTTCTAATGTTTGGATAATATCCATTCCACTAAATTGAGGCATGGAAATATCCAAAAGAATAACATCATACTTTTCTTGTTGAATGGCCCTTAGTCCTTTCAATGGATCATTAAAAACCACTGTCAGAATACTTTTTGCAAGGAAATATTTTGAGAGCATTTTTGTCGTCTCTAAGTCGTTATCAATAATTAGTATTCTCACAATGTAAAAATTAGATTCTCCTATATTGCAATATGTTTGTTTTTTTTAAACACCGTTTATTCAAAGAATAACACATTATTTTATTTCCTCTACCTCTAAAGAATAACTAAACATTTAGGCTCTTTTTCAAACAACAATAGTTTGCATTCTAGAAAAAAATTCGGCTTGAAAATACTATCAGTATTTAGCAGCACATGATTTTCTAGAACATATCTTAGATACTTTAAGGATTTAATGTCTTGAAGATTTTATTTGAACAACATATGATATACAATCTATCCTGTAAAAGTAAAAAAAGTGATGGATAGAAAAATCAACATTATTTACAAAAAATTTCAATTCAAATTAAAATTAAGCCAAGACACAATAGATTATGCACAGCGATTACACCAAGATCTTTTAGAGACAAACCATTTCAAAAATGAATCTCCTTACCTGATTGTTGCAATCTGTGTCTATACAGTATCTCGTATATCAGAGCAACGGACCGCTATCAAAGAGATAGCAGAGGTAACTCACATAAAAGAAGATGATCTTAGGAAAGGTTACGAGATGGTCTTTGATGAAATAGAGGCCAGTTTGAAAAAACTCTAAAAAAACTTCATGCTGGGGATAAAATCAGGCGTGACAAAACTACACACACAATCAAAGTTCGCCCGATTCCCAGTATTTGTATTACACAAATGATGAATTTAAAGAATTCTAGATGTTCAATTATCGTATTACACTTTTTTCACTCATCTTAAAAATATTCAGAATTTAAACTAGCGTTCAAAATTTATGCCGATAGTGTTTTTCTAAAAAACCGCTCCAAAAAATTAACACCAATCCAACACCAAATAGAAAATAAATTGCGTTGAAAAATTTCGTATATTTACAAACTTCTGGTTCCACATCTTCTTGTGAGGAAAATGAGTCTGAACTTTTCTGACATAATTTATCTGCCTCTAAAACAGTCAATCCTGAAGTGGTAACTGGAAGCAAAAATCCTATTAAACCCAATACAATTAGCATAATGCCTAGAATAACGAAAAAAGTAATCTTCACATTATTAGATAGTTTTGCTTTCTAAAAAAAACTATCACTTTATTATAACAGATTCCAGATATTTGCTAAAATATCCATTTCAATAAATAAATTCAGATGGATATTTTCTATTATTTGTTTAGCCATTTGCCGACCAAACTTAATATTCGCATAGTCAGGAGAAATTACAAATGGGAAAGATCAACATCGAAAAACAAGATTCAGTTAAGATGTATAAAATCAGAAAAACACTTGATGAATTAACTGAAAAATCAGGACATGGAACAGAATTGATTTCAGTATACATTCCAAAAGGAAAACAACTTCATGAGATAATTAGCACGTTAAGAGAAGAGCAAGGAACTGCAGACAATATAAAATCCGATTTTACCAGAGGACATGTTGTAGATTCTTTGGGAAAAGTCGTTCAAAGATTAAAGTTATACAAAAAAACTCCTGAAAGAGGATTAGTGGTTTTTTGTGGAGCTTTGCCCCCTGAAGGTGGGGGTCCATTAGGAAGCGAAGTTGTAACAATTTACGAAATAGATCCCCCCAAAGATTTGAAGCAATACCTCTACAGATGCGATGATCATTTCCACGTTGATATTCTCAAGGATATGCTAAAAGATGATAATCTAATTGGGTTTATTGCAATTGACGCAAAAGATTGTGGATGGGGACTTTTACATGGCGACAAGATCGAAGTCTTGGCACAAACAGGCTCAGGTGTTGCAGGAAAACATAGGCAGGGAGGCCAATCAGCAAAAAGATTTCAAAAATTAAGGGAGATGGAATTGACTTATTTTTACAATAGAGTAGCTGAGACCTCCAGAGAATACTTTATCGATATTTACCCTGTCAAAGGGTTGGTAATTTCTGGGCCAGGACCTACCAAGGAAGACTTTATCAATGGAAATTATTTGGAATATAGACTGCAAAACATGATAATATCGACCATAGATTCATCATATGCAGGCTCTGAAGGAATCAGAGAGGCCTTTGCAAAATCTGCTGATATCTTGTCAAATTTTAGAATGGTGGAAGAAAAAAAGTTAGTTGAAGACTTGTTCAGACATATTAATTCCCACTCTGGACTAGGTGTCTATGGATTAAGAGACATAATAGAATTTTTGCAAAACAATGTAGTAGACACTTTGATAATTACAGATAACACAAATTTACACAGGGTAGAAGGTAAATGCAAAAGGTGTCAGAATATCCAGGAGGAAATTATTGAGAGGCGTGATGTTATTCCAAAAAAGACGCAATTTTCCAGCAATCCGTGTCCAAGTTGTAAGGCTATGGAGGTTGAAGTCAGTGAAAGAGATATTGTTGATTACTTGGCATTAATTGCAGCTAAAACAGGTAGTAAAATTGAAGTTATTTCAGGTGCTGCAGAATATGGGAGTATGTTGGCTAGTCTTGGAAAAGTAGGAGCAATATTACGATATAATCCTGGACATGCTAAGAAATAGTTTTTTTAATTTTTTCTGCAAGTTTTAAAAGTTCATTATCTTTTTCAATTGAACGCTTTGTCCAAACTGTCCCCTTGTGATTATACCTTGGAATAATATGAATATGTACATGGGGAATAATTTGTTTAGCTGCTCTTCCATTATTTTGACCTAAACTAAAAGCATCAGCTCCTGTCGCATCCAGAACAGCCTTTGCAATTTTGGGAACCACTGAGAATAAATCGCCCACAGCATTAGATGTCATGTCGGTTATTTTTTCATGGTGCTCTTTTGGTATGACTAAACAATGACCAGTATCAATAGGATATTTGTCTAGAAAGGAGACGTGCCGATCGTCTTTATAAATAAAATGGCCATCTCTATTACCAGATAAAATATCACAAAAAATACAATTCATGATAAGTAATCAAAAGTTGATTTTATTTATTGTTTAGTCTTGAAATTATTTTTTGGGAAGACTGAGAATAAAAAAGAAAAAAAGAGAATTAATCTCTGCTAGCTCTGAACTTTACCAGATATACTCCAGCACCTGCAAGTCCTGCAACTGTTGGAATCATCCATACTGACATTGACTGTAATCCACCGATGACTAGTGCTGCGCTGTCGATTGCTAAGAGTTCTCCAGCAACCATTTGGCCATTAGTGTAAAAGCCATCGCCATCAACATCTAGCACGATATCTTCACCGTTGTCCCAAACTCCGTTTCCGTTCAAGTCGTGGAATTTGATAGAATTAGGTCCATTAAATGCCGGACAGGCAAAGCCTTGAACAGAGGCGCCTTCAAAATCACAATCTACTTGTTGTTGATCAACGAGACTGTTATTGAGGTCTAGTACTTTACAATCCAGACCAAGATCATGGTCAGCATCCCTAATGCTAGTACTGCAGGCTCCAGAAGGATCTTCAAGATGCAAGTCATCACCTAAGGTATGAGTACCGCTTAGGTCGTTATCGAACCAGTCTAATCCTTCAATACCTCCTATTCCGCCAGCCCAAGATGTAAGGGGATCTCCCTCCTGTACTTCTACTGAACCTGGAATTCCTCGGTTAGGAGTTGCAATTCCGTCTGCATCAATTATCTCATCCAGTCCTGCATAGGCAGGAGATGCCTGAAATGAGACAGTTGAAATCAGAGCTGCAAATACTATAGGTAATAGTATTTTATTCAATAATGTAATTCTAAATTGTTACATTAATAGAATTATGAAAGATCTAGTCTAGATTGGCTGTTCCATGTTTTAGAATTTGCTTTAGAAAACTAGGCGAAGTTATGACTTGAACAAAAACTTAAACAATTTCCAACAAAACCTACAACATCATTACTTTAGTTATGTTGCGGTTTTTACGCCTACTGAGGGGGGCTTGCCTTTTTACTGACAGTTGATAAACTGGTTAACACATCAACAAACATTGCAGATTTTTAAAATTAAGTAAATATCTTCATGGGCGGCTTTTTTGCCAATCTTCCCAACCTTGTTCACAGTAACTAAGAGTATTATCAGGATGACCAGTCAAACATCTTTCTATGAAATTAGACCTATCTTCTTGCTCAGAGTTTGTTTCAATAAATCCAAAGTAGGTGTCCTTGTTTTCTTGCAAGTTGGGATTTGCCAAAGCTAAAAGAAATACCCCAACAGCAATCGCACCAATTCCAATCCCCATTAGTACTTTTTTATTCATTAATTTTTCTGATATTGTAGGAAGATAAGGATATTGTAAATTATTTAATTTGAAATTATTTTTTTGAAATTAAAACTATTTGATGGTGTCAATACACTGCTCATATCCTTTTAGCATAAGTTCATCTATGGAATCTTTCGTAAAGTCAACCCATTTGTTTGATATAGTGTGCTCATCATCCACTCGTTCAATCCGTTTTACACTGACATTGAATCTTCCCTGCAAGAGATGTGCATATTCTTTTTTATCTTCAATATTTTGTGTAGATTCCGTGATTATTTTTAAAACATTTTCAAGTTCAGCTTTTGAAGCTTGTTTTTTCTTTGCAAGTTTGATTAAATGCTTGATCAAGCCAATGTAATCAGTAACCTGATGAGCTACTTTTTCATCATAGTGCGTTTTATCGTGATAAATGATATCGTTTTTTCTATCAACTGTTCCATCACGATCCATCGGAATTTGCTTCTCCCTTGTAGGCCAAATGTTTACAACATAAACTTCAAGATCTGGAACCTTTATTGCATCACTCTCATCAATTCTCCACAAGTCTTTTTCAAGTGTTTCAGAACCTATTTTATTTTCCCAATAAAATCTGTGTCCTGCTATGAGTTCTCTCAGAGGAGTGTTGCTCAAAATACCCCCATCCCAAAAGTAGTGAACATCTAACTCGTTGCCAGAGTCTTCTTTAGTTGGAGGCTTGCCTGACTTTATTTTGGCATAATCATAGTAAACAGGCACTGATGCACTTGCAATCACATGTTCTAAACCAAGTCCATCGTTGTAGTATATTGGAATTACTTTTCCCTGATTAGTCTTGTATGCAGACCAACGTAAAACATCACCCTCACTATAAGGTATTTCAAGGTGATTCTCATAGACATGCTTGACTAGTTTCTTGTTTAGTTGTTGATTTGAATTTTCATTATCTTTGATTTTCTCTTCGCAAATCCTGCATTCGTTTCCAATGTATTGAAAACTATCAAATGTTACCATCATCCCCTCTTGAACGTCAACACTTGTAAGAAGCAGTCGTGGTTCTTTGTCAGTATAATTAGTAGAAATTGGAAAATTTACAAGGTTCTTGATGCTGTCTTTTAATGGTTGGTTGTCATAACGATACCAAGTATTGTATGCACTATCCAAGAATTTGTCATCTCTAATTTGAGTAGGTGGAGAAAAAACCCCAGGTGCGCCATAATGTAAATATTCTCTTGTGGCAAAGTATCTCCTAGCTGCTTCTTTTGAAGGGGCATTCGAATTAAATTTGTTCCATGAATACCATGAATCAAGCCACATTCTGGTAAAAGCAGGGTTTGAAGAAACATTAGTCCAAAAAGTTTCTAGTATTTTTTCTGAATCTTCCCACGTTTTATTTTCCTTAACATGACTTACAAGTATTGCCGCATTTATGGCACCTATAGAAGTACCAACAACAATGTCAAACAGTGGTTCTCCTGGTTTGAATAATTTGGAGTAAAGCCCTTTAAAAACGCCTGCCTCGTAAGCTCCTAGTGCCCCGCCTCCTTGAAATACAAGGGCTCTTTGTTTTTCAGGAATATCATCAGTCATTTTTAAAAACCTCCCTAGAGTTCTTTTTTATCGCTATAATTATTTTTAATTTTATCACTTTTGCTGGATCTGCTAATTTTAATGAAAATCTTGATTTAGAATTATAGGAGTGGTAGTTAATGTCTGGACCATATGGTCCTAGCCGAGTTGGATTTTCTATACATCTCTTCAAGGCAATCTTGGTTGATACAAACTCCTGTTTTCAACGGGCTTGGGTCATTGTATATTAATAAAACAAGAACTATTTGACTCAAATCGGTTAATTAATTAGGGTAATTTTCAGATTTTTATTATCACATGGGACGAAAGGAAAGGAGAGAACGTGAACAAAAGCGTGAAAACTACGCTTCGCAGAGATCCTCTGAAAAAAGAAAAAATACACTCATTACAATAGGAGTGTTTGCTGTAATTGCAGTTATTGTAGGGTATTCTGTTTATCTGTTTGCAACTATGTCACAAAATGCCCCTGGAGGACCAGAAAATGCAGGCGCATTAGGTAGTGAACACTCTCATGCAGGGATTTTGGTAAAAGTCTTTGGAGATTCTTTTGATTTTTCAGCACCAGCTTATCAAATCAAATCTGCTTGGATCCACTTTGAAGGGAATGATGGAACAACCATTCATAAGCATGCCACAGGAGTTACTCTGGGATATTTGTTTGAAACTTTAGGATTAGGCTTAGATGACCAATGTTATGAATTTCAGGATGGAAGGAGTTTCTGTACCAATGAAGATTATTCATTAAAGTTCTTTGTAAACGGTGAACCAGTTGGTTCCGTTATAGATTATGAAATTGTAGAGGATGATAAAATTCTAATTTCATACGGTGCTGAGACTCCCGAAGAGATTGAATCTCAATTACTTGAATTAGAAGCACAGCAGTTAATCAAATAGATTAATCATTACAATAGATTATTTTAAAACAGTTCATCTTCTGTTGTAAACTCTGCAGTTTTATCAAAAAACATATAGTAACCGCATTTGACACATCTCAAAACAGTCAATTCAGTTGTAAGAAATTCCTTGTTCTCAAAATGTCCGCTCAGTTTTACATTTTTCCCAACAAGGTCTGCTTTGTTATTTTGACATACTGGACAGGCAAGAGCTTTGTGTGTCACTTTGTTGATAACAAACAGTTAGAATTTAAACGCTTGACTAACAGAATCTCTAACTCTTGATATTTTCAAAAAGGTCTAAATTATAGCCAATTCCAATTTGGATGTTATGGAGATATCTAGCAGAAATGTTGTAGGAGGAACAGCAAGAGCCCCACACAGAGCAATGTACAAAGCTATGGGTTTAACTGACAGTGATTTAGATAAACCATTTGTTGGAGTTTGTCATACTGGAAACGAGGCTACTCCATGTAATATCCATCTTCCAAAACTGGCTCTAAAAGCCAAGGAAGGGGTAATTGATGGAGGTGCAACTCCTAGAGAATTTTCTACTATTGCAGTAAGTGACGGCATAGCAATGGGACATGAAGGGATGAAATCATCTCTTGTTTCACGCGAAGTAATTGCAGATTCCATTGAACTAATGGTACGGGCTCATCAATATGATGCTCTAGTTGGGATAGCTGGATGTGACAAAAGTCTTCCAGGTACAATGATGGCCATGGCAAGATTGAATTTGCCTTCAGTTTTTGTTTATGGAGGAACCATAATGCCTGGAATCTTAAATGGCAAGGAACTGACAGTGGTCGATGTTTATGAAGCAGTAGGCGCATATGATGCAGGAAATTTATCATTAGAAGGACTAAAAGAAATTGAAAACACCGCATGTCCAAACGCAGGATCCTGTGGAGGAATGTTCACTGCAAATACAATGGCATCAATTTCTGAAGCAATAGGTCTTGCCTTACCTGGCAGTGCTAGCCCACCTGCAGAAGACGATAGAAGGGAAAAGATGGTTTATGAGACAGGAAAAGCTTGCGTAAGTTTGCTTGAGCAAAATATCAGACCAAGTGAGATTTTGACATTTGAAGCATTTGAAAATGCCATTACAATGTTAAATGCAGTTGGCGGTTCGACTAACGGAATTTTACACTTGTTGGCATTATCAAATGAAGTGGGCATTAAATTAACTTATGATGATTTCGAAAGAGTTAGAAAAAAAACTCCTCACTTGGCAGATATGAAACCTGGAGGAAGTTATGTAATGAATTCACTTGATAAGGTTGGTGGAATTCCATTTGTTTTAAAAAAGTTATTTGACAAAGGTCTAATTCATGAAAATTGTGTTACAGTAACTGGAAAGACAATAAAAGAAAATCTCTCATCGATGAGCATTCCAGAACCAGAACAGCAGATTGTAAAATCTGTGGAAAATCCAATTCACAGTGTAGGTACTGCAGTTATTTTGAAAGGCAGTTTAGCACCTGATGGTGCAGTCATTAAAACAGCTGGAGTTGAAATGACCAAGTTTACAGGCAAGGCCAAGGTTTTTGACAGAGAAGAATATGCATTTGATGCCGTCTCCCGAGGGGAAATTGATGAGGGGCAAGTAGTCGTAATTAGATATGAAGGCCCAAAAGGCGGCCCAGGAATGAGGGAGATGCTTGCCACAACTGCTGCACTAGTAGGACAGGGACTAGGCAAGAAAGTAGCAATGGTAACTGATGGACGATTTTCAGGAGGGACTAGGGGATTTATGGTAGGTCATGTGGCACCTGAAGCATATGTTGGAGGACCTATCGCACTGGTCAAAAATGATGATGAAATAACAATAGATACTGAGACAAATATCATAGAACTTCATGTGTCAGCAGAAGAATTAGAAAACAGAAGAACGCAATGGTCAGCACCCAAACCAAACTATCTAACTGGCGCATTAGCTAAATACGCATCACTTGTAGGGTCTGCAGCACAGGGTGCAATTACAACTGCAAAATTATAATTTCAAATCTTTTGATATTTTCTCTAAAGATATTTTTTCTTGTTCTAGCACATAAACATCCAATAGATTCTTCCATGCTTTTGTCATATCTTTTGTAAAAAGAGTAAATCCTTTTTTTTCAGATAGCGAGGTTCTCTTATTTGGGATGTATTGTACCTCATTTAGTAAAACACAATGCATTGTTGCGCTTCTTACCATAAACAATCTAGACATTTCTCTTGCGTATTCTGGTGAAAATATTTTCCAATCAAGAAAGGTTCGAATTTTTCGATTCACCGGAATCAAATGGAGCAAATACATCAATTCATCACTGCTTTGATTATGAGAATAACCAACAATTCTCAGGCGGATGATTTCGTCAAAAACAAACGCCATTTTGGAGAATGCAGACAGTACACTATCTCTGTTATTTTGAATTGTTAATTTTGAGCCAAAACCATCTTTTACAATCCCGTCATTTATGAAACGATGTTTTTTTGAAACAAAATAAAGTCGAATGTTTTTTGGAAATTTTTTCTTTTTTTCTAAAAGTTTCAAAAGGTTAGCTGAATTCATGGTGCTTTAAAGAAGGCATAATCAATTAAGCATTTGGATGGATTTCATGCAAAATACGGCATGATCAATTCGTCCATAATCTTTATAGATCAGGGATTTGAATTAAAAGTCAGAGGTAGCAGGAGAAAAAATTAAAACATTATGATATCTGTTATCTACTAAAGGTCTTCATAAATTCATACCCAGAATTACAATCAGTTAACATCGATTAATTGATAGGGCATCAAACTAAAACAGCAATGCTGCAATTGGGTTTGAAATAATCAATTCTCTTTAGAGGACAAATTGGAATAAAGTCTTGGTAAATTTTTTCCCGCCCTAACAAAATTCTAATATCTTATAATATGAAGATTAACAATATGCAGAGACAACTACTATGAACCCAGAATCAAAATTGTGGTTTACACATTCAGGATATGTTTGGAAAGAGATGGGACCATGGAAGCCACATATGAAAAACACTCCAGAGTTTACAAATCAAAAAGAAAGTTGGAGCTGGGACAACTGTAATTTTTCAGCAGTTAAGGAATCCGAACAAAAAATTAGAATAATTGTAAGAAGTAATGATAAAGTCAAAATTACATCTGGTAAGAATGACACCTCTGAAACAATAATAAATTTTACTTATGATTTTATTACATCAGCAATCCCAAAAATTGAAACAGGAGAATTTACTATTCCATTTAATCAACATCAAAAAAAACATAATCTTTCTGGAAAGCGACTAGTTCTAAAACTAAAACGAGAACCAGATGGAGATATTTGTGAAATTTGGGAGTGGGTTACTGATTCCGCTTCAGAATTAGAAAAAATTCATAGAGAACTAGAAAAAATTACCAACAGTACTGTTCATTCTAAAGAAGTCAAAATTGAATCTGAAGTACCTGCAGTGCCGATTAGTACAGAACCAGAAAGACATGTTTTCCCAATAATTTATCAACCTGCAATAGATACCGTAAAAAACTATCTAAGGCAGGTTCACATTTGTCCTCTAAAAGAAAATCCAGACATGTTTGAGATAACCCTTGTTTTTAATAACGAGGTTCTTCGTAGGCATAGACGATTAAATAATTTCTATGAGGATTTCAGAAAAGTGGTTTATGGGAGAAAAAAGGATATTGAAACATTTCATATAATTGTAAAAAATTTAGAGCCAAAATATTTCAAATTTGTTGGCATACACAGCGGAAATGACAATATTGAATCCGATACCACACACGAGGACAAATGGTGGCAATTTTGGAAGAAATTTGAAAGACCAATAAAATTCTACTATGCAAATACTAATCATCCTAAGATTTTTGTAAATACATCAAATCATGCCTTAGCTGGAAAAGATAACAATCCTCATCTCTGGAAATGGGAATATGTAACATGGGGCAATGATTTGCCAATTGGTGTAGGTACAAAATCAAGAAAAGTTATAGAAAAAGAGTTAGTGCCAGAAAAGAATTTTAAGAGAATTTTTAAATTAGTTACCCAAAATTTGTAAAAATTGATCGACTAGTTGCTCAAAATCTCCTTCAAGGAGTTCTTCGAAGAAGTTGCAAAAAACGTAGAACTTCATTTTCAAAATTTAATACCAAATAATCTCAATTATGCTAAACACTTCGATCTAACAAGATCATCGATTGCGATAATTATTAGATCGTAAACGTGTAAATGACCATTTTTTGGAGTTTTGATTAACATATTTCTCTCTGGATAACCTTCGAAGTTTTTTGGCTCTAGCAATCATTTGTTCAGAATCATTTAAGGAAATTTTTGTGTATTTATAATTGAACATATCATAAAAAACTCCAGAGTTCGTCTGCAAGTCATAATTGTCAGGAAAGATTTTGATTTTAGTAGAACGATTATTCATGTAAAGGATTTTTTAAGGGGGATTCAAATGTCAAAAAAACTTGTCTGAAAATAATTTTAGATTAATCAAAAAATTTCCACAAGTGGTTAAAATTTGAGTTTAGAGACCAAAAGGAATAGGAGATCATACAAAAATTATTCGAATTTTCGTACTAAAACTTTTGAATTCCGATGGTCATTATATAATTTGTTCATGGCTTCATTTTCTCTGAGGTACTCAAGAGGTAGTTGAAGGAAACAAACTTGCCATTTCTTTAATTGGAGTAACTGCTTTTGTAATATATTCCGTGAATCCTTTAATTGTATTTTTAGCATTTTGGCCGATATTTTCATTTGTTGTTTTGAATTCATCCATAACAGTTACCAATTTAGTAAAATCTTGAGGGTAATTTGATCCAATTTCAATATACCATTTTAACCATTGTTCATTTTGTATCGCTTTTTGGAATGCAAAAATTTTGTTTAAAGCGAAAAATTGATCCTTATTCATTCTATTCCATAGATATTTTTTTATGGCTTGACCTTGAAAGTTTTGTTGTAATTGTAGTTCCTGAGTCAATCGTTTTATGGTATCATGATATTGTTTTGCAATTAAACTTTGATTAATCACTAGCTCAGAAATATTTGAAATTCTATTTCTTAGACACTTTTTACCATGAAAAGGAGTTTTAAAATTAGATGCCAAAATAACCGTAGAGAAAGGACTAGAAAAAATTTTCTGAGTTTCGAATTTACTTGTATTTTTTATATTTTCTCTTTGATATTTGGTAAAGTATTTTGATTGTGTGCTGATTGCAAGAATTTGTGATATTTC